>JAEEGL014233527.1_pt1 | contig 18065 bp, 10 predicted proteins | sample 9134231 | NCBI WGS metagenome assembly JAEEGL01 (sample SAMN16246548, study PRJNA631951) | gut metagenome | biome: gut microbiome; feature: rumen; material: fiber-attached | host: Bos | place: Iran: Karaj | collected 2018-10 | reverse complement strand
TCGAGAACGGAAAGGTTGACGACCTCGGCAAGATTTCCCTCCTCAGGGCAACGGCCAAACTTAACGTGAAACTTGACTTCAACGACCGTTTCAAAAATGAAAGGACCGCAGAAGAGCTCGCTGCCATAGAGCTTGAAAGCGTTGAGCTCCTCTGGGGCGCTACGACTGTCAACTGCCTTCCTACAGTCAGCAGTATCGCGGCCCTCACCAACACCGAGGAAGTCCAGCAGGAAGGCGGGTTCAATCCTGCCGGTACTGCGGCGGCTTATTCTCCTGTCAAGGCGTTCACCCTCAATGAGGATAAGGATGCAGGCACACTGGTAGTTCCTGAGTACACCATAGGGAACAAGCCTGCCGGAGTGGCCTCAGATGCGACTGCGGTCATGAAGATAGTCATCAAGGACGGTTCGGGCTCCAAGACTTTCTACCTGGATCCGACTGCTAATCTGAAGAAAGGAGAAAACGACACTGCGGGCCCCGGCAAGTTCGTCCGCAACCACAGCTATTGGTTCAACATAGTCTACTATGCCGACGGCAATCTCTATGTCTGGGTCGAAGTGGCCGACTGGATTGATGCACCGGTGCTGAACTATGAGATGAAGATGAACACGAACATGCGTCTCTTCGACTCCTGGCTCTATCGTTATGACACTGTCGATCAGGATTATACCAACTGGAGCAACTGGGCCGGCAGTCATATGGTCGTGTCTGAAGGAAGGGTGACGACGGCGACCGTGGCAGAACCTGTCGCGGGCCGTCCTACCCGTTCCCCCCAGATCCAGCTGGTTACTACCGGCGTCACGGGAAGTACCTTCTCCCTCACCGTGGACAATCCGGATTTCGAGATTATCCAGGCCGTGAAAGACAATGACGGAAAGGTGACCGCGTACACTCCCAGCACGAACGGAGTGCTTACCATCCCTGCGGGAGATGACGTGTATACATATTTCTACGTTGTTCCGAAGGCTGGCGTCACGCCTGCCGATCCCAGGGCGATCGTGACCCTTATCTACAACGATCCGGTCCTCGGACCGCAGAAGGTCACCTTCAACTACAATTCCCTCCCGGGCTATTCGGACGACAGCTCCGAGATCTGGGTCTACTACGTCCCTGCCGCTGAATATACCATAACAGGAAAACTGAGGATGTATTTCCAGGACTACAACAATCCACTGGTTCCTACACCGGTCCAAAGCTAAAGAATGGAGAATATGAAAAATACGATGAATATGACATATCTCACCCGCGCATTCCAGGTTTTGGCGATAATGGGCGCTTTGACCGGATGCGTGATGGATTACGGCGACTGCCTCGAGGATATGGGCGGTGACGGCAGGCTCTCTGTCGCAGCTACCGTTTCGGACGGAACCCTCGTAACCCGAACCGCGTCAGTCGTGGATCTGAAGGAAAAGGATATACAGACTCTCGACGTCTTCGTGGAGCACGTTACAGGTACTACCGGCGACGGTACATTCATGAAGCAGTACCATCTGACCGCTGAAGAAGGAGAGTTGATTCCCGAGAAGGTAAACAATTGGCTTGCAAATAACTGGCGTGCCGAAGGCCTCAAGATTGGCCAGAAGTACAACATCTACGTCGCCACCAATAACACGCAGACGGCTGGTACTGTAGCGAACGTAACGGCCCTGAAAGCCCTTGTCGCCGACGAAGTCACCGACGGAGTCGCCATTATCAACGATGACAACGACAATGTCACCTGGGGTGAGACAACGACTTCCGGCAACATCTACAAGCTTTATGATGCGAATCCCGGAAGCTACCGCGCCCTGACCAGTGACAAGAAGTTCATGATGGACGGTGTCCTCGAGAACTGGACTCCTACGGCGAATTCCCGCGACCAGGTCTTCAAGCCCGTAACGCTCAACCGCGCCGCTGCGAAGATCGTCCTGAACGTAAACTTCGGAGCTGATTTCCTTAAGAGCCTTACCCATGACAAGAAGATCGTGGACGGTACAGAAACGTGGGTCGAGAAACCTGCCGCAGAGAAGGTGACAATCACCGGCTCTCCCGCATGGAAGTTCTACAACTTCGCTTTCGGGGCCCCGGTCTTTGCCCCGGCAACTCAGGGGGAGGGCGTCGAGGTCCACAACAGCGACTTCAATATCTTCCACAACCAGTCCTACACCGGCGACGACAAGCACTTCACGATAACGACCTACACTTATCCGAACAAGTGGACTCAGGCGAACTATGCTACCGATGCCCCTTCACTGGTAATCTCCGTAGGCTTTACCCAGGGAACCGGCGACGCTGCAGTCACCAACTACCACTACTACCGTATCCCTCTCGTAAAAAAGAGCGATGATGAATATGGCGTAATCGAACGTAACCACATATATGTGATCAACGCTACGATCTCCACGGCCGGTAGTGCCACCCAGGAAGACCAGGATGTCACTGAAGACATCGAATATGCCGTGCTTCCTTGGAATGACGTAACCAACAGTGAAGTAATCGAGAATAACGTTGAATCCATCCAGCATTACTACTTCAACGTCAACCCGAAGGTTTACACTCTCCGTGGAGATGGTGACCAAAGCGTTGTACTGAATTACTCCAAGGCGACGGGGACCAAAGTGAATTGGAAACTATTCACATATGATGAAGATGGTAATCAGACAGCGGTTGTAGCTAATAACGCCAGCGGTGCCGTCAGGGCATGGTTCTATGATGCCGACGGCGATTTCAACACGACATATGGTGACAGCAATCAGAATCCCTGGCCCAATATGGGGGTGACAATCACCCAGAGCAACGAAGGAACCAGCGGTTCTAAGGGTACTGTCACAGTGACCTCGACCGCTTTGACAAACAAAGCCATCAAATATATCCGCCTGCGTGTTTATCTGGATGAAGAGGCAACATTCCAGGATGGTGTAGAAACGATGTACGAAGATATTATCATCCGTCACTTCCCGACGGATAATATCCAGAGTATTACAGGTAACTGGTCCTCCTATCACGATCCGGATCAGTCCAGTTCGACGACCATTCATAAGACAAGAAGTTTAGCTGAGGCACAGTCGCTGGCTGAGCAGTATAATGTAACGTTTACTTCGGAAGAGATTGAGACTACGGATGTTATCGATTATGCGACATATACTGCTCACTCATCAGAAGCTGGATATGCCATCGAGGGGCCAGAGACAAGAACCAGGCAGCAGTTTTCTCAGGCTATAACGTCAAATGACAATCGAAGGAATGCCAATAGCCAGGCGAATGCTATTCTGTCAGACGGGTGGTATTATTGGGGTGTAAATCCTTCAACGACGAATAATCAGAATCAGGCAGACTATTATATTACCACTGGTAATTGGTGGAACCCAACTACCACATATTATGCCTACCAGACTCGTTACAGGGCTAGGTATACGCATACTTATACCTATACCGAATACACTTTGGAGTTGCCTATTGCAAGTACGGGAGATTGGGTGGACTGGGACGCTTCTGACAAGGCTAACCACACCGGGCAGAGAACGTACCAGATTAATTACACAAATGGTGGTAGCCAGTTCATCGCCAAAGTATACGATAATGGTATATACCGAATAACTGAGAGTTCTTTGGGTGGCGGACGTTATGCTACACAGCGAGGGACCAATGAAGGCGGATTGACTAACAATCATATGTACGTCATTCAGATTTCTTCTACCAGTGACACATATGTGCTGGGTCGTCCCTATGTAAACCAGACTACTCATCAGTCGAATGATAATGTTGTATCACCCGCATTCATGATTGCTTCGCAGCTCGGTGCTGTTCTACCTTTCACCGGTGATAACGGTCCGGCAAATGCCGCTACCCATTGCAGCCGTTATATGGAAGTCTCCGGCGGTATCCGTTATACGGGTTGGCGTCTTCCGACAGAGGCTGAGATAAAGGTGATAACAGGCTACCAGTACGGAACCATAGAAGGTATCACAATACCGGCTCAGTATCAGGCGCTTACTCCTGTGCTGACAGGTATGTACTATCATAGCCTTTCCGGAACGGATGTTTTGGCGAATCCAAATGCCGGTCAAGGTTCTACGACCAGGTCTTACCTCCGTTGCGTCCGTGACCTGTCCGCCGAAGAAGTCGAGCGCCTGAACGGCTTTGACAAGATTCAGGAGAAGTACCGCTAATCAATATGAATAAGTTACAGAATATGAAATACATTTCCAGAATATTATTCATAGTGGGTTTGGCCATAGGCCTTTCTGCCTGCAATGACATCCTGGCCCCCGAGGCCCCGGATGCCGGCGAGGTGCCTTTCAGCCTGACGTTCAGCCTGAAGGACAAGGCTCTGCAAACCAAGAGTAAGGTGAGTGGTACGGAAACTGCCGTGACGGTGATGCAGCTCGTATGCTTTGATGCCAACGGAGGATATGTCGGTATCCGAGACGCCGATGTTTCCAGCCAAGGAGGTACGGGAGCCCCTACCCACTTCTGGGATACCGGTGTTATCAGCGGTACAGTACCGCAGGGAACGGCCCGCATCCATTTCATCGCCAACCGTAGCTTGAGCATTCCTCTTATTGAACCAACCAATGGTATGGCCGAGTCGAAAGTGATGAATATGGTAGAGCTCTCGACAGCATATGATGATACTGACCATCAGAAAATATGCTATTGGGGTTATCACAAGGAGGCTAACGATGATGCCATGAACGCATGGCTGAAGCCGGCGGAAGGGACTCATAACGTAGTCTATATGATTCGCGACCGTGCAAAGGTGATACTTCAGTACGACCCCACCGGAGCCGAAATTCCCGTTACGAAGATGGAATGGCTTATCCATAACGGCCGTGAACGTGGCTATTTAGCACCAGCGGAGGCCAACTGGACCAATAATGGTTATTATGGCAATTCCACTGTGGAAGGGCACGAATCCGAGTTGGTTTCAACGGCACTCATGCACGAATATACAACATGCAACCGCTATAGCCTGTGGACATCCGAGACGGAGAATGACGAGAACAACTTTGATGTTGCCTATCAGAATGGAACCAACACGCTTACGCCCCAGTTCCTCTTCGAAGACGACAATGCCCAGATAGATGATGTCAAGGTAATCCTTCGGGTAACTTACACGGTGGACGGGACTCCCCATACCGTGTACCATGTACTTCGTCTCAACGATGATGACGGTAACTTGTATGATATCGTACGTAACGATACTTATTATATCAAGTGCAAACTGTTGAGTCCGGATGTGGCATACTATAATACACTGAAAGAGGCGATAGACGGTGAGGAGTTTGTTAATGCGGAAACCGAAGTAGACCGTACCATTCCCGATATCAATGACAATGAGTACACCCTTCAGATCAAGCTCCGTTCTGAGACTACGTCCATCGTACTGAACACTGAGGGTGAGCATACCATGGATTTCGTTTTCCGTTTGGTCAGTAACATCAACACATCAGGGTCGACTGATCCCGATGATTTCGAAATCAAATGGGAAAAGTCGCAGACTTTCTGCGAGGATAATTTGCAACTGGATTATTCTCCTACAACCAAGCAGTTTACCATTACTGCGACGGTTAAGGAAGGACAGCTTACCGACCATTTACAGGACCAGTGGATAGTAGTGAAGCATAAGGAGAGCGGTCTCACCCGTTACATCCATGTCTTTGTCATTGACCAATTCCGTTATAAGCTTTATCCAAAACTGACTGCCGTTGGGAATGATTATTTGCTCAGTTTCCAGCTTCCGCCAATGGTGCATACCCAGTTCCTCCCGGATGGCAGTGGTGACCCTGAGGAATTGATTTATCCGGAAACTCTCTATCCAATCGACGTGAAGTTTACCACTAACACGCTGAATGCTTATGGTACGACTCAAGGTACGACCAATTACGGACTTTTCGGTGTCAGCGTGGAAAGCACAGCACATTTGTGCACGGAGGAGGTATTTGAGGACGGGTATGACGACCCGATCTCCTCTACAAACTACAATGCCGACAGGACACACTGGTATTTCCAGCAGGGCGGCAACTTCTGGGATTTCTGGTACACCTACAGCCTGAAGACTTATCCCACTGACGGTATCGTGAACATCTATTTCAAAGATGTACGCGACCATATTACATACGCCACCGTTGCAGACGTCGGCCTCTTCCTATACGTCGAATACTTCGGCAAGAACTATTCCGTCCCCGTGACGCAGTAGCATCCTTTGTCCGTTAAAGCATAAAGCCCGGTCGCCGCGACCGGGCTTTCTTTTTTGATTTCTTTGAAAATAGAGTTATTTTTGAACCTGAAAACTTTAAACTGATAACCATCATATTATGAGAAAGGCTCTTTTGGCGCTGTGCGCCGCTGCCGTATTGATCGGCGCCTGTACTGCGAACAAGACATCGATTCCTCTTCCTGAGCACCCCAGGCCCGATTTCGAGAGGACGGAATGGATTAACCTCAACGGCTATTGGGACTTCGGCTTCAAGGAAGACGCTCTGGACCAGAAGATACTGGTGCCATTCCCTTGGGGATCAGCGCTTTCCGAAGTCGGGGACGAGGGCGATACCGGCTGGTACAAGCGTCAGGTCACCGTCCCGGCGTCGTGGAAAGACAAGAGGGTTTTTCTTGTCGTAGGAGCCTCCGACTGGGAGACTACGGTATGGCTTGACGGCGCTGAGATCGGGAGCCATAAAGGCGGCTACACCCCCTTCGAGTGCGAGCTGAAGGATATCACCTACGGTAAGCCGCAGGAGATCCTCATCAAGGCAGACGACACATACAGCGACGCCCATCTCTATGGAAAGCAGGGATACGGAAATGCCCGCGGAATATGGCAGACCGTGTATCTGGAGGCCAGGGGAGTCAATTTCATCAAGTCGCTGCATTTCACCCCGGACATTGACAATTCCCAAGTCCTGGTGGATGTCGCCCTGGCCGCGCCGGCAGCAGAAGGGGAGACCTTCGCCCTTGATTTCAAAACCGGCGGAGCAGATGCTTTCAAAGGCGAAATAGGCGGTCTCGAAAAGGCCAGTTTCACGGTCAGTCTCAAGGACCAGCATCTCTGGGACCTCGACGACCCGTTCCTCTATGAGGTGACAGCCTCGCTGAAAGGTGCAAACGGTGTAATTGACAAGGTTGACAGCTACTTCGGGCAAAGGAAGATCAGCGCGGTGCAGTTCCCTGGCGCTGAGTGGAAGTATGTAGCTCTCAATGACAAACCCATATATCTCCAGCTTTGTCTTGACCAGAGTTACCATCCTGAGGGCTTCTATACCTTCCCTTCGGATGAATTCATGAAAAATGAGATCTTGATATCCAAGAAACTGGGGCTAAACGGCAACCGCATCCATATCAAGGTCGAGGTGCCGCGCAAACTCTACTGGGCTGACAAGCTGGGCCTGCTGATAATGGCCGACACCCCGAATTTCTGGGGGCAGCCTGTGCCTGAGGCACGCGAGGACTGGGAGAACTGCTTCCGCGCGCAGCTGGAGCGTGATTATAATCACCCGTCAATATTCGCCTGGGTCAATTTCAACGAGACCTGGGGCCTCAAGGATGCTGACGGAGTTTACCGGAAAGAGGTCCAGGAGTGGGTCCGCGAGATGCACCGCCTGACGAAGAGCCTCGATTCGACCCGACTCGCAGAGGACAATTCCCCTTGCCTGAGGGATCACGTCGAAACCGACATAAACTCCTGGCACTCATATTGCCGCGGTTGGGTCTGGGAAGCTGAAATCGACCAGTATGACCGCGGAACATATCCCGGAAGCGCTTTCAATTATATAGGCGGCAATGTCCAGGGCGACGCCCCCATGATCAACAGCGAATGCGGCAACGTGTGGGGCTATGAAGGCAGCGCGGGAGACTGCGACTTCACATGGGACTACCATATCATGATGGATGCGTTCCGCCGCCATCCCAAGGTGGCCGGATGGCTCTATACCGAGCACCACGATGTCATAAACGAGTGGAACGGATATGTCCAGTACGACCGCTCCCCGAAAATCGACGGTCTTGACGACCTGGTTCCGGGGATGAGCATGGCAGACTTCCACAGTCTTTATTACATCTCTCCCGAGCGGTATCTCTATACCGAGCCGAAAGCGGGGGAGACGGTGAGCATCCCTCTGTTTGCATCGTTCATGACCGACAGGGACCCCGGCAGGATGGTGATAGAGACCGAACTGGCCGGATGGAACCGGCTCGGCGAGTTCAAGACCTTCGGAAAGAATGAGATACCCATTGATTTCCAGCCGTTTATGACCAAGACCGTGGCGGAAGCCAAGGCTCAAATGCCGAAGGAAAACGGCATCTATCTGCTCCGTATCGTGCTCAAGGATGCCAAGGGCGGGGTGCTTCACCGCAATTTCACCACCTTCGGTATCAAGGACGGGGCCGACCCTGCTCCCGAGAATACCCGCATAGTGACGTTCGCGCCCGCTTCCTTTACTTCGGCGGAATGGTCCATTACACAGAGTTTCGTCTATGACGGCCTGAAAGTCAATGGCTTCGGCAAGGGCTACTTCGAATATACGGTGGCTCTGCCCGAAGATGCCGGAACGCCGGTTTCCGCAGAACTCATATTCGAGGCTTCTGCCAAGGAGCTCTTCGGAAAGGATGTGGAGGGCGATGACATACAGGGCGACTTTATGCTAGGCGCAGGTACAGCCGACCATTGCAAGTCCCTGAATGCCTATGCCATGACTGACGGGAAACCCTGGCCTTCCGAGGTCGAGGTGTCCGTTAACGGCGAAGTGGTCGGAAAGCAGGCGCTCGCCGACGATCCGGCAGACCACCGCGGCATCCTTTCCTGGGCCGCACAGCCAGACGAACCGCGCATCCGCGAAGCGGGTTCATACGGTGAGCTTGTCCGTGTGAAGATACCGGTCGACAAGCTGGTCAAGGATGGCAAGACGGTCATCCGCCTCTCGGTTCCCGAGGTAAAGGACGGCGGCGGAATCGCCATCTACGGCAAGGATTTCGGCCGATACCCCCTCGACCCTACCTTGGTTCTTAAGTATTGAAAATCAATTTGATATGAATCGTAACATTTGTATCCTCGCCATTTCTGCGGTCATAGTGGCTGCTTGTGGAGGTAAATCCGGTCTTTCCTCCAAGGTGGATCCTGCTATCGGGACGGCTTATACGGGACATACTTATCCCGGTGCGGTCCTCCCGTTCGGAATGGTCTCGCCGAGTCCGGATACCGGCCTTAACGACTGGCCTCACTGTCCCGGCTATCATTATGATGACAGCAGCATACTGGGGTTTTCCCAGACCCATATGAGCGGGACTGGAGCTCCGGATATGTGCGACCTGATGCTGATTCCGGTCACCGGCGAGCCCAAGTTCGAGCCTGGAACCCCCGGAAATCCCGATGAGGGTTACCGCTCCCGATTCTCGCACGAAAGCGAGTCATCGCGGCCCGGATATTATGCCGTTACTCTGGACGATTACGGGGTCCGCTGCGAGATGACCGCTTCCGAGCGCTGCTCGTTCTACCGTTTCAGCTATCCCGATGCTGCGGAGCGTAAGGGCTTGATATTCGATATGTTGCATGGTAATGACGGAGGTATCAGGGACAGCGATGTGAACTGTGAAGGTGATCGCGTCGTCAAAGGATGGCGCCGTTCCCGCGGTTTCATCCGCGACCACGTCTATTACTTCTGGGCAGAATTTTCAGAGCCCGTCAAGTCTTCTGCCGCCTACACCGGGGCGCCCGGCACCGATGCGGATCCTCAGGTGAAGCATAATTCCAAGCTATATGTGGAAATCGCCGGCGGGAAGCCCCTGCTTGTCCGGATGGGCGTATCCACGGTGAGCGAGGCGGCGGCGAAAGCCAACCTCGAAGCCGAAATCAGCGGCCGTTCCTTCGAGAGTGTCTCCAAGGAGGCTGCCGGAAAATGGGATGAAGCCCTTTCCGCCATCAATGCGACATTTGCCACTCCTGACGAAGAGAAGATATTCTACACGGCTCTTTATCACTCGATGATCGTTCCGAACCTTATTACCGACGCTGATGGATCATATCGCGGATGGGACGGAAAGATCCACCGTAACGAGTCCGGTGACTTTTATACAAATTATTCATTATGGGATACTTACAGGGCAGTGCATCCGCTGTTCAACCTGATTTGTCCTGACCGTAACGTCGCGTTTGTCAATTCGATGCTGGAGCGTTTCGACCAGATCGGGATGCTTCCCATCAACGAGTACGGAACCTGCGAAACCTACTGTATGATAGGTTACCACAGCGTACCGGTAATTGCCGATGCTATCCTCCAGGACCTCCCCGGCTTCGATTACGAGAGGGCCTGGAAGGCTATGAAGGCCATTGCCGAAGGGGTACGGGAGAAGAAAGTCCCGGGTTATGTCCCCTCCGATCCTGAGCCGAATATCGAGGCTTACACCAAATATGGATATGTGCCCGGCGACATTGAGCCGAACTCCGTTTCGGAGACGCTTGAGTATGCGTATGACGATTGGTGTATGTCGCTGGTGGCCAAGAAGTTGGGTAAGGACGAAGAGGCTGCTGTCTATGCCCGCAGGGCCTTGTCATATGAGAATGTTTATGATCCGGAGACCGGTTTTACCCGCGGCCGCCTGTCCGACGGAAGCTGGAGGACTCCGTTCGACCCGGACAAGACTTCGGCCCACGACCATGATTTCATCGAAGGGAACGCCTGGCAGTACACATTCTATGTGCCGCACGATATGGACAAATATGTCGAGATGAACGGCGGCAAGGAGGCGTTTGCGGCCAAGCTGGACGAGATGTTCACCAAGACCCTCGAGGTGGATAATATAGAGGTGCCGGACGTTACGGGCCTGATCGGCCAGTATGCCCATGGAAACGAGCCCAGCCATCACGTAGCCTACCTTTATAATTATGCGGGGCAGCCGTGGAAGACCCAGGAGATGATCGCCCGGATCAAGAAGGAAATGTACGGAAGCGGTCCCGACGGTCTCTGCGGCAACGACGACTGCGGCCAGATGTCTGCATGGTATGTTTTCGGAGTCCTTGGATTCTATCCCGTCGCTCCCGGCAGCGGCCTCTACGATATCGGCAGCCCTTCTGTCTGCAAGGCCGAAATCAGCCTTCCCGGAGGAAAGAAGTTTACCGTCTCTACAAAGAATACTGAAGGCGGGACCATCTCATCTTCAGATGTTTACATCCAATCCGCCAAACTGAACGGAAAGCCGTTCGAGAAGAATGTCATCTCGCTGGAAGAGATACTCGCCGGCGGAGGGATCGAATTCACGATGGGTCCGGAACCGAAAATCGTAAAGAACTGAATTCAATAAGATATGGAAAAACACAGCAATCTCATCGGTCTTGACATCGGCGGAACCAAGTGCGCCGTCGTGCTTGGCCGCGAGTCCGAAGCGGGCGTCCTGATACTCGACCGCATCGCTTTCCCTACCGTTTCCTGTGCCGAAACGATAGCTGCACTGAAAGAGCAGATACGAGTGATCGTACATCGCAATGGATTGGAAACCAAGGATATAGCCGCAATAGGTATAAGCTGCGGCGGCCCTTTGGACAGCCACCGGGGAATAGTGATGTCGCCTCCTAACCTGCCCGGTTGGGACGGAATCCCGATAGTGAAGATAATGTCGGATGAATTCGGCGTGCCCTGCGGCCTTCAGAACGACGCCAATGCCTGCGCTTTGGCAGAATGGCGCTACGGAGCCGGAAAAGGCAGCCGCAATATGGCGTTCCTGACGTTCGGCACCGGACTTGGAGCGGGGCTCGTCCTGGACGGCAAACTGTACAGCGGCACCAATGACAATGCAGGGGAACTGGGCCATATCCGCCTTTCCCCGTTCGGCCCCGTGGGCTACGGCAAGGCCGGTTCTTTCGAAGGATTCTGCAGCGGCAACGGTATCCGCCAGCTGGCCCAGACAAGGGTAAGCGAGCTGGCGCAGATGGGTCGCAAGGTCTCCTGGTGCCCCGACGGAGATATCAGCAAGATAACGGCAAAGACCGTGGCTGAGGCCATGACGGCGGGAGATTCTCTCGCCAGGGAGATATTCGAAACCTCGGCCCGGTTCCTTGGCGCAGGCCTTTCGATTCTAATCGATATCATCAATCCTGAAGTGATTGTGATAGGAAGCATATACGCCAGGAATGAGGCGATGATGGCGCCTCTTGCATGGGAAGTAATTGAGCGTGAAGCGCTTCCTCTTGCTGCCTCCGTCTGCCGGGTCGTCCCGGCGGCACTTGGGGAGTCCATCGGAGACTATGCCGCCCTTTCGGTCGGAGCTTCTTTATAGAAACCGTAGAAATAAAAACCATGAACGGTCCGTGCTTCTCAGCAGGGACCGTTCGCAATTCTAACCTAAAACTTAACCTATGAAAAAACTATTCGGCTTTTATTTCTGCGAATTCTGTGCCAAATAGGCTTACAGATTAAGAAAAAATCGTCATTGTTCGTTCATTTCTTTGTCCGGCTTGATGGTGATGATCCTGACGGCGGTAAGGGGCCGGTCCGCGGCGTCGGTCGGCACCGACGCTATCTTGTCGATCACATTGAGCCCTGAAATAGTCTCTCCGAAGACGGTGTAGGCTCCGTCCAGGGGAGCGCAGGCTCCTTCGTTCTGGACCAGGTAGAACTGGCTGCCGGAGGATTCCCGCTTGGGATTTGCGATGTCGCTTTTGCGGGCTGCTGCGAGCGCGCCTTTCTTGTGCGTGTATGCGGGCACGAACTCGGCGGGGATGGTGTAGTCTGGCCCGCCCATACCGTACTGCTTCACCAAGGCGGTGTCGCGGGTATTGGGATCTCCACCCTGGATCATGAATCCGTTGATTACCCTGTGGAACAGCAGGCTGTCGTAGTATCCTGTCAGGGCGAGCTTTGCGAAGTTCTTGCGGTGCTTCGGCGTGTTCTTATAGAGCCTGACCTTGATGGTTCCGAGATTGGTAACTATATCGAACACAGGCTCTTCGGGAAGGTCGTCAATGGATATGACGGGCTCTTTGGCCGGCTGGGGGGCGGCGTCGGCGGGGGCTTCCGTAAGGGCGTCCGCCTGCTCGGCGGCTTCGGTTTCGGTATTATTTTTCCTGGCGGAATTCCGGCATCCTGCAAGGCTCAGCAGCGTTGCTGCCGCGATGATGGTGAGAATGATTCTTCTGTACATTTCCTTCTATTGTTGATTGTCGTACAAAATTAGTTAATTTTGCAAGATAAAAAAACCGACTGACCATATATGGCAAATCCTCTTAAACAACTTGCCGGAGAGACCGCGATCTACGGCCTCAGTTCCATCCTGGCAAGGGTGCTGAACTTCCTTTTCGTTCCCATCTATACCCGCATGCTTACCACCGCGCAGTATGGAGTGGTGACGGAATTTATGGCATATATCGCTATCCTTCAGGTGGTTCTGGTACTTGGACTGGAGACCGGATGCTTCCGGTTCGCCAACAAGGAAGGGGAGGATCCGAAGAAGGTCTATTCGAATGCGCTGCTGTCGGTGTTCGGGCTCAATGTGGCCTTCGTGGCGCTGATCGTGGCATTCAGGAACCCGCTTGCCTCCGCTCTCGGTTATTCCGGATATGAGGCGATGCTGGTATATGTATCGCTGATTCTGCTTTTCGACAGCGTCACAGCCATCCTTTTCGCCCGTCTGAGGCAGGAGCACAAGGCCGTCAAGTTCGCGATTATCAAAACGGTGAAGATCCTGACCGAGACCTTTGCAAACCTGGGCCTGTTCTTCCTGTATCCTGCTTTCTGCGCCGCTCATCCTTCGAATCCGCTGTCGGGACTCATATCGCCGACGCCGGATTTCAATTACCCCATATTCGCGATATTCATCAGCTGCGTGGTCTGCCTCCTGCTGTTCCTGCCGGATCTTCTCAAGTGGAAGTTCTCCTTTGACCGGGGCACTTTGAAACGGATGCTGCTGTATTCGCTCCCGCTGATGGTGGCGGCCCTCCCCGGAGTCGCGAACGACTTCCTGGACAGGGTCCTGTTCCGCTATTTCGATACTGCATCCGAGGCCTGGCGCTCCAGCCTCGGCATCTACCAGGCGGCCGTAAAGCTGGCCGTGATAATGAACCTCTTCATCCAGATGTTCCGCTATGCTGCGGAGCCGTTCTTTTTCCAGAGAGCCCGGGACAAGGGCTCCAAAGAGCTCTATGCTGTTGTGATGGAGTTCTTTACGGCTTTCTGCGGGCTGGTCTTCCTCGGCGTGATTCTTTACATCGATGTCATATCGCTGCTGCTCGGAAGGGATTTCCGCTCTGGAGTCGGCGTTGTGCCGGTGATGCTCCTGAGCTATATGCTGCTGGGTATGCTTTTCAACGTGTCGATGTGGTACAAGCTTTCCGGAAAGACCGACATGGCTATCTGGATCACCCTTGCGGGCCTTCTTGTCACGGTGGTGGTGAATGTGGTGTTCATGCCGAAATTCTCTTACTGGGCCTCGGCGTTCGCCCATCTTTCAAGCTACCTTGTGATGTTCGCCATCAGTGCCGCGCTTGGGGCAAAATACTATCCGATCCCATATAAATGGGGCCGGATAGCATTGATTTTCATATTGATGGGCGTTTTCTACGCGGCTGCGACGCTCGCCGACAGGTTCCTGTTCCAGGGCGAAGGCATCAATTACCTCCAGCTTGCGTTCAACACCGCACTGGCGGCAGGCTACATGGGTGCATGCTTCCTGCTTCTGCGCGGCCGCTACCGCCTGATCACTGCTCTTTGACGGGAAGTCCGATGATTCCGCGGATATCCTTGCAATAGGTGTATCCCAAGGCGTCCATAATCTCGAAAGAGTGGTCGAGGGCTGCGTTGAAGCGGTCGAAATCCTTGTCCGAAGCGTCGCTCCAGTTGATTTCAGAGACGGCGCACATTCTCGGAAGGAGCATGTATTCAAGATGTTCCGGTGTGGCTATATACTCAGTCCAGAGGTTGCACTGTACTCCGAGGATATGGTCCTCGGCTCCTTCCGCCATCCCTTCCATGGGCTCGTACGAATAGACTTTTTCGAGAGGGAGATGGCCTCCGATGGCCAGCGGTTCCTTATCCTTTTCCTCACTCTGGTAATAGTCTATGTACATATATGAATTCGGAGTCATTATGACGTCGAAACCTTTGGCCGAAGCCTCGATGCCGCCCTTGACGCCTCTCCAGGACATCACGGTTGCTCCGGGAGCAAGGTCTCCTTCAAGGATCTCGTCCCATCCGATGATCTTGCGGCCCTTGCCTTCAAGGATCTTCTGAACCCTGGCGGTCACATAGTTCTGGAGGTAATGCTTGGCATCGGGACCTTTCTTTATGCCCAGTTTACGCATCCTTGCCTGGCATTTCGGGCAGGTGTCCCAGGGATATTCGGATCCCCTGGGGAAGCACTCGTCGCCGCCGATGTGTATGTATTCGGACGGGAAAATGTCGGTCAGCTCGGTGAAAACGTCATCGAGGAAGGTGAAAACCTGCTCGTTTCCGGCGCAGAGGATTTCGGTGGAGATGCCCCAGATAGTCCTGACCTCATAAGGGCCTCCGGTGCAGCCGAGTTCGGGGTAGGAGGCGAGAGCGGCTACCATATGGCCGGGAAGGTCGATTTCGGGAATGATGGTAATCCCTTTTGCCTCGGCATATTTCACGATATCGCGAAGCTGCTCCTGGGTGTAGAAGCCACCGTAGCGGACTCCGTCGTTGCTGTTCCAGTCTTTCTGGACCATGGTGCCGTTCCTCCATGCCCCGACTTCGGTCAGGCGGGGATATTTCTTTATCTCTATCCTCCATCCCTGGTCGTCGGTCAGATGCCAGTGCAGGCGGTTGAGTTTGTAGACGGCCATTATGTCTATGAATCTCTTTACCTCGTCCACTTCCCAGAAATGGCGGGATGAGTCGAGATGTACGCCCCTGTAAGCGAACCTCGGGTAGTCGATGATGCTGCAGCAGGGGAGCGTGGCGCCTCTGAGCCTGGCTCCGGAGTAGATTTCTGCGGGGAGCATCTGCTTGAGGGTCTCTATGGCATAGAGGAAACCGGCGGTCTTGAAGGCTTCGACTGAGGCTTTGCGTTCTTCGATGGTGATGGCGTAACCTTCTTCGGGGAGGTTCTCGTTGATGATGAACACGAATCCCTTTTCGGCGGAGGTGTCATTCCCGACTGCAGCCTTGCCGCTGCCGGTCATCCTGGCTGTAGCTGCGGCGAAATTCCCGATGGCCTCGAGGGCTTCTGCGGGTATGTTGGCATCGGCGTTGAATCTGGCTCCGGCGACCTTGAAGGCGCCGTCTTTAAGCTCGGTGAATTGCGGATCGGGGATCACGCTGAACTCTTCAGGGGCCTGCGCCTTGCACCCGGCTAAGGCGAGGACTATTCCTGCGGTGATGGTTAAAAGATTTATTTTCATATTATTGCAAGTGGTTTTCAGTATAGCAGTAAACCGGCGGCCGCACCGGCGAGGATAAGCAGTATCGGGCTGACCTTGCCCCAGTATGAGGCGGCGAAGCCGGCGGCAAGGAGCAGCCAGCTCTTCCAGTCCGGCAGATTGTCTCTGACGATGCTTATTTCAGGGGTCGAAAAGAGGGGGGTGCCGCTCCATACGGTCTTGAACATCAGCAATATGGCCGCGGCTCCGATGAGCCCGACCACGGCAGGGCGCAGGCCTTTCATGACGCCTTCAAACAGGCTGTTTCCACGGAATTTCGTGTAGAAGCGGACAATCAGCAGCACCAGTATGAAGGAGGGGAGGCTTATGGCGAAAGTGGCTGTGGCCGAGCCCAGTACGCCCAGGAGGTGGCTCCCGGTAGTCCCGGACAGGACATCGTAGCCGACGTATGTGGCGCAGTTTATCCCGATCGGCCCCGGGGTCATCTGGGAGATGGCCACGATGTCGGTGAAGGTGCTTTCGGCAATCCAGCCATGTGCGGTGACGACCTGGGTCTGGATAAGCGAAAGCATGGCGTAGCCACCGCCGAAAGTGAAGAGCCCGATAACGAAAAACACCCCGAAAAGCTGGAACAGCAGTATCAATGTATCACTCATCCCTTCTCCTCCTTTTTTCTTTGAAATAGGCTATTGAAAATGCTGTCACAATGATAGTCAGGAGTATATATATCGGCGAGACTTCGAGGAACGCCGTCAGCACTAGGGCGGTTGCCGAAATGGCCCAGGCCCACCAGGTATGGTTGTTCTTCCTGGCCATGTTGAGCATTGGGACGGCGATCAGGGATATGACTACCGGCCTTATTCCCTTGAAGGCCTTTATGACCCAGGGGTTGTCCTTGAAAGACGAAAAGGCCATCGCGATGGCGAGGATTATGATGAAGGACGGAGTGATGCTGCCAAGCGTGGCCGCTATGCTTCCGGCTATGCCCCGGAGCCTGTAACCTGCAAAAATAGAGATGTTTACGGCCATTACTCCAGGAGCGCTCTGGGACAGCGCCACGATGTCCGGAAGTTCGTCTTCGCTTATCCAGCCGCGGCTTGCCATTTCTTTTTGTATAATAGGTATCATGGCATATCCGCCGCCTATGGTGAAGGCGCCTATTTTCGCAAATGCGAGGAATATCTCGAGCAATGATGCTTTATTCTCGTCCATAGATTGCAAAAGTAGGTAAAAAAATCAAAAAAATTTTGGTGATAGTTAAAAAGTTTATACCTTTGCAGTCCCGTTTGAAATGAACGGAGTTCTTTGACAATACTGAAAGACTATAAGTACAAGCAAGTACCAAGAACAATAAGAAGAGCGTCAATTCTTTTTATAGGAATTGCAGAGTCGAGGATTCAAGCTAGATTTATAAGAAAATATACAATGAAGAGTTTGATCCTGGCTCAGGATGAACGCTAGCGGCAGGCTTAACACATGCAAGTCGAGGGGCAACGCGGGGTAGCAATACTCTGGCGGCGACCGGCGGAAGGGTGAGTAACGCGTGAGCAACATGCCCGTAAGCGGGGGATAGTCGGTGGAAACGCCGCGTAATACCCCGTAACACATTGGGTGGCATCGCCTGATGTTGAAAGATTAATCGCTTACGGATTGGCTCGCGTGCCATTAGGTAGACGGCGGGGTAACGGCCCACCGTGCCGACGATGGCTAGGGGTTCTGAGAGGAAGGTCCCCCACATTGGAACTGAGACACGGTCCAGACT
>JAEEGL013490016.1_pt1 | contig 18065 bp, 10 predicted proteins | sample 9134231 | NCBI WGS metagenome assembly JAEEGL01 (sample SAMN16246548, study PRJNA631951) | gut metagenome | biome: gut microbiome; feature: rumen; material: fiber-attached | host: Bos | place: Iran: Karaj | collected 2018-10 | reverse complement strand
GGGTCCTTTCTTCAGTACTTTGCCGAGGACGCCGATATAGTTGCAGTTCTTGACGGGCTTGAGTTCGGCGGTCTTGTCCTTGAAGGCGAGACGGTCCACGTTGGGATTGTCGCCCTTCTTGAAGACACGACGCTCCATGCGGACCATGACGCTGTCCTTGTTGTAGGCGTCGCGGATGGTGTTCAGCCACTTCTCCTGGGGGAGCTTCTTGACAAGCTTCTCGACGGCCTTCACGTCTTCCTGGTTCCGGCAATAATAGACCATGCCGCTGTAGTGCGGTTCGCTCCAGGCGTACTTTTTCTTGTTTTTCTTGAAGTAGTTTGCCAGGGCGAGCGTGTCCTTCGCTGCGGGCTCCCAAATCTTCCGGTTGCATTCCTCGTAGAGGAGCAAGCCGTCGTGGTACTCCTGCACAAGGTATTTCAGATCGTTGTCCTTGGCACAGAACTCCACGGTCTTCTCGTCGAGGATCTGCTCGACGGTCTTTTCGCCCTGTCCTGCGATGGAATCGAGGATTTGCTGTGCGATGTGGTTCTCGATGCCCTGTGCGTCGAGGAACTGCTGTATCTTGTCGTGCAGCTCTTCGTACGTCTCGAGGTCTTTTCTGCCCATCAGTTTGATGATGTCGTATCCGAAGGGCATGAGGAAGGGTTCGCTCATGTCGCCCTCATTGAGGGAATATGCGACGTCCTCGAACTCCTTCACCAACTGGTTGGGGCCTATCCAGGGCAGCACGCCGCCGCGTGCGGCAGAGCCCGGGTCTTCCGACACCTGCTTGGCCAGCTCGGCAAAGTCGGCGCCGTCCTTCAGCGCCTGATAGACGGAGTCGATTCTCACCTTGGCTGCCGCCTTCTGAGCGTCGGTGGCGTCCTGTGCCAGCCGTATCAGGATGTGAGCCGGCTGCAAGAGCTGCTTACCCTCGAGGCGGGCGAGCAGGCCGTCGTAGTAGTTGCGGACCTCCTTCTCCTTGGCGCTTTCGGGCACGAGGAGCGGACGGATCTGCTGGTCTCTGTAGGTGCGGAACTCCTGCTGATAGCTGGAGAGCGTGTCGAGATGGTCGTCGAGGGCGGCTTGCACCTTTAGCTTATAGTTCACAAAGAGGTCGGCGTATTCCTCGACACTCTTTTTGTCGATGACTCCCTCTGAATTGTTCTTGTTGTAGTTATACTCGAACTCACTACGAGGAACAGGAATCCCGTTGATTCGCATCACGATGGGGTCTTCCTGGGCAGCAGCCGTCAGGGCGATTGCTGCCATTGCAAAGCTGATAAGAATCTTGTTCATATTTTGTGGGGTTAATGGGCTGAATGGGGTTAATGGGGGTGATGGGTAATAAGTGGATTACTGGGGACGGCTGTAGTTTGGCGCCTCGCTGGTGATGGTGACGTCGTGGGGATGGCTTTCCTGGACGCCGGCATTGGTGATGCGTACGAACTTGGCGTTGTGCAGGTCGTCGATGGTGGCTGCACCGCAGTAGCCCATGCCGCTCCTGAGACCGCCGATGAGCTGGTAGATGACTTCCTGGACGGAGCCTTTGTAGGGCACGCGGCCTGCGATGCCTTCGGGCACGAGCTTCTTCGTGTCCTTTACGTTCCCCTGGAAGTAGCGGTCTTTCGAGCCGCACTCCATTGCTTCGAGCGAGCCCATGCCGCGATAGCTCTTGAACTTACGGCCGTTGTAGATGATGGTGTCGCCGGGGCTCTCTTCCGTGCCAGCCACGAGCGAGCCTATCATCACGCTGTAGCCGCCTGCTGCGAGTGCCTTCACGACGTCGCCGCTATAGCGCAGTCCGCCGTCGGCGATGAGGGGCACGTCGGTCCCCTGAAGTGCCATGGCCACGTCATAGACGGCGCTGAGCTGCGGCACGCCTACGCCGGCCACGACGCGCGTGGTGCAAATGCTGCCGGGACCGATGCCGACCTTGATGCCGTCGGCTCCTGCCTCGACGAGCATCTTGGCTGCTTCGCCCGTGGCGACGTTGCCGACGACGATGTCGACGTCGGGGAACATCTGCTTGGCTTCCTTGAGTTTCTCCACGACGAACTTGCTGTGGCCGTGGGCTGTGTCTATGACGATGGCATCGACGTCGGCCTCGACGAGGGCCTTGATGCGGTCGAGGGTGTCGGGCGTGACACCTACGCCGGCTGCCACGCGCAGTCGTCCCTTGCTGTCCTTGCAGGCCATGGGCTTGTCCTTCGCCTTCGTGATGTCCTTGTAGGTGATGAGGCCGATGAGCTTGTTGTCGTCGTCGAGGACGGGAAGCTTTTCTATCTTGTTCTCCTGCAAAATCTTAGCCGCGGCGCCGAGGTCCGTCTGGACGTGCGTGGTGACAAGGTTCTCGCTCGTCATCACCTCGTCGACGGGGCGGTCGATGTTCTGCTCGAAGCGGAGGTCGCGATTGGTGACGATGCCTTTCAGATGGCGTTCGTCGTCGACGACCGGGATGCCGCCGATGTGGTATTCAGCCATCAGCTCGAGCGCGTCGCGCACACTGCTGCCCAGCTTTATCGTAATGGGGTCATAGATCATGCCGTTCTCGGCACGCTTCACGATGGCTACCTGCCGGGCCTGCTCCTCGATGCTCATATTCTTGTGTATCACGCCGATGCCGCCTTCTCGGGCAATGGCGATGGCCATCGTCGCCTCGGTGACGGTGTCCATTGCTGCCGTCACGAAGGGAATCTTCAGAGCGATGTGGCGAGAGAACCGCGTTTCGAGCGATACGGTGCGGGGGAGAACCTCGGAGTAGCCGGGAACCAAGAGGACGTCGTCGTAGGTGAGACCGTCCATCACAATCTTGTCTGCAATAAATGATACCATAACCTTATAATAAAATTTTTGCGTGCAAAGATACAAAAAAATCGTTTAGGTTGTACGCCCCCCTGCTAGTTTTTTTCCTTTATTAGTACATTATATATTAATTTAACATAATAGCCCGCCAAACGCCACACGTGGCATCGGCCGTTCCTTGCTGTGGCGTCGGCTCTTCCTTGCTGTGGCGTCTGGCGTTCCTTGCTGTGGCGTTGGCCGTCCCTTGCTGTGGCGTTTTTCACCCCCTCATGCAAAAAAGCGTCATTCTTCGAGTTTTTTTGACGATTATTTGCAAAACATTCAACAATTTTCAGTATATTTGCAACGGCAGAGAATACATTATAATCAAAAATAATTATGCTAAGAAAAATCCGTTTGACACTCGCCATCATCTTCTGGGTGCTGATCACGTGGCTGCTGCTCGACTTCACAGGCACGGCGCAAGCTTATCTGGGATGGATGGCCAAGATTCAGTTCATTCCGGCCCTGCTGGCGCTCAACATCGGGGCTCTGCTCTTCGTCGTCACACTCACCTTCCTGATGGGGCGCATCTATTGTTCCGTCATCTGTCCGCTGGGTGTGATGCAGGACGTCATCGCATGGTTGCGCCGGAAGAAGAACAAGTACAGCTTCTCGCCGGCTAAGGACACGCTGCGCTACTCGGTGCTTGTCGTGGCCTGCGCCTCGCTGGCGCTGGGCGTCGCCTGGCTGGGAGGACTCATCTTCCCCTACAGCACCTACGGACGCATCGTCTCGACCATCTTCGCCCCGCTCTACAAGCTCGCCAACAACGGCCTCGCTGCCATCGCCGAACACTACGGCAGCTATGCCTTCTACGAAGTGGAGGTGTGGTTCAAGAGCGCCGCAGCACTCGCCGTCGCCCTCGTCACATGGGGCATCATCGCCGTGCTGGCGTGGAAGAACGGACGCACGTGGTGCAACACGATCTGTCCCGTCGGAACGCTGCTCGGCCTCATCAGCAAACAATCGTTCCTCAAGATAAACATCGACGCGGATAAGTGCAAGAACTGCCGCAAGTGCGAACACAACTGCAAGGCCGCCTGCATCGACCTCAGCACGCACAGCATCGACTACTCCCGCTGCGTCGTATGCGGCGACTGCCTCGAGGAGTGCAAGTTCGGCGCACTAAACCTTTCAAGCCTCTCCCCGACCCTCTCCAAAGGAGAGGGCCAAAAGCCGCAGCGATTCACCCCTCCTTTGGAGGGGACGGGGGAGGCTTCCGACAGCGGCCGCCGCGCCGTGTTGACCGGCATCGCCCTCCTGGCCGGCACAGCCATCGCCAAAGCACAGAGCAAGGCAGAGCCCAAGACGACCGACGGCGGCCTGGCCGACATCATCAAGAAGAAGAAACCTCGCCGCGAGAAACTCATCACGCCGCCGGGCTCACTCTCCATACGTAACCTCCGCAGCCACTGCACCGCATGTCAGCTCTGCATCGACGCATGCCCCAACGACGTCCTGCGTCCGAGCAGCAGCCTCGACCGCTTCATGCAGCCCGAGGTAAGCTTCGAGAAAGGCTATTGCAGGCCCGAGTGTACCCGGTGCTCCGAGGTCTGCCCCACCGCCGCCATACGACCCGTCACCGTAGAACAGCGCACGGCCATACAGGTGGGACACGCCGTCTGGACACGCGACCTCTGTATCCCCGTCAAAGACGAAAAGCCATGCGGACTCTGCGCTCGCAAATGCCCTGCCGGAGCCATACAGATGGTGCCCCTGCAGGCTGGTGTTCACCAGGACGGCTGGCGCTGGCGCGATGCCGACAACCAGGAGATACCAAGGGAGAAGGTACTGCTCATACCGGTCATCAACGAAGAAAAGTGCATCGGCTGCGGCGCATGCGAAAACCTATGCCCCTCAAACCCCATCAGCGCAATATACGTGGAAGGACACGAGGTGCACAAAGAAATATAAAAGGAGAACAGGTTATGAAAGATATTACAAGACGTGACTTTATAAAGGTCACAGGCACAGCCGCAGCCACGACTGCCTTGGCATCGTGCGGCGTGAATGGCGGCAACGACGATGGCGAAGTGGATTACATGGGACATCACACTGGTCCCATCCCCACAGACAAGATGACGTATCGCGTCAACCCAAAGCAAGGAGATAAGGTCAGCTTGCTGGGATACGGCTGGATGCGACTGCCCAACACAAAGGACGAAGACGGTCGCGATGTCATAGACCAGGAGCAAGTAAACCGTCTCTGCAAGTTTGCCCTCGACCACGGCGTCAACTACTTCGACACGTCGCCTGCTTATTGCCGGGGCAAGAGCGAAGAAAGCCTCGGCATCGCCCTCGAGGCAAGCGGCTACAAGCGTAGCGATTACTTCATCGCTACAAAGATGTCGAACTTCTCGCCCTCGCAGTACGAATTCGAGGAGGGTAAGGCGATGTTCGAACGCAGCCTTGCATACCTCAAGACCGACTACATCGACTATCTGCTGCTGCATAGCATCGGAGGAGGCGGCATGAACCCTGTCCACCAGCGATACCTCGACAACGGACTGCTCGACTGGCTCGTGGAACAGCGTGAGGCGGGACGCATCCGCAACCTCGGCTTCTCGTTCCACGGCGACGTGGCTGTCTTCGACTGGGCAATGGCCCACCATGACGAGTACCATTGGGACTTCGTGCAGATTCAGGCCAATTACGTCGACTGGGAAAACGACGACAAAGGGCGCTCGGGAAAGTACCTGTACGAAGAGCTCGCGAAACGCAACATCCCCGTCGTCATCATGGAACCGCTGCTCGGCGGCCGCCTGTCGAAAGTGCCCGACCATGTCGTGGCGCACTTCAAGCAACGCAAACCCGAGGACAGCGTCGCCTCGTGGGCGTTCCGCTACATTGGTTCAAAGCCGGCCGTCCTCACCGTACTGAGCGGCATGACCTACATGGAGCATCTGGAGGACAATCTGCGGACATACTCTCCGCTCGAACCTCTGACGGAGGAAGAACAGCAGTGGCTCGAGGGCGAGACTGCCACACTCATCAAGAGCTACCCCACGATAGATTGCAACGACTGTAACTATTGCATGCCTTGTCCCTATGGTCTCAACATCCCGGCCATCTTCGTACATTATAATAAATGTGTGAATAAAGGCAACGTTCCCGAGAGTCAGCAGGCAGCAAACTACCAGAAGGCTCGCCGCGCCTTTCTCGTCGGATACGACCGCAGCGTGCCTAAGCTGCGCCAGGCCAACCATTGCATCGAGTGCCGCGAATGCGTGAGCCATTGCCCGCAATCAATAGACATTCCGCGCGAGATGCAACGCATCGACAGATTCGTCGAGCAGCTCAAGCAAGGGACTCTATAAACAACAAAGGCGCCTTCCCAAAGCGGGGAGGCGCCTTTGCTTTCTTATTTCTTTTCGCTCATCGTGAAGTCGAGGGTGCCGCCTGCAACGAGCTGCTTGTGCGTGAGCTTCCAGTCGGTTATCTTTGTGCCGTTGAGCTTCACGCCCTTGACGTAGATGGCCTTGTCCGACTTGCGGGGAGCGTTGATGACTAAGGTCTTGCCGCCCGGCATGTGCAGTACGGCGCGGCTGAACAACGGCGTGCCGATGACGTACTCTGCTGAGCCGGCGTTGAACGGATAGAAACCGAGCGACGAGAATATGTACCAGGCGGACATCTGCCCACAGTCGTCGTTGCCTGCGTAGCCACAAGGCGTGGCATTATAGAACGTGCTGCGCACCTGCTCCACAAGTTCTTGCGTACGCCACGGCTGACCTGCGAAGTTGTAGAGATAGACGGTGTGATGGCTCGGCTCATTGCCGTGAGCGTACTGTCCGATGAAACCGCTGGCGTTTCCATTCACTTCGCCGCTGGTCTCGGTTAGTGTGAAGTTCTTGTTGAGTTTGTCGATGAAGGGCTTCACGCCGCCGAAGAGGTCGATGAGTCCCTGCGGATTCTGGGGTACGAACCACATGTACTGCCATGCGTTGCCTTCCACGAAGCAGGGGTTCTCGTAACTAAGCGGGTCGAACGGCTCCAGCCAGTTTCCCTTGTCGTCTTTGGGTTGGAAGAAGCCCGTGGCGGGATTGAAGAGGTTGCGGTAGTACTCGCTTCGCTTGATGAAACGTTCGTAGTCGGCCTGCTTGCCGAGTTTCTTTGCCACGGCTGCCACGCACCAATCGTCGAAGGCTTGTTCCATCGTGATGCTTACACTGACATTCTGGCGGTTCTGCGGCATGTAGCCGTACTCCTCCCATACTTCGAAGGGGCTGTTGGGATGCGTTCGCGTGCTGCTTTCCAACATGGCGCGATATGCCCTTTCGACGTCAAGGCCGGGCAGTTCGGAGAGGATGGCGTCGGCCACGACGGGGATGGCGTGGTTGCCTATCATGCAATAGTTGTCCTGTCCCCAGAGGTCCCAGATGGGCAGGTAGCCGTATGTCTCGTGGTGCAGCACCATATCGCGGACGAACTGCACGGCGATGCTGGGATAGAGGAGTGTGTAGAGGGGGTGTGCTGCCCGGAATGTGTCCCAGAGGCTGAAGGTGCTGTGATAGCTTTGTCCTGCAGGCATCTGCTTGATTTCGAAGTTAGTGTCCATGTATCGCCCATCGACGTCGCTCATGGTGTTTGGCTGCATGAGGACGTGGTAAAGGCCTGTGTAGAAGATGGTCTTCTGGTCGTCGGTGCCTTCGATATCTATGGTGGAGAGCTGTGTTTCCCAAGCGTCGTGCGCGGCCTGGGTGTAGTAGCCGAAGTCCCACGACTGTGCCTCTGCCTTCATGTTCTTTCGCGCGCCGTCGTTGTCCACGGCGGAGATGGCGACCTTTGCCATTACATCTTTTTTATAATTAGGGAAGCGGAGGGCAGCCCTCAGCGTGCGTCCGTTGATGACATCGCTGCCGCCGGCATTGCGTCCGCCATCCATGAGGATACGGCTCTCGAAGGGTCGCGAGAACTCTATCCTGAAATAGACTTTGCGAAGTTTGGCCCAGCCGGTCAGGACACGAAAGCCCTCGATAGTCTTCTCGTCGAGAACGCGTATCTGGCTTTGGATGATTTGGTAGGCACGTCGTCCGGTGTAGTATGCATCGCCTCGGAAGGTCATGCGGTCGAGGTCGAGGACGACGGTCTGTTCCTTTCCCTCGGGGAACGTGTACTTATGGATGCCGACGTGCGTCGTGGCTGAGAGCTCGACGTTGATGTCTTCGCCGCCCAGCAGCCTGACCATGTAGTAGCCGGGCGATGCCTTCTCCTGGTCGTGCTTGAAGGGAAGGGCGAAGATGCCCTTGCGCAGCAGGTCGGGCGTGACGCGCTTCACGGTGGGCATGAGCGAGATGTCGATGAGGTCGGTGCAACCCGTGCCGCTGAGGTGGGTATGCGTGAAGCCGAAGATGGAGTCGCGGTTGTAGTCGTAGCCGCAACAGGGGTCCCACGTGACGTATTGCTCCGTCTCGGGGGCGAGCTGCACCATGCCCTGCGGCATGGTAGGCCCAGGGAACGTGCTGCCGCTCAGGGCACCGGTGTCGTCGGTCTGCGTGCCGATGAATGGGTTGACGTACTGGGTGTAATCGGTCGCCACGCTGCAGAGGGCTGCGCTGGCGGCAAGGCACAGGAGTGCCACGCGTTTTGAGTAGAACATAATAAAAAGGTGTTAATATTTGCGGCAAAGTACGTGATTTCTTTTGTCATTTACAAAAAAAGACCTAATTTTGTGGCGAAAAAGACAACGAAACGTATGAAAATATCGCTCATCCTGCTGTTCGCCGCACTGCCAGTCTCGACAATCTCCGCCCAACTGCGCGACACGACGCACGTCGACACCTTGCGCCAGGTGGAGGTACGCGGAGACTCCGTCCTGCGCGTCAATGAGGCCATACGGCAGTCGATAGGGCGGGAGAACGCGACACGCATCGGCTACCCCTCGGTGAGCGATGTCCTCGGCCCGCGCATAACGGACAAGATCATGCACCCATTCGCCGTGAAGGACCGCAAACGCGACAAGAAGCACGCCCGCGACCGCAAGATCCTGCAGGAGTACGAGGAGATGGACCGCGTCAAGACCTTCGAGGAGCTCCTCGACGAAGCCATCCGCAAGCAGGCCATCGAGGACGGCAAAGAGCCTCCCACACGCTCCGGAAAGAAATAGGACAGCCGCCCACAGCTCCCATCACTCCCACCAATCCCTTAACTCCCATAATACCCATGACCAGACAAGACAAACGCTTCATGCAGCTCGCCATCGACCTCAGCATCGAGAACGTGGAAAACGGCGGCGGCCCCTTCGGAGCAGTCATCGTCAGAGACGGTAAGGTGGTCGCCACCGGCGCCAACCGCGTCACCGCCAACAACGACCCGACAGCCCACGCCGAGGTATCCGCCATACGCGCCGCCTGCCAGAAGGAGGGCACCTTCAAGCTCAAAGGCTGCACCATCTACACATCCTGCGAACCGTGCCCCATGTGCCTGAGCGCCATCTATTGGGCAGGACTCAGCCGCATCTGCTATGCCAACACCAAACAGGACGCCGAGGACATCCTCTTCGGCGACAAATTCATCTACGAAGAGATAGAGAAGCCCATGTCCGAACGAACCATCCCGACGGAGCATTTCATGCGCGAAGAGGCGCTCCAAGCCTTCAAGGACTGGACAGAGAAAGCAGACAAGATAGAATACTGAACCCGAGGCATCAGGCGACGCTTGCAGAGGGAAGCGCCAACGCTTGCTGTGGGAAAAGCCGACGCTTGCTGTGGGAAAAGCCGACGCTTGCTGTGGGAAAAGCCAACGCTTGCTGTAGGAAAAGCCAACGCTTGCTGTAGGAAGAGCCAATGCTTGCTGTGGGAAGAGCCAATGCTTGCTGTGGGAAGAGCTGACGCTTGCTGTGGCGTAAAATTCCCCCTAAGGGGGTTAGGGGGTCCCCTCGACCGAAACCATTAAATTTGAAACAATTAATCTTAAATTTTGAATTTATAAATTTTGAATTTTGAACATTCGTAAGTACTCCCCCGCCCTGCTGACCCTGCTCGTCTTCCTGCTCGCACAAGGACTCGGCACCGTTCTGTTCCTCGGCATCGCCATGATCGTATCGCCGGAGTTCAACGACGCCGTGCGCGACTTCCTGAGCGGCAAGACACAAGGGCTCCCGCTGCTCGAGATGATGTCAGTCAACACCTACTCCATCATCCTCATTGTCGTGGACATCCTCGCAGTAATGGGCTGCTACTTCATCCTGCACTACATACGCCCCCTTGCAGCCCACGACTTCGCCTCCATCAGGTGGCGGCCAGGCTCCATCGCCATCGCAGCAGGCATCCTCGGAGCAGTCGGCACATCCATCCTCACCGAAAAAGTGCCCCTGCCGGACATCATGGTACAGATGTCCTACGGCATGGCACACAGCTTCTGGGGCATCATGGCGCTCGCCGTCATAGGACCCATCACCGAAGAACTCCTCTTCCGCGAAGCCATCGAAGGCGAAATGCTGCGACGCGGAGCAAGACCCTGGGCCGCAATCATCATCTCAGCCGCAGCCTTCGGATTCGCACACCTCAACCTCGCACAAGGTCTCTACGCCATACCCCTCGCCATCATCTTCGGCATCATATACTACAAAACCGGAAACATCATACTCACCGCACTCCTACACATCCTCAACAACAGCATCGTCGCACTACAGCTGCGAACCCTCGGAACAGACGCCGCCGACATCACCTTCGCCGAATGGCTCGGCGGAACAGCACAAGCTTACGCACTCATGCTCATTTGCGGCATACTCTCCCTCGCCCTCATTAGGGTTTTCTGTAACAGATACCAAGCAGACCAAAACATACAAAAAAAGGCCCTTCCCTAATGGAAAGAGCCGAAATGATGTGTTAAATTTCTTAAACTGATAGCTGATTATGTTAAATTTGATTAAACAAGCCTTTCCAGCCATCGTTATTCCTGCAGGTTGTCGTACCTTTGTGCTGAATTTATCAATAAAAGGGCAGACTATGTTTAATATAAAGATGTAAAAGAAACGAACGGAACTACATTATTTATTAATTAATAAACCTTTATTTACAAATGAAAAAGAAACTCATTCAAATTCTCATGCTGATGGTAGCTACAGTCAGCGTGGGTTCGTTTGTATCTTGTAAGGATACAAGCGAAGACCTGTACAACGAGTTGCGCACTCAGAATCTTGAGAACGCATCTGTGGCAGAGGCCCTTGAAGCGCGTATCAAAGCACTCGAGACTCTCGTCGCTGGCATCAAGTCCTGCGATTGCGACACAACCAAGATGCTTGGCTGGGTAAACGCAGAAGACGCCTATCTGCAGAGCCAGATCGACAAGGCAAACGCTGCTATCGCTGCTCTCGAAGCAACTGTGGCCGGCCTTGCAAGCTCTGACGACTACTACACAAAGGCTCAGGTCGACAAGATGATCGCCGACCTCGCTGACCTGTACGCTGCACTCGCCGACTTCACAGCTCTGAAGAAGGACTTCGACACGTATGTAATCACTACAAATGCCGACGTCAAAGTTCTCCAGGACAAGGTGAAGGAGCTCGAAGACGCTCTCAAGGAGATCAACTCCTGCAAGTGCGACCTCGAAAAGCTGGGTATCCTCGAAGGAAGACTCATCGAAGCTGAGGCTAACGCTAAGGAGGCTCTCGACGGACTCAAGGCTATCGAAGACATCGCTAAAGCAGCTCAGGCTGCCGCTGATGCCGCTCAGGCCGCTGCCGACAAGGCTCAGAAGACTGCCGACGACGCAACAACTCTCGCCAACGAAGCTAAGACCGCTGCCAGCGAGGCTAAGACTCTCGCCGAAGCTTGTCAGACACTCCTCAACAGCGCTCTCACAACAGCTAACGAGGCTAAGACAATCGCTACCGAGGCTAAGACATTGGCAGAATCCAACAAGGGCAGAATCGAAAAGCTCGAGACTGACCTCCAGACACTCGACGGCAAGGTTAACGTCGTAAGCGAAAAGGCCAACCAGGCTATCGCAGACGCTGCCGCTGCTGCTGCCAAGGCAGACGCCAACAAGGAACTTATCGAAGCCCTCACAAAGCGCGTGGAAAAGGCTGAGTCTGACATCAATACAAACGCTTCTGACATCGCAACAAACAAGGCTAACATCGCAACAAACAAGGCTAACATCGAAAGCCTCCAGGAAGCTGTCAAGGGACTCCAGACTCTGGCAGAGCAAGTTGGTGCCAACAGCGAAGCAATCGCTACTCTCAAGGAGAGCATCAAGGAAACCAATACTAAGCTGAACGACCTCGGCGACAAGTACACAGAACTGAAGTCTACTCTCGAAGCACTCAAGACTCAAGTAGAAGACTGCCAGAAGCTCTGCGCCGCTAACCTCGAAGTTGCTAAGGCAGAACTCAGGACCGAGATTCAGGACCTCGAGAAGGAACTGCTTAAGGAAATCGCTGCTAACACATCTGCTATCGCTGCCAACACAGCTGCTAACGAAGTTAACAAGCAGGCCATCGAAGACCTCGCTAAGCAGCACGAAGCTGACGTAGAGTGGATTAAGGAAGCTCTCCGCCAAATCAGCGCAAAGGCCGACGGTTATGTTACCACAACCGACCTCGCAGAAGTTCTCGCTCGTCTCACCAAGCTCGAGAATACTGACAAGAACCTCAACCAGCGCCTCACCGCTGCCGAGACCACTCTTAAGAACCTCGAACCCAGAGTTAAGAAGTTGGAGAACAACGTAGCTGCTCTGTGGGATCACATGAAGGTCGCAGAGGATAAGCTCAACAACATCATCCCCGTTGTTTGGGGTCTCAAGACAGACGTTGCCGCTATTCAGGCTTACCTGCGCAGCCAAGTAACTGGTCTGCTCGTTCAGGGCACATACAACCCCATGTTCGGCAGCTTCAGCATCCCCGCTAACATCCAGTCCAACGTCCTCGTTGCTTATTATGGCAAGCCCAAGACAAAGGTTGAATTCCCCACCACAGACGACGCTAACTACGTTCGTAAGAAGGAAGCACTCACAGATGCCGACTGGGCAATCATCAGCGATGGCTTGACAGTCTTCAAGAAGCCCGCAAGCACAACATTGATGAACGTCGACGAAGATGGCAATGCAAATGCTGGTAAGGTTTATGTAACCGTTAACCCGACATCATTCGACGCAACTGGTCTCCAGCTCGAACTCGTCAACACTCAGGATGTCGTATCACCCATCAAGCTCTCTCCCCTGCAGAAGAGCGACGCTACCTTGCAGTTCGGCTTCAGCCGCGCAGACAATGGCTTCTACGAGGCTAACGCATCAATCAAGAAGGACAACCTCCAGGATATCGAACTCGCATTCGATCAGGATAGACTCGAAGACGCAATCAAGGAAGCACGCCTGAAGATGGCTGAAATCGCCGATAACTTCTTCAACACCACAGGTGCAAGCGGTGATCTCGGTGGCATTGCAACCCAAATCTACAACGTAATACATGACATGAGAATTGATCAGAGCGGTCTTAAGTGCCCGTATGTTGACTTCAACGGCAAGGATCAGGCTCTCTACTCTCAGTACAACATCGCAGCTACAGTCCTCAGACCTCTCAGCTTGGCTTCGTTCAAGGATCTTGACTACGCTACAATTCCTGGCTACGAAGACGTTAACGAGTTCCTCGACAAGATTGCAGCTACTCTGAACGACCACGTTCACGTAATCTTCACAGATGCCAACGGCTCTTGGAAGGTTAACCACCTCTTCAACGGTCTTGTAATTGATGGAATGAGCCTTGAGGATTATACTGACAACCTTATCGCACATTTCAAGACAAGAGTATCTCACTTCTCACTGAATGGTATCAATTATGAGTTGACAATTCCTGGCACAGGTGGTCTTGACGTTAAGTTCGACAAGAACTTGAAGGCTAACGGTAGCCCAGTCAATGTTCCCGCAGCAGTTGCATACGACGAGAGCAATCCTGCTCTTACAAATGCTTCTATTGTGATTGGCGGTGACGTTGTCACAGGTATGACAACCGCTTTGGTAATTCCCGCAATTGGTGGTGACGGAGTCGTAAGCGCTTACGCCTACATCGAATTGGTTGAAACCTCTGCAAAGGCAACTCTCGTAGGTAGCGACATCCAGCTCTGGTCTAAGAAGGATGGAACATTTACTGTTGCCACTTACACAGGTTCTTCGGTTGAAGTTACAACAGCAAGAGTCGTTCTTAAGGACTTAGTTGGCTCTGAAGGCTATGTTGATGTTCCTGTTGCAAGAGAGATTGCAGGTGATGCACAGAAGATTGTTGATTTACTTGAGAAGTTCCTTGAAGAGATGAACCACACTCTTGCTGAGATTAACAAGTATGACGACATCATTGCTGGTGAGAATGGCTGGATTAACAAGTTCATCAACCAGTACATCAGGAAGTATCTTGATAAGATCAACCACACTACTGTTTACTTCTTCAACTCAATCAACCGTCGCTTCGGTCCGTTCTTGTGCGCAAGCAACGACTATAAGGGCTTCAAGAGACTGAGCACGAGCAAGTACGCTCCCACCACTTTGAACAAGGAAGGTCTGAAGCTTTATCCCACGACGAAGAACATGGAACTCATCGTGCCCATCGCAAGAAAGCACGTTGCAATTACCGACGTATTCGACGAAGCTGGCACAAGTGCTAAGAAGGATGGCATCTACAAGGATCATGTACAGGCTATCAACAACATGAACGAAGACCTGAATAAGGTTCTCGACGGCACAGATCGCATGATTGCTGTTGACACATCGAAGATGAAGAGTGGCTACACCTATGAGATTGCTTACTCTGTTCTCGACTTCGAAGGCAACATCTCTACTTCTAAGTACTATGTTAAGATTGCTGAGTAAGAACTAGCAAACCACTTTCTGAACTAAAAACAATTAAATAAACGATTATGAAACTTAAGACAATATTCATGTCAGCTGCACTGCTTGCCGGATGCCTCACAGCATCCGCGCAGCAGCCGCAGGCTGCGGACGCAAAGCCTAGTACTGCTTATGCTCCACATTGGTATGTTCAAGCTCAGATAGGCGGACAGTATACTCTGGGCGAAGTAAATTTCGGCGACCTCATCTCCGGCAATTTGCAGGTAGCAGGCGGCTACAACTTCACCTCGGTTTGGGGTGTAAGGTTGGCTCTTGACACATGGCAGAGCAAGGGTGGCACAGACCTTAGCTATCTTGGTCTTGGCAAACAGACTTGGAAGTACAACTACGTTGCTCCCACAGTTGATGTAACATGCGACCTTACGAATTGGATATTGGGTTACAAGCCCGGTCGTGTTTGCAACGTTGGCCTGTTGGCAGGTCTCGGAATGAACATTGCTTGGAACAATGACGATGCAAACAAGCTGAGAGGTCAGATTCTCGGTATGCCTTTCACAGATCCCGCACACCAGATGGTTTACTGCTGGGATGGCACAAAGACTCGTTTTGTAGGCAGGTTCGGTGCTTACGTTGATTTCAACATCAGCCGCCGCGTTGCTCTGGGTCTTGAATTGAATGCTAACACCACTTCCGACCGCTACAACTCAAAGAAGGCAGGCAATGCTGACTGGTACTTCAACGCATTGGCAGGTGTCAAGGTTCGTCTTGGCAAGCTTGCTCCGAAGCCCGCAGCTGCAGAGCCCGTTGTAATTGAGAAGATCGTTGAGAAGATTGTGGAGAAGCCCGTTGAGAAGGTAGTCGTTAAGGAGCCAGAAGCACCAAAGCGTGAGACTCTGCGTCGCGACATTTTCTTCACACTGCGTGGTTCTCAGGTTAGCAGAACAGAAATGGCAAAGATTGAAGATGTTGTGGCTTACCTGAACAAGTATCCCGAAGCAAAGGTTTCTGTAACAGGTTATGCTGACAGGGGTACAGGCAATCCAAGGCTCAACATTGGTTATGCCCAGAAGCGTGCCGACGTTGTTACCAACATGTTGGTTAACCAGTTCGGCATCAGCCGCAGCCGTATCACATCAGACAGCAAGGGTGACACCGTTCAGCCTTACGAGCAGAACGACCTCAACCGTGTTACCATCTGCATTTGCGAGTAATCTTTGATTTACTTCACTTAAATTAACTTCCCCCCGTCATTCTGCTGCAAGCGTAGTGGCGGGGGGATGAATTATCATCTATGAGAAGACTCTACACATTATTTATTATGGGCTCGCTGAGCCTGGCAAGTGCTATTGCACAAAACCCATCAGGTTACGTAAACGATGGTTACTATCGTGTTCACAATCTTGCTTCAGAGCGTTACATTTATGTAACGGACAACAAGGACTATTACGATGAGATCCACGATGCAGAAGATTTCCAGGCCATTCAGTTGTGGAAGAATCTGAGCAAGGCTGTTACCAGCCCAGCCACTGCCATCTATATGACTCGCCAGAGCGACGGCAAGTTTGACCTTCAGGCACAGGGCACAGGTGTCCATGCTTTGACAGGCTACTACGTCACCGTTACGAAGAAAGGCGAGGGCATTTACGAAGTGACTGCATCCAGAGGCGGCGTGACGAAGTATCTGTCTGACGACAGGTCGAACAATGCCGACCAAGGGCAGTTGGGCACAAGCAACAAGCTCAACTTCCGCCGATGGGTTGTAGATAAGATTGAGACGAATCATGCTACAAATTATTTCGGCATCGAGCCAACTATCTCACTGAACGGCAAGCACTACCAGCCATTTTATGCAGCTTTCCCATTCAGGACGGCTTCGCCCAACATGCATGTCTATTATGTCAGCAAGATATCAGGCAACGTAGTCACCTTGAAGGAGATCAGCGGTGACATTCCTGGCAGCACACCTGTTGTGATAGAATGCGCATCGACGAATCCCTCCGAGAATCGCTTAGAGCTTCTCCCCCCATCAACAGCCGGCTTGAAAGGCAACAAGCTTGCCGGCGTCTTCTTCCGCAACGGCGAACGTCCGCAGGAGTCAACCGAGGCATATACCGTGTTCAATGCATCCACGATGCGTCTGCTCACGGTTTCCAACGGCAAACTTATCTACACCAATAATGCTCCTGAGCGCCTGGCAGAGACCGAGGCCATCGATTGGGACACAGAAGACTACTACTATCCTATTTGCGTTCCGGCTAACACGAGTTATCTCAAGGCCGATGCAGGCACACCCGAGGTGCTCGACATTCGCTTCGAAGGCGCAGGTCTTGACGAGATACTTGCCGAGAACAAGGAGACGGACGTGGTAGGTGTCTATACGATTAGCGGCACTCAGCTCCGCGCCACGAACGACGTGCAGGGTCTGCCCGCAGGTCTTTACATCGTAGGCGGCGTGAAGGTTGTGGTGAAGTGACGACCTGTCAGGCTATACATTATTATATATATATAAGACTTTCTCATGAAGAAAAAGCTTGGATTATTCCTTTTAACGCTGTCACTGGCGACAGCCGCAGCGGCACAGAACGAGACGGCAGGCAAGCCTTCCTTCTTTTCCCAGTTGACGCAGCGTATGTCAGAGAAGAACATCCTGAATCACATGGACGTGGGCGTTAACGTCGGCACGGTAGGCATCGGCATTGACGTGGCGATGCCTGTGGGCGACTATGTGCGCATCCGCACGGGTTACAACTGGATACCAAGCTTCAACTTTAAGTCCGACTTCCCTATCGATACGCGTGGTGGCACCATGAGCAAGTTCGTCGATAAGATGAAGACTATCGATGTGGACAAGAAGATGGAGGAGGTCGGTGTGGATCTGAACGACCCCAAGTTCAGGAAGTATAAGGATTTGTTCGACAAGTTCCACGATGTGGAGATGCGAGAGTACGTGACGATGGGCATGAAGCCTAACGTGCACCAATTCAAGTTCCTGGTCGATGTCCTGCCTTTCAAGACAAACAAGCACTGGAGCTTTACGGCGGGCTTTTTCGTAGGTCCCGACAACGTGGCCAACGCGCACAATCTAGACAGCGAAACGCTGCTGCTGGAGGGTGTCAATGCATACAACGAGCTTTACATCATGTACTGTCAGGGCGGCATTGAGGGCAACTACCACGAGAAGCTCGACGAGCTGTTCTACGAGAACGGTGTTGCGGGCATTCCCCTCGGCTATTTCTCCGACGGCGATAAGGCCATCATGGTTCCTGCCAAGGGCGGCGTAGCGAAGGCCGAGATGAAGACGGGCAAATTCCGTCCATATCTGGGCTTCGGCTACAACACTCATCTGTCGAAGGACAAGAGGTGGAACCTCAACGTCGATGCCGGTGTCCTGTTCCTTTGCGGCAAGTCGAGCGTATATGTGGATAATGTATATAAGATAAACGAGAGCAAAATAG
>JAEEGL011507921.1_pt1 | contig 18065 bp, 18 predicted proteins | sample 9134231 | NCBI WGS metagenome assembly JAEEGL01 (sample SAMN16246548, study PRJNA631951) | gut metagenome | biome: gut microbiome; feature: rumen; material: fiber-attached | host: Bos | place: Iran: Karaj | collected 2018-10 | reverse complement strand
GCTACCATAAACTTTTCTTGCTATGCTTCTTAAAGTATCGCCGTTTTTCACTGTGTAAAACGTACTATCTGCATCAGAGTTTCTCGGATTTATAACATCCATATTTGGGTCAAAACTGCCATTAATATTCATTTCAGGAGAATCAATATATGAAATATCCAAATTTACATTTCCTGATATTCCTCTTATCACTCCCCTGTTAGAATACTGCCAAATCGCGACATTCGGTTCAAGAGGAAGCCTTTCTGATACATTACTCGTTAAATCTGCCAACCAAATTTTAATATCCTCCAATCTAGACATATCAATATAATTGTCAATCATTTCTTGGCTGGCATACAAAAGAATATCAAACCCTGACTTTTTAATCGTCTCAAAAAATGAAGATATAATATTTGTAAAAAATTCTTTGCCTATATTCATTGCGATTTCACTTTCTATATTAAGCGCTAAAGGATAAGAAAATTTATACGGCCTAATAGTTTCTAAAAAGTGATACGCTTCTGCAGTTGCTTCATTTAAGTTTTGAGCATTAGACTGGTGATACGCTCCAACAGCAATATCTGTATCTTTAATGTTATTCATGTTATTAATAAACTGATCATCAACACCTGAAGAGCCATACGTTGCACGTATCATGGAAAAATCAATACTACTAAGCGCAACATTTTTCCAGTTTATATTTCCTTGAATTTCCGAAACATCAATACCGTTAAATGCCATAAAATCACCCTTTATAAAATATTTATTTATTAAAAACTGTCCTCCTTTAATTTTGATTGTGAAAAACGTTTAATTTTAAAGCTTGTTCTTCCGAAATACTGTAAAATTATCCAATAGTTTTTTTGCTCTTGACATTTGCTTTATTAAATGATATGCTAACTTATGGAGCAAATATACCAATTGCTGGTGTAGCTCAGTTGGTAGAGCAATTGATTTGTAATCAATAGGTCGGGGGTTCAAGTCCCTTCACCAGCTCCATATAGTTTTTTCATGGGAGATTTCCCGAGCGGTCAAAGGGGGCAGACTGTAAATCTGTTGCGTTATGCTTCGGTGGTTCGAATCCACCATCTCCCACCAATAAAAAAGAGCCGAATTTATATTCGGCTCTTTTTTATATAAAAGCTATTATCCAGCCATCATATGCCAGGCAAAACTAAACCAATTACCAACAGTCCTTACCTTCTCAGTTGCACTATTAACTGTACTCAATGAATCACTGACTCTGCATATATTTTCGCTAGTTAAAACTCTACTATCAATTTTTTCGGTTATACTATCAAGCCTATTCAACGAATTTTTGAATTTTGTTATATTTTCCTCACTAAAAATTTTATCAAATTTGTCAGACATTTTATCAACTTTGCCATTCATATTATGAAAATCGTTTTTAATATAACTAACATCCTCACGAAATGAAGCCATTGTTTGATTTGCATTTTTTGTTAACATAATAAGACAAACTGCAACAACAGTTGCAGCAACAGCAGTGCAAACCGTCTTAACAATCGTTGATATTTCTTTCACACCCATAATTAACCTCCTTTTCTTTTTAATATCTTACTTGCATTAACTAAAAACATTTAATTATTGACCTAAATCTGCGTCTTACTACCCATTAAAAAAACCAAATGTTCTGCCTTGTTCTTTATTTTTTCCAGTCCGTTGAGCCCTTTCTTCCTGTTTTTTTTGTGCCTTTTCCGCATCATCACGAGTCATACGCATTCCTTTAAAAATGCCATTTTCATGCACGCGATCAGTTACTTCATCCACTTTTTTTATTACTTGCGCGCCATGCTTAGAAATTACAAGCACGTTGCCTACTATTGTATTAGGTGCAGGTTCACTACCATCAACCATTTTTGTCACATGTTGAAGAAAAGGTAAAAGCCCATATGGTTGCTTATTTTCATCAAGACGCCCTCCAATTGCATCATTAAGATTATTTACCATATCTTTAAGTCCACCATGTAGTGCACCTTGCTCATCAGGTTCTCCGTTAAGTACCACCTTAAAACCATCCGCTACTTCATTACATTTTTTTACTAAACCTGCCAAGCCATCCTGCGGCACACCGTTTTTGTCAAGCTGCCCCTCAATTGCACCATTAAAATTATCCATAACTTTACATGCTCTATTTGATAATTTAAAAATACAAATAGAAGCAACAATCGTTAATATTGCTGCACATGCAGTATAAGTTATAGTTTTAATCTTTTCTACTAAATCCAAATTTTTCTCTCCATCTTTAATTTTTTACAAATCTTTTTTCATATGTTATTTTTATTACTTTCTAAACAATCCAGAAAATGCGCCTGTGTCTGATTCGTCTTCACTTACATTATAATCTTTTCCAAACTTAAGATCCTTATATGTTTTTTCAGAATCTTCTTTATGAAAATCTTCAAAATTATTATGCAAATTACTGCTTAATATATCATCAATTATATTATTTGAATCATTTGCAGGACTACTTTTAATATCATCAAAAGAATCATCCTGGCTGGAAATATTTAAACAATCTAAATTATCTGATGCATCTTCTTTAATATTTTTGCTTTTACTATCAATTACATGCTCTGATGTACACTCATCTATGTATTCATCCGGAATACTATTAACAATTTTACGATGTTCTTTATAAACATCATCTAACTTTTTACGCAAGTTTGCGGATTCAATTTTTAATTGATTAAATATTTCTTTTTGAAAATCCACTTCTTGTTTTGCTCTTGCCATAATTTTTTCTGATTCTTTTGTTGCTTTAGATACTAATTCAGATGTTTTTTCTTTTGCTTTAGAGATTGTACTATCAGCTATTTCTTTAGCATTTAAAATCAAAGTTTTAATTGTACTATCTTCACCTTGAAGTTTTTTAATATCTCTTTTTAAACTTTCAATCTCACCACAAAGGCTTTGATTTTTATCTAAAATTTTTTGATAAGATGCTTCTACATCGTCAATAAATGCATCTACATCCTCGGGCTTATAACCACCAAAATTTGCTCTGCGGAAACTTACATTTTTAATATCTTCAACAGTTAACAAAATGCTCACCCTCTATTTAATAAAGTTTTTATTTAAAAATAAACGCCATGATTTTCCAGTTCACCTAAAAAATCTTCACCTTCTAAATCAACATTGCAAGGAGTTACCACAAATGTATCTGTAGATACTTTTTTAATTTTTCCACCATTAGCATATGCAACGCCGCTTAAAAAGTCTATAATTCTTCTTGATTCAGGTTTAGCTACTCCCTCTAAATTTAAAACTATGGTATGCATTTTTAAAAGTTCATCAGCAATATTTTTTACTTCTTCACCAAATTTTTCTGGTTTAACAAGCACAACCTTAAGTTTTGCAGTTGCATTAATACTCACTACTCTATTTGAAGAATCTTTTCTTGATCTAAAACCACTTTCTTCTTCATAGTCATCTTCATATTCTTCTGCTGGAGACCACATTTCTTTAAATTTTTCTACTAATCCTGCCATAAAAATTCCTCCTATAAAAAATTAATTTAAATTCATAACATTTATTAATTTTTTCGCTTTAAACTCCTTCAAATAAACAGAGCTATCGCATATTTTATGTATACAATTAATATTATGAACACTTCGCAAATGAATGTCAACCTTTTTTTCGTAAAACTTAACATTATTTTTAAAAAAATTTATTTACTATTTTTTTATTTTAAAAAAATTTCAATATTTTTTAAAATAAAAAAGCCCCACAAACTAATTTGTAGAGCAAATTTAATAATTAACCATTAAATATCTTTAATTATTGGGCCGGATTTTTCATCACAAAAATCACTCCAAAACAGCGAAATAGACCAGATCGCTCCAATAAACACTAACACGTAGATTATTCTACTAATTGCTGAATCTTGACCTCCGAATATCCAGGCAACAATATCAAACTGAAAAAAGCCAATTGATCCCCAGTTTATTCCGCCAATAATACAAAGTGCTAACGCTATTTTATTTAGTGTTTTCATTTTGATTTTCTCCTTTCTAGTATACTCATTTTTATTATAAACAAAAGGCAAAGAAAAAATCAAATTTAAATAAAATTACATATTTTTACAGTTCTTATAAGCCATCTTGCACCCAATCATTTATTTTGATAAAATTTATATATATAATTTATTTAAAATGGAAACAGCGAGGAAATCTATCTATGAATCTATCCCCTATTTATAAATACGGCAAAGAACAGACTGCATACTGCCAAAAAATAAAAGATTATTACAAAAATACGCTTAAAATAGAAAACCCAAAGGCTTTTGTAAAAACATACGGTTGCCAGCAAAACGTTTCCGACAGTGAAAAATACAAAGGCATGCTCGTAAATATGGGCTTTAGCTTAATCCAAAACCAAGAAAATGCCGATATTATACTTTTTAACACCTGCGCAATAAGAGAAAATGCCGAAAATAAAGCCTTTGGAAATATTGGCTGGATAAAAAATTTTAAAAAAATGAATAAAGATTTATTTATAATACTTTGCGGCTGCATGACAGAGCAAAATACAGTAATTGAAAAAATAAAATCAAAATATAGCTTTATAGATTTAGTTTTTGGTACACATTCCATCCATAAATTCCCAAAATATTTTTACAAAACAATTTTAAATAAAAAAGCAAATAAAATAAAATCCGGTAAAAACTATATAAAAGAAACCGAAGATATAATTACTGAAGATTTTCCAGCTGTGCGAAATAATAATTTAAAAGCATTTTTACCTATTATGTACGGGTGTAATAATTTTTGTTCATATTGTATTGTGCCGTATGTTAGAGGCCGAGAAAGAAGCCGAAATTCGGATGAAATTATTTCAGAATTTAAACAGCTCCTTGAAAATGGGTACAAAGATATCACTCTTTTGGGTCAAAATGTTAATTCTTACGGCAAAGGACTAGAAGAAAATATTAATTTCCCGAAACTACTTAAAAAACTAGATGATTTTGAAGGCGAATATACAATAAGATTTATGACTTCACATCCAAAAGACGCAACAAATGAACTTTTTGACATTATAAGCGAAAGTAAACATATCTCACATCATATCCATTTACCTGTACAGTGCGGCAGTAATAAAATTTTAAAGGAAATGAACCGCAAGTATACAAAAGATTCTTATCTTAAAATAATAGACTATGCAAAAAGTAAAATCCCTGACATGGTTTTTACAAGCGATATAATTGTAGGATTTCCCGGTGAAACATATGAGGATTTTTTGGAAACAATTGACCTTTTAAAAAAAGTAAAATTTGCATCGCTTTTTACTTTTATCTATTCCCCGCGCGAAGGAACTCCAGCCGCAAAATTACCCGACCCGGTAACAAAACATGAAAAAACATCTTGGCTAATAGAGCTTTTAAAAATTCAGGAAAAAATCTCAGAAAATCTTCATAAAAAAATGATTGGAAAAACACTTAGAGTTTTAACTGAATCATTTTTATCTGAAACAGGCGAACTTCTTTGCAGAACAAATAGCAATATAATAGTTGAAGTAAAAGGCGAAAAAGAAAACATCGGAAAGTTTTTAAATGTTTTAATAACAAATTCTAAAAAAGAATCTTTAAAAGGAAAAATAATATAAAAACATAAAGGAGAAAAAATTATGGATTTAATTAATTTAGCAAAGAATTTAGGAGCAGAAATTCAAAAAAGCGATGAATACATAAAGTACAAAATAAACGAACAAAACGTGGAATGCGATAAGGATCTTCAAGCGTTAATTGAAGAATTTAATTTAAAAAAAGTTTCTATAAACGAAGAAATTTCTAAAGAAAAAGTTGACCATGAAAGAATTGATAAATTAAACTCTGAAATCAGCACACTTTACACCAAAATAATGGAAAATAAAACCATGAAAGAATTTAATAAATCAAAAGAAGAATTTGAAAGCACTCTTAGAAAAATAAACTACATAATAACAGCATCAGCCGGCGGACAAGATCCATTCACAGTAAACACAGAAGAATTATCAAATTGCACAGGAAGCTGTTCAAGCTGCTCAGGATGCAACTAAAAAATTAAAATTATTAAAAAAGCAAGTGAGGATTATATGGCAGAAATTTCACCAATGATGAAACAATACATGGAAATTAAAAATCAACATAAAGACAGCATTTTGTTTTTTAGGCTCGGCGATTTTTATGAAATGTTTTTTGACGACGCAAAAGTTGTTTCGGAAGAACTAGATTTAACCCTTACTGGGAAAGATTACGGCCAAAACGAAAGAGCGCCCATGTGCGGTATACCATACCACAGCTGCGAAGCATACATTGCACGACTTGTTTCCAAAGGATACAAAGTTGCAATGTGCGACCAAATGGAAAATCCAGCCACCGCAAAAGGACTCGTTAAGCGCGAAGTCGTGCGAGTAATTACTCCCGGAACAGTCATGGAAGAAAGCATGCTTGACGAAGCTAAAAACAACTATATATGTTCATTAGTTATCTCGGAAAGCAAAGAAGAAATTGGAGTATGTTTCTCAGATATTTCAACTGGTACCTTACAAGCCACAAAACTAGAGGGAGATAAAACCCATATTATAAACCAACTTAAAAACGAACTCGGTAAATTTTCTCCCAGCGAGATTTTAATTGGCAAAAACACTATTATTACCAAATCATTAAACAATTTCCTCAATGAAAAAATTTCTTGCAGAATTGAATTTTTAGAGCAAAATGAAAATTTTATAAATTCAAAAAATATGCTCCTAAAACAATTTAGCAAAGATAAAATAAAAAAATTTAATATTGAAAATAATGAAATTACAGTGATCTCCATTGGTAATTTATTAAGCTACCTTAAAAAGACTCAAAAATCAGGATTAGAACGCATAAATTCACTTAATTTCTATAACAAATCAGAATTTATGGGGCTAGACATTAACACAATACGAAATCTAGAAATTACCGAAACAATGCGAACAAAATCAAAAAAAGGATCCCTTCTTTGGGTACTTGACAAAACAAAAACATCTATGGGTAAAAGACTGCTTCGTTCTTGGGTCGAGCGGCCCCTAGTGGACATACAAAAAATAATATGGCGACAAGATGCCACCGAAGAACTTGTAAATGATATAGCTTTAAAAGATGATTTTAGAGAAACTTTATCTGGTATTCAAGACATTGAAAGACTTATGACAAAAATAACATACGGCTCAGCTAATGCCAGAGATTTAAAATCGCTTTCCTCTACCCTTTCAAAACTCCCACAAATTAAATTTAATCTTTACAAGTGCAAATCTTTCTTTTTAAGCAAAATGTGCGAAAATTTAGATCTTTTAAAAGAAGTATACATGTTAATTGAAGATGCTATAATCGAAGAACCCCCAATGCTAATTAAAGAAGGCGGTATAATTAAAGAAAAATACAGCGAAGAAGTGGACAGACTCAGAAGCGACATTAAAAACGGCAAAACTTTAATTGCTGATATAGAAAGCCGTGAGCGCCAAAAGACAGGGATTTCCAAATTAAAAGTAGGATACAATAAAGTTTTTGGGTACTATATAGAAGTTACAAATTCTTTTAAAAATTCGGTTCCAGAGGAATATATTCGCAAACAAACACTCACAAACTGCGAAAGATACATAACTCAAGAATTAAAAGACTTAGAAGCCCGCATTTTATATGCTAAAGATAAAATAAACGAAATTGAATATGAAATTTTTGAAAAAGTCCGTCTAAAAATAGCAGAACAACTACCAAAAATTGCAAAATCTGCCAATATTATCGCAAATCTTGATGTTATCGTATCTTTAGCAGAAACCGCATGCTTTAATAATTACGTTAAACCTGAAGTTAACAACGGCAAAACTATTTTTATTAAAGAAGGTCGACACCCTGTTGTTGAAAAACTTTTGACTTCTGCTCCATTCGTCCCCAACGACACACTGCTTGATAATAGTGAAAATATGGTATCGGTTATCACCGGACCAAACATGGCAGGAAAATCAACCTATATGCGCCAAACCGCTTTGATAGCTTTAATGGCACAAATTGGTAGTTTTGTACCAGCTGCAGAAGCTAAAATCGGCATTGTAGATAACATTTTTACGCGCATTGGCGCATCAGATGATTTAGCTTCAGGGCAATCTACATTCATGGTGGAAATGAACGAAGTTGCAGATATTATAAAAAATGCAACTTCAAACAGTCTTTTAATTCTTGATGAAATTGGCCGCGGAACATCTACTTTTGACGGTATGAGCATCGCAAAAGCTGTTTTGGAATACATTGCAAATCCAAAAATGCTTGGAGCAAAAACTTTATTTGCAACTCACTATCATGAACTAACGAGCATGTCGGAAGAATTTAATAACATTAAAAATTACAATATTGCAGTGAAAAAACGCGGCGATGATATTACATTTTTAAGAAGAATAGTTCCAGGTGGAGCCGATGATAGCTATGGTATTGAAGTCGCAAAACTTGCAGGGCTTCCCCAAAATATTATAAACAGATCAAAAGAAATACTAAAAATGTTGGACTTTAATACAAACCCAAGTAATAACGCAAAAAATAAAAACATTCAAGAAATTTCTCAGCTTACATTGTCTGAACCCAATCCGGAAGCAAAAGAAATAATAAATAAACTAAAAAACATTGACGTAAGTGTCCTTACACCCGTTGAATCTATGAATATTTTGTATAGTCTCGTAGAAATGACAAAAAAGTAAATTAAAAGAGGTTCCAAATGAAAAAAATTAACATTTTAAGCAAACAAACTTCCCAATTAATTGCCGCAGGAGAAGTTATCGAAAGGCCGGCTTCTGTTATAAAGGAGCTTTTAGAAAACTCAATTGACGCCGGAGCCACAAGAATTACAGTTGAAATTAAAAACGGCGGTAATAAACTTATTAAAATAACCGACAACGGCTGTGGTATTTACCGCGATGACGTAAAAAATGCATTTTTACGCCACGCTACCAGTAAACTTAAAAATTCTGAAGACCTAGAAAAAATAGCTTCCCTTGGTTTTAGGGGTGAAGCCTTAGCGTCTGTGTGCGCTGTTTCGCACGTGGAAATAATTACAAAGTCACCGGAAGAAGAAATCGGAACGCGATTTTTTATAAATGGCGGTATTCCAGGCGATCTCCTTGATACAGGCTGCACAAACGGAACCACAATTTTTGTAAGAGACCTTTTTTATAACACACCTGCACGCATGAAATTTCTCAAAAAAGACGTTGCTGAAGCTAACGCCTGCGCCGGAATAATTGATAAAATTGCTCTTTCTCACCCGGACATATCTTTTAAATTCATAAGAGATGGCAAAGAAACCCTGCACACAACCGGCGACAAAAAAATCTCCTCCGCTATATATTGCGTATACGGAAAAAATTTTCTTGATGGAATGATACCCGTAAAATATGAATATAAAAGCATTAAAATTGACGGATTTATAAGCAAACCGGAATTTTCCAGATCTAGCAGAAGCATGCAAAATTTCTTTTTAAACGGAAGATATATAAAAACGAAAACAGGCTCAAGTGCTCTGGAAGAAGGTTTTAAAAATTCTATAATGGTTGGAAAATTTCCATGCTGCGCAATTTATATTAACATTAATCCTGAATTTGTAGACGTTAATACCCACCCAACGAAAACGGAAGTAAAATTTTCTGATGAAAAATTAATTTTTGAAGCCATTTACTACGGAGTTAAAAACGCAATTATGAATTATAATAACCAAAGCTCCGTTTTAAACCCACTAAATGATATTTCTTATAAAAATAAAGAAGAGAAAAAAATACCACCGGAAGTATTTATAAACAAAAACAAAGCTCCAGAAATCAAAAAAACAACAAACGATAATTTTAGCTTTAAGAATATAGATTTTGGCTCTGAAAATATTCCAGGAGGGAAAATAAATTTAAAATCCCCCCAATTTAAAGAAAATTATCTTTTTAAAAATGAAATACCACAAAAACATCAGATCACTTTTCCATATGATAAAAAAGAAACAGAAATTCCAAATAAGAAAATAGAAAAAGCAAACGAAAAATCATTTACCGAAGAAGAAAAAAAAGAAGTTTCAAAAACAAATATTATTGGAGAAATTTTTAACTGCTATATAATAATTGAATCAAACGACAATGTTATCCTGGTTGACAAGCACGCAGCCCACGAAAGAATACTTTTTGAAAAATTAAAATCTTCTGATTTTTCCCGCGATTCACAGAAATTAATTGAGCCTATTGTGGTAACACTTGAAAAAGATGAATTTAGTGCCATTACAAGCAATTTACCACTTCTTTTAAAAGCTGGAATAGAAGCCGAAAATTTCGGTTCGGGATCTGTTATAATAAGAAGCATACCTATGTACATGAAAATATACGAAGTTGAAAATTCGATAATTGAAATTTCTCAGTATTTAATTAAAAATCTAAAAAACATCAACACAGAAAAACTAGACTGGATATACCACAACATCGCTTGCAGAAGCGCCATTAAAGGCGGAGATAAAACATCAAAAGAAGAAATTTTAGCACTTATTAAAAATCTTTCTGAAGATCCAAATATTAAACAATGTCCGCACGGCAGACCGATATTTGTAACAATCAGCAAAAAATTCATTGAAAAACAGTTTGGAAGAACGTGATTTAAATGAATACAGAAAAAAATTTAATACCAATAGTTAGCATCGTTGGGCCCACAGCTTCTGGCAAAACCGAACTTACCATAGATCTTGCTTTAAAATTCAGCGGGGAAATCATCTCTGCGGATTCAATGCAAATTTACAAAGAATTTGAAATTTCCACAGCAAAACCAACTTTATCTCAAAGAAACAAAGTAAAACACCATATAATAGATATTTTGCACGTAAACGAAGAATTTAGCGTGGCTAACTATACCAAACTTGCAAAAACTGCAGCGCAAAATATTTATAACCGTGGCAAACTACCTTTTTTAGTTGGCGGAACCGGTCTTTACATTGATTCTTTTCTTAAAAACATTGAATTTGAAAATAAAATTACGCCAGATAAAAAAATCCGCAAAGAGCTTGAAAAAAAGAGCAGCCCGGAACTTTTAGAAATTTTAAAGAAAATTGACCCACAAAGTGCTCAAAATATTCATGTAAATAACAAAAAAAGATTAATAAGAGCTATTGAATTTTTTTACACATCAGGCTATCCTATATCCATACAAGTTAAAAATTCTAAAAATAAAATATCCCCGTATAAAGTTTGCAAAATAGGCCTTAATTTTAGGAATCGCGAAATTTTATATAACCGTATTAATTTGCGCGTAGAAAAAATGTTTGAGCATGGATTATTAAATGAAGTTAAAACCATTTTTTCTAGTATGAACCTTAGCAAAACAGCCGCTGTCGCAATTGGATATAAAGAAATTTTAGGCCATGTAAACGGAAAAACAAACCTAGATGAAGCAAAAGAAAACTTAAAAAAAGCCACAAGAAACTATGCAAAACGTCAAATAACATGGTTTAAAAGAGATCTTGAAATAAACTGGATTTACGTTGACGACTTTGAAAATTACAGCGATATTTTAAACAAGGCAGAAAAAATTATCAAAAAATTTATAAACTAAAGGATATATCTATGAAAAAACTCAGCTTAAAAAAAAAGATTATAATTTACGGCATTTTATTTTTTACACTTATGATTTTATCAAATTTTATAATAAAAAATCACAGCAAAAACAAAACAGAAATAGTCCAAATAGGTGAAGTTCAAAACACACTTAAAGTAAACGGCTTCGTGGTAAGAAATGAAGAAATCATTCGTACTGATCATAATTTAAATCATGGTGTAAAATATTTTTTTAATGACGGCGAAAAAGTTTCTAAAAATGGTGTTTTGGCACAATTTTATGAAAATGATGCAAACGCTAAATATAGATACAAAATCGATTCTTTAAATAGAGAAATAGAAATCCTTGAAAAGCTAAATTCTTCTAAATATAACTACTCTCAAAGTATAAATGCGGTTAATTCTAAAATTAATGACGAAATAAAAAATTTAAACATATATTTAAATGATTCTAACGTAAAATCATCAGCTGAAAGTAGAAATAAAATTCTCTATCTCCTAAACGAAAAACAAATCATTTTAGGGAAAAACGTGGATTTTGACAGCAAAATCAAAGCACTTAAAAGCGAAAAAGAACGTTTAGAATTACCAAATAGCAATACCGTGTCAGAAATAAAATCTCCAGAGTCTGGCGATTTTATCAGCCATATAGACAACTTTGAAAACAAATTTGATTATAAAAATTTAAAATTTGAAGATTTTACAGATTTTAATCCAGATAATATCACACCAGACAAATCCCAAGGAAATGAAATAGGTAAAATTATAAAATCCCCCACATGGTATATCGTATCCAAAATCAGTGAAAGCGAAGCAGATAAAATATCTGAAGGAAATGAAGTTAAAATTAATATTGACGGACTCAATTTTATAAAAAATATTCCAGGGAAAATAGAAACTATAAAAAAAGACTTTAGCGCAAAAACTTACACACTGATAATTTCCTGCGAATATATGAACAAAGACATAGCATCAATAAGAAATGAGGAATTTAAAATCACCTCTGAAAGTCATTCTGGGCTAGTAATAAGTAGAAACTCGGTGCATGAAAATCCTGAATCTGTAAATGATACCTCTGAAAAAAATTTTGGCGTGTATGTAATTATGGGGAATTATTTAAAATTTAAAAAAATAAATCCCACTTTTTGGAGCGACAAAGAAGTTGTTTGCAAATATAGCCCAATTGAAGAAGACGATAAAAATTATCTCCAGCTTGGAGACATTATAGTAACTGAAGGAACAGATTTATACAATGGTAAAAAACTAACGTGATTTTTTAAATATAGCAAAATAAAAAACATGGCATATTATAGACTGAGGTGATTTTATGCATCACATAATATGTCACGTTTTTTTTGGCTTTTTTATAATTTTAGGCATTTGCGATATCATTATTTTTTTAATTTCAAAATTTTTTAAAAGAGCAGACGCTAAACTCTACACTTTTTTTGTTCCAATAAAAGGCCACATGGAAGATATTGAATTCATTATAAGATCTATGATGTTTAGGTTTCGATTTTTGCATCCATTTTTAAATTTTAAAATTATACTCATCGATAACGGAATAGATGATGAAACAAAAATTATTTGTCACAACTTATGCAAAATTTACCACAACAAATTAAACATAGTAAAAAACCAAAATGATTAAATTAAAAAACCACCATTCGGGCTTACCACCTGGCCTGTTATGAAATTTGCTTCTTTACTGCACAAAAACGCTACAACGTTTGCTACATCTTCCGGTGTACCAAGCCTTTCCACAGGAGTACTATCCGTTAATTTTTGAACATCTTCTTTAGATAAATTTTTATTCATGTCTGTATCAATTACTCCAGGGGCAACACAGTTTACATTTATTCCCGAAGGCCCAACTTCTTTCGCAAGCGCTTTTGTAAAGCCTATCGCTGCAGCTTTTGACGCTGAATACACACTTTCCATTGCTGCACCGGTTATTCCCCACACAGAAGATATATTAATTATGTTTCCACTATGATTTTTTATCATATTTGGTAAAACGAGCCTTGAAAAATTAAAAATCCCACCCAAATTAATATCTAGTATTTTACTACATTCTTCTGGAGTCATATCCGTAAAAAGCTTATGCATGCTTACTCCAGCATTGTTTACCAAAACATCAATATGCGAAAATTCTTCTAAAGCTTTTTCTACCACAAATTTTGACTCTTCATAATTTGACACATCGCCCTTTAGCGCAATAGCCATTGCGCCTGTTTTTCTTACTTTTTCTAAAACTTCCATAGCTTTACTGCGGGAATTATTATAATTAATTACAATATTATACCCTTTTTCCGCCAACTTAATAGCTACCGCGGCACCAATACCTCTAGAGGCTCCCGTTATTATTGCTGCTCTTTTCATAAATTAACCTTCCTCGATATATTTTACAATTTCTCCTATATACATTTTATGATAATCATTTCTTTCGTAATTTTTTTGAAGCAAGCCATCTATAAAACACTTAGGATCTATAAACTGAGAATATATTTTTTTACAAATTAAAACTTTTTTAGCTTCCTTAAAATAAACCGACCCACCATCAAAAACCGGATTTAAACCGGTTTCTTTTATTTTGTCGATATCTCTACCGGAGACCTGACCGCACTTAGCTAAAACCGATTTATATTTTTCATCAAAAAAAGAAAGGGTATAATATTCATTTTTTTCTAAAAACTCAAATGTATATCTTTGTGGCCTAATAAATATAAAACTTACATTTTTATTCCAAAGAATTCCTACTCCACCCCAGCTTGCCGTCATAGTATTAAATTTTTTATCTGTACCGGATGTTACCAACATCCAGTCTGAACCTATTTCTTTATACGGGTTAAAATTTTTTGAATTTTTTGGATCAACCTTTAGCATTTCACTCATAAAACTACTCCTTTAAATAAAAAAATAATAAGATATACCGCTAGTATAACCAACGAAAAATTGCACCAAGAATAAAAAAGCACACATATTCCAAGCAAAAAGAGAGGCACCAAAATTAATAAAGAAACATATTTTAAAATTTTTTCCGCAATAAAAAAGTCAAAATGTTTATTTAAAATTATTCTAAGTATTTTGCCACCGTCCAAAGAATCAATTGGCAAAAGATTTAACAATCCTATAAATAAATTCTGAAGACTTAAAAAATAATAAATTTTTTCACCACTATGACAATAATAAAAGTAAAAAATTAAGTATAAAAGCAAATTAACAAAAGCACCACTAAATAAAATAATAATACTTACCCTATCACTAATGATTTTGTCGGAACTACTTTGAAACAAATCTATATTTACAAGGCCAAATTTTATTTTTTCTACTTTAACTTTAAATATAATCATTGATAAAACATGGCCTATTTCATGCGCTAGTGCAAACAAAAAGCCGTATGGTATTATACCTGATTTATCAGTTAGTATCATCAGAACAAAAAACGAAAAGAAATAAAAATCAAATCTAAATTTAGATATTCTATCACCTGCCTTCAGATTTTTTGATTTTTAACGTCTTTGGCAATCTGTTTTGCAGCTGCTTTGCCTGCACCCATTGCTAAAATTACAGTCGCGGCACCGGTTACAATATCTCCTCCTGCATAAACAAACGGCTGTGAGGTTCTACATGTCTCACCGTCTGTTATTATTCTTCCTCTACTATCAAATTTTATGCTATTCCCTGCTTCTTTTATGGTTCCATTAGAATCATTGCCAATTGCTACTATTACAGTATCACCCATAATTTCAAATGTCTCTCCTGGAGCAGGCACTACTGGGTTTCTAGAAGAACCATCGTCTACAATTTTCATTTTTACACATTTAGCTCCGCTTACTTTTCCATCAACGCCAAAAAATTCCACGGGATTACTCAAAAATAAAAATTTTATTCCTTCTTCTTTTGCGTGCAAAACTTCATCTTTCCTGGCAGGCATTTCATTTTCTGTTCTTCTGTAAACAATTGTAACGTCAACATTACCCAATCTTTTTGCACATCTTGCCGCGTCCATTGCCACATTTCCTCCACCAATTACCAAAACTTTTTTTGGCTTTACTATTGGTGTGTCATACTCATCTTTATATGATTTCATTAAATTTATACGCGTTAAAAATTCATTGGCAGAGTATACACCAGAAAGGCCTTCTCCCGGAATATTCATAAATCTGGGAAGTCCGGCGCCTGAGGCTATATACACAGCTTTGTAACCCATTTTAAACAAATCATCAATTTTTAACGACTTCCCTATAATAACATTCGTTATTATTTCCACACCGCTAGCAATTAATTTTTGAACTTCACATTCCAAAATTTTTCGCGGCAATCTAAACTCCGGTATGCCATAGCTTAAAACACCTCCCACAGTATGCAAAGCTTCAAAAATAGTAACTTTAAATCCCATCTTTAAAAGCTCTGACGCACACGCAAGGCCAGACGGCCCTGAACCTACCACTGCTATTTTATGCTCACTGCCCTCTGAAATATTTATATTACTACGTAAACTATTTAAATTTTTATCCGCAGCATATCTCTCCAGCCTACCTATTGACACAGGTTCACCTGTTTTACCACGTATACATTTAGATTCGCACTGCTTTTCTTGCGGGCAAACCCTTCCACAAATAGCCGGAAAAGAATTATTTTTAGTTATAATATCATATGCAGATTTTGCATCTCCGTTTGCTATTTTATTTATAAAATCAGGAATATCTACGCCCACAGGACATGCCGAAACGCAAGGCTTTGCCTTGCAATTTAAACATCTTAATGCTTCTTTTTTTGCGTTTTCGTCAGAAAAGCCAAGCTCCACTTCGTCAAAGTTTTTAATTCTTTCGTTTGCTTCTTGCATATTTACCGGTTCTTTAGTTTTATTATTATTTATCATAAATTAACACCTTTAAACAAATTACAATATTTTTCGCGAGATTTTCTTTCTTCCGCCACAAAAGTTCGACTTCTCGCAGCGGCTTCTTTAAAATCCACTTTATGACCATCAAAATCTGGCCCGTCAATACAAGCAAATTTTGTTTTACCATCTACTGTAAGTCTACATCCGCCACACATTCCTGTGCCGTCTATCATTATCGCTGTCATGCTTACCACTGTTTTAATATTAAATTTACTCGTTATATCACAAACTACCTTCATCATTGGAATTGGACCTACCGCAAAAATCAAATCATAACCGGAGTTTAAATTCAGTTTTTTCAAAAGCGGCTGTGTAACAAGAGCTTTTTTACCGTTTGAACCATCATCTGTTACTATTTCTAAATCACTTGCAATTTTTTTAAACTCATTTTCTAAAATTATAATATCTTTATTTCTAAAGCCCGCTATAACATCAACTTTGCATCCATTTTCGAACAAAGACTTTGCCAAAGGATAACAAATTGCAGAACCTACTCCACCAGATACTATAATAGCTTTTTTGCAGCCATCTATTTTTGATTTTCTACCAAGCGGTCCTACCACATCAAGAATAAATTCCCCTTCTTTTTTTTCATCAAGCTTCATTGTGGTAAGTCCGACTTTTTGATAAATTATATCAATTGTCCCATTTTTTCTATCGTAATCGTGCACGGTAAGGGGTATTCTTTCTCCGAATTCATCAACACGCAAAATTATAAACTGACCAGGACTTATGTACTTTGCAATATACGGAGCGTAAATTTTCATTTTTGAAACATCTTTATTCAAAATTTTCTTCTCAATTATTTTAAACATGACTAAATTATTCACCAACCTCTTATATAAAAATATTATCAAAAAAGCTTGTCTTTTACTAGTATTATTTATAAAAAAATCTTACAAAATAAATTTGCAAGATTTTTTGTTTTATATTTAATTTACTTACCTATACAATTCTTGATTTAAATAATATACCATCTAAATGGTCAATTTCATGGCAAAATGCACGGGCCTTAAGGGCAGAACCTTTATATTCTAATTCTTTACCATGCCTATCTTTCCCTTTAACTGTCACAAACATTGGCCTTAAAGTCTTAGCATAAAATCCCGGGCAAGAAAGACATCCTTCTTCTTCTTTCTGCTCACCGCTAGATTCCACAATTTCCGGATTAACAAGTTCTATAATACCATCACCAACGTCAACTACAATAACCCTTTTAAGAATCCCCACTTGCGGTGCCGCTAAGCCTACACCCCTAGAATTTTTCATAGTATCTATCATATCATCAATCAGTGTGCTTAATCTATCATCAAAACTCTCTACTTCCCTGCACTTTTTATAAAGTATAGGTTCACCCTCAAGCACTATATTTCTAATAGCCATTTCATACACCTCTAAAATTTACTTATTAATATTATTATAACATAATTTAATGCCTAATTCAAGCTATGTTTCAGAGGTTTGAAAAATTATTTAATCTTCAAAATCAGAAAAATCGTCTTCATCTTTTGCTTTGTTAGCAGTAGTATCTAGTTTTTTTCCACATTTTCCGCAATATATTGCATTATTTTCATTTGCACCACTG
>JAEEGL010327234.1_pt1 | contig 18065 bp, 12 predicted proteins | sample 9134231 | NCBI WGS metagenome assembly JAEEGL01 (sample SAMN16246548, study PRJNA631951) | gut metagenome | biome: gut microbiome; feature: rumen; material: fiber-attached | host: Bos | place: Iran: Karaj | collected 2018-10 | reverse complement strand
GTGTCCTTTCGCTGCTTTTGCAATTCGAAACCACTGTACGAGTGTGGCAGATATTCAGAGATAATTAATAATTGTTTCCAAACAAGCTTTAGGATAATTGCGTTCATAATCCGTTTGCTAAGTGGAATTAAAAAAATGAGTTTTACATATATCAGCACCGCGCTCCATGCAACGTCCTGTTGCGTGAGCACTTGAGCTGCCATCCGTGGCAGCTCATGCTGATATATTGTAAAACTCTTTTTTATTCCACTAAGCGCACTCCAAAATCACGCAATTATTCCTAAACTTGCTTTGGAAACATTATTAACTGCAGGTAATATATCTGCCACACGCGAACTGTGGTGACAGAAGTGCAAAGCATTGAAAGAACACCCACAAATTAAATAAGCGACTCTGCCAAATTAGAAAATCATAATCTGAATGCAAAGTGTGTGTCTGGCAGGGCAGGGCCTGGAGGCGGCGGGGGCAGAAGGGCCAGGGGATGGGAAGGTGCAGGGCTCCTTTGATATAAAAATAAAGACTGTGAATTGAAAAAAATAAAAAAAGTTGTTGACAATGATTTAACAAAGCATTATTATTCTAAACAAATAAATTTTCAATGGAACGACAAAGGCGTCGTAGACATCACAATTATGTGTGTCTGCGGCGCCTTTTTGTTTTATAAAAATCTGGGAAGGAAATAAGAATTATGTGTTCGATTATGGCTTTGAGCAAATGCCACATTTCGATGAAGGATTTCGAAGCGGCTTTTGCAAAAACGGTAACAAGAGGCCCTGATATGCAACGAGTCATTACCGTGAGTGATTCGGTGCTTGGGTTCCAAAGACTTTCGATTATGGGTTTGACAGAAGAAGGTATGCAACCATTTGAGTTGGATGGCAACTATGCAATCTGCAATGGAGAGCTTTATGGATTTAAGCCTGTTCGTGAAGAGCTGAAAGCTGATGGTTATAAATTTTTGAGCGATAGCGATTGCGAAATCATCTTACCAATGTATCGTAAATACGGTATTCAAATGTTTAACAAGTTGGATGCAGAATTTGCAATGGTTATTTACGATAAAGAGATTGATGATGTGGTTGCAGCAAGAGATCCAATCGGAATAAGACCTCTGTTTTACGGATATGACAGCGAAGGTTCAATAATGTTTGCATCGGAAGCAAAGAACTTGGTTGGATTAACTGATGAGGTAAAGCCATTTCCACCGGGACATTATTATTACAAGGGTGTGTTTACTTGCTACAGAGATTTGGCAAAGAGACAGACATACAGAAAAGATGGAGTGGAAGAGGTTGCAGCAAAGATTAAAGAGCTTCTTGTTGCAGGCGTTGAAAAAAGACTTGATGCAGATGCTCCAGTAGGATTTCTTCTTTCAGGAGGACTTGATTCATCACTTGTATGTGCTATAGCACAGAAGATGATGGATAAGCCAATAAAGACATTTGCAATCGGAATGAACGAGGATGCAATTGATCTTAAGTATGCTAAAGAGGTTGCTGATTACATCGGTTCTGAACATCATGAAATTATCATCAATAAAGAGATTGTTCTAGAATCACTTGAAGAAGTCGTAGCAGCACTTGGTACATACGACATTACAACAATCAGAGCTTCCATGGGAATGTATTTGATTTGTAAAGGAATCAAAAAGCAATTTCCAGAAATAAGAGTTCTCTTGACTGGTGAGATTTCAGATGAGATTTTCGGATATAAATATACTGATTTCGCACCAAGTGCTGAAGAGTTCCAACGAGAAGCTGAGAAGAGACTGAGAGAGCTTTACATGTACGACGTGCTTCGAGCAGATAGATGTATCTCAGTTCACTCAATGGAAGCAAGAGTTCCATTCGGAGATTTAGCTTTTGTTGATTATGTAATGGGAATAAATCCTGAGATAAAGATGAATAAGTATAACAAAGGAAAATACTTGCTTAGACATGCTTTTGAAGGAGATGAATATTTACCATACGACATTCTCTTTAGGGAGAAAGCAGCATTCTCAGATGCGGTAGGACATTCAATGGTTTACTACTTAAAGGAATATGCAAACAGCATTTATTCTGATGAGGATTTGGAGAATGCAAAACGTAAATACGAATATGCAACACCATTTACTAAAGAATCACTTCTCTATAGAGATTTGTTTGAAAAATATTATCCTGGACAGGCCCACATGATAGCAGACTTCTGGATGCCAAACAGAAATTGGGAAGGCTGCAATGTAGACGATCCGTCGGCGAGGGTATTGTCAAATTATGGAGCTTCAGGAATTTAAGAAAACTAAAGGAGGATTAATGATATGAGCAAGGTAACAGAAATTTTTGGAAGCAAAGTCTTTAATGACGAAACCATGAAGGAGAGACTTCCAAAAGATGCGTATAAGGCGTTAAAGAAAACAGTAGAGGAGGGACGTCCACTAGATAGAGAACTTGCAAATGTAATTGCACATGCAATGAAGGAATGGGCAATTGAACTTGGTGCTACACATTTCACACATTGGTTCCAGCCAATGACAGGTGTTACAGCAGAAAAGCATGATTCATTCATCCAGCCGGAAGAGGGCGGAAAGGTAATCATGACATTCTCAGGAAAAGAGCTCATCAAAGGCGAGCCTGATGCGTCTTCTTTCCCATCCGGTGGACTTAGAGCTACATTCGAGGCTAGAGGTTATACAGCTTGGGATCCTACAAGTTATGTTTTCATTAAAGATGATACACTTTGCATTCCAACAGCTTTCTGTTCATACTCAGGTGAAGCACTTGATAAGAAGACTCCACTTCTTCGTTCAATGGAAGCACTTGATAAGTCAGCTGTAAAAGTGCTTAAGTTATTTGGTCATGATGATGTAAAGCGTGTTATTACAACAGTTGGACCAGAGCAGGAGTACTTCCTTATTGATTCAGAAATGTACAATAAGAGACCTGATTTAATATACACTGGTCGTACACTTTTCGGAGCAAAGCCTCCAAAGGGACAGGAGCTTGAGGATCATTACTTTGGAACAATCAAGCCAAGAGTTTCAGCATTTATGAAAGAGTTAGACGAGGAGTTGTGGAAACTGGGTGTGCTTGCAAAGACAAAGCACAACGAAGTTGCTCCAGCACAGCATGAGCTTGCTCCAGTATTCTCAACCACTAATATAGCAACTGACCATAATCAGCTAACCATGGAGATGATGAAGGTAGTTGCAAGCAGGCACGGCATGACCTGTCTTTTACACGAGAAGCCATTTGCTGGAGTAAACGGTTCAGGTAAACACAATAACTGGTCTATCTCAACTGATACTGGAGTAAATCTCCTTGAACCAGGGGCTACTCCTTCCCAGAACCCACAGTTCTTACTGTTCTTAACAGCGGTTATTAAGGCAGTTGATGAATATCAGGAGTTGCTCCGTGTATCAGTTGCTTCTGCTGGTAACGATCACAGACTTGGTGCAAATGAGGCACCACCAGCAATCATTTCTATGTTCCTTGGTGATGAGCTTGAGGCAATTGTTGAGTCTATCATCGATGGCACAGATTATGAGGATATTAAGAAGAAAAAGATGTCAATTGGTGCAGCTGTAATCCCAAGTATTTCACAGGATACAACTGATAGAAATAGAACATCACCATTTGCATTCACAGGAAATAAATTTGAGTTCCGTTCACTTGGTTCATCTGCTTCAATTTCAGGACCAAACGTAATTTTGAACACAATCGTAGCAGAGGAGCTCGATAAGTTTGCAGAAGAATTAGAAGGAGCTGCTGATTTTGATAAGGCTCTTGCAGAACTTCTCAAGAGAGAGCTTACAGCTCATAAGAGAATCATTTTCAATGGCAACGGATACTCAGAGGAATGGGTAAAGGAAGCTGAGAGAAGAGGTCTTAAGAACCTTAAGTCTACAGTAGATGCTCTTCCAGCATTCGTAGAGAAGAAGTCAATCGACTTATTCACAAAGCATGGAGTATTCACAGAGCAAGAAATCCTAAGCCGATACGATATTCAGCTCGAGAATTACTATAAGGTAATTGATATTGAGGCTCTTACATTAGATCAGATGGTAAAGAAGGATATTATGGCAGCTGCTAGTGATTATCAGTATTCACTTGCTGAGACACTTAATGCAAAAGCAGCAACTGGTCTTTCTGTAGATTCAACAGTAGAAAAGAAGAGACTTGAATGTGCTTCAAAGCTTACAACAAAGATGGATCAGAGACTTGAAAAGCTTGAAGCAGATATTGAGAAGGCAAAAGAGCTTTCAGATACATATGATTTGGCTAAGTTCCACCATGATGTAATCTTTGCAGACATGAACGAAGTTCGTGAGGTGGTTGATTTACTTGAGACAGTGGTACCAAGTGATATCTGGCCTTATCCAACATATGGAGAGATTCTATATTCAGTTAAGTAGAAAACGGGAAGACGCACCCATTATGATTGCCTTCGGCAAAGAGGGCGCGTCGTGGCAAATTATTTTTAAAATCAAGTTTTAAAAATAATTTACATTGCACAAAGGCGTGCAGTAATTTCGAAGAAATTACTGTGCGCTTTTTATATATAAGAAATAGGAGGAAAATATTATGGAAGAGTACACAAGCATTTTATTTGGAGTGTGGTTCCTTATAGGCGCTGCATTGGTATTCTGGATGCAGGCAGGCTTTGCAATGGTAGAGGCTGGTTTCACCAGAGCAAAGAACACAGGAAACATCATTATGAAAAACTTGATGGATTTCTGTATTGGTACAGTTATGTTCGTACTTTTAGGATTTGGTTTAATGTTTGGAGAGGATTGTCTCTTCGGTTTGGTTGGTAGACCAACACTTGGTATTTTTACAGATTATGCAAACTTCGATTGGAGTAACTTTGTATTTAACTTAGTTTTCTGCGCTACAACAGCAACAATCGTAAGTGGTGCCATGGCTGAGCGTACAAAGTTCATCAGCTACTGCATTTACTCAGGTGTTATTTCACTTGTTATTTACCCAATCGAGGCTCACTGGATTTGGGGCGGCGGCTGGCTTTCACAGCTTGGCTTCCATGATTTTGCAGGTTCTGCAGCAATTCACATGGTTGGTGGTATTTGCGCACTTATCGGTGCAAAAATGTTAGGACCTCGTATTGGCAAGTTTAGTCATGATAAGAATGGTAAGGTAGTAAAGGTTAATGCTTTCCCAGGTCACAATATTGCTCTTGGAGCACTTGGTGTGTTTATTCTTTGGCTTGGTTGGTATGGCTTCAACGGCGCTGCAGCTACATCACTTGAGCAATTAGCATCTATCTTTGTTACAACAACAATTGCCCCAGCAGTTGCAACATGCACTACAATGGCTTTCACATGGGTTAAGTTTGGCAAGCCTGATGTTTCTATGTCACTTAATGCTTCACTTGCAGGCTTGGTAGCAATCACAGCTCCATGCGACGTAACAGATGCACTTGGTGCAGCTATTATCGGTATTGTTTCAGGTTTCTTAGTAGTATTTGGTGTATGGCTTTTAGATTACAAGCTTCACGTTGATGATCCTGTAGGTGCAGTTGCAGTTCATATGATGAATGGTATCTGGGGAACACTTGCAGTAGGTCTTTTTGCTACAACATCAGCTCCAGCTAGTGAGCTTACAGGTCTTTTCTATGGGGGCGGTTTTAAATTACTTGGAATACAGCTTTTAGGCGTAGTTACAGTTGGCGCTTGGGCAGCAGTTACAATTACAATTGCTTTCTCAGCTATTAAGGCTACAATTGGTCTTCGTGCATCAGCAGAAGAGGAAATCGTAGGTCTTGATAGAACAGAGCATGGCCTTCCATCAGCATATTCAGGATTTAATATGCTAGAGGATGACTTTGATACAGATGATTATGATGAGGAGACAGCAAGTCTTATTACAGAAACTCTCGAGGCAGCAGGTCTTGCTACTCCAGATGAAGCTATTGAAGTTGAATATGCTCCATCACAGATCACATCAGCTGGTAGACCACGTATGACAAAGGTAGAAATCCTTTGCAAGGAGCGTAACCTTGAGAAGCTTAAGAATGCACTTTTAAAGCTTGGAATTACTGGTATGACAGTTTCTCACGTAATGGGATGTGGTGTACAGAAGGGTGCTCCTGAGTATTACAGAGGTGTAGCATTAGAGCCAGCACTTCTTCCTAAGATTCGTGTTGACGTAGTTGTTTGCAAGGTTCCTGTATCACAGGTAATTGAAACAGCTAAGAAGGTTCTTTACACAGGTCACATCGGAGATGGAAAGATTTTCGTTTATGATGTTGAGCAGGTTGTTAAGATTAGAACTGGTGAAGAGGATTTCGCAGCTCTTCAGGATGTAGAATAGAAAAATAAAACCACCGGCTCTCCGGTGGTTTTTTATTTATTGTGGTATAGGATGCTCTTTAATATACTGTTCTAGGATTTCTGCGGCATCGCCTATGATTTCTGCACAAGGTCGTTTCTTGTAGTATTCAGTTGTGCGAGCTTCAGGAACAGGAATATCATGCTTTGTGTTTAAGCCAAGCATTTCTCTGCAAACAATAGAGCCGTGTCGTTCCTCAAATTTATGAGCAAGTTCTTGAATTCTTGCGTAATGATCTGCCTTGACCTGGCCAGTTTCAGGTCCGTCGTATCCATATAATAGTCCTGTAATCATGAACATGCCGCTCACAGAGCCACATACCTCTCTAAGGCGACCCATTCCACCACCAAATGAAGATGCCATTTTAAGTAGTGTAGTTTCATCAATAGGAAGCAAATCTGCAAAGGCAAGAGTGATAGCTTGTGAGCAATTATATCCATTTTTGAAATTTGCCATGGCAATTTCTCTTCGAGTCATAGTATAGAATCCTTTCAAATATAAATTGAATTAATTATAGCCCAACTAAAAATATTATTCCATATTTACAAATATGAAAAGATAGGGTGACAAACAATGGAAATGAGTGAATGTCACCCTTGAATCTATAAAAGGTTGACAATCTACATAGGCTATGATATCGTAAATGCGTTATTAATTGAATTATTTGGGAGGAAAAAATGAACACAACAAAAGTAGCAACTACAAAAAGTAATTATTCAACATTAGACATTGCATATATTGCACTTGGTGCAGCATTAATTGCTATATGCTCATGGATTAGCATTCCAACTACAGTGCCATTTACATTGCAGACCTTCGCTGTATTTATGATTTTGTCTTTATTAGGTGGAAAAAGAGGAACTCTCGCAACCTTAGTCTACATTTTACTTGGTGCAGTAGGTGCTCCAGTATTTGCTAATTTTACAGGTGGACTTGGAGTTTTATTAGGTAGCACTGGAGGATATATAATTGGATTTATTCTTACAGGAGTAATCTACATTGTATATGAGAAGCTTTTTAAAAAGACTTTGGTTGGTGAAATTATAGCTCTTGTTTTGGGACTTGCAGTATGTTACGCAGTTGGAACTGTTTGGTTCATTCAGGTTTATTCAAAAGCTAATGGGGCAATTGGAGCTATGACAGCATTAGGCTGGTGTGTATTTCCATTTATTATTCCAGATTTAGTTAAGCTGGTACTTGCCATTGTACTTGCTAGAAGAGTAAGACCTGTACTTAGATAATAAATAAGAATATTAAATAAAAGAAAGTCGTGATTCTTTGTGAAAAGTACCCTCTTTACTGGATGACCAGTAAGGAGGGTATTTTTATTAGTGACGTCCCTGAGCCTTTGCCATGAATTTTTCATTATTAATAATGAAGCGTTCATGAGTACCCATTCCAACAACACCGTTTTCATCTGAGCAAACAACTTCAAATGTAAGCTTGCGACCATCTATTTCTGCAAGAGTGGCTTCACATTTTACAGTCATACCGATGGCACTAGGTGCTGTATGGCTAACATCAACTTTTGTTCCTACAGAGCCTGATCCTTCTTCTAGCTCTGGCTGTATCATTTTCCAACAGGTTTCTTCCATTAAAGAAATCATTGCTGGTGTAGCAAAAACATCTAAAGCGCCGCTGGTAAATGCTTTTGCAGTATTATCAATCGTAACTACTGTTTCGGCTTTTCCCTTAATTCCTATTTCTAACATAAAAAGCTCCTTCCCAATTTATTCTGTACATTATATTATTATAGTGTATTTTCTTTAGAATAAACAACGGTTTCCTTCGTTGTAGAAAGCTTATTTTTGTGATATAATTTTTCACCGTGAGTTCGTAACCATCCTCACGTAAATCAAAACTAAGGAGATTTTTATAATGAACAAAAAAGTATTATTTATTTGCCAGGGCGCAATGATTGCGGCCATTTATGTTGTGTTAACTATGTTTATTAACACATTCAATCTTGCAAGTGGAGCAATTCAGGTTAGAATTTCAGAGGCATTATGTATCTTGCCTATTTTTACTCCAGCAGCTGTTCCAGGATTGTTCGTTGGTTGCCTACTATCAAACATATTTATGGGTAGCGCAATCTATGATATTATTTTTGGTAGTCTTGCAACATTAATAGGTGCTTTCGGTACATACTACCTTAGAAAGACAAAGTTCGTATTTACATTACCACCTGTTATTGCAAATGGCATTATTATCCCATTAGTACTTAGATTTGCTTATCATATGACAGATGCTTACTGGTTCTTAGTAGCTACTGTATGTGCAGGCGAAATCATTTGTGTATGCATTTTAGGCATGATTTTAAAGGCTGCTCTTTGGCCACAGCGTAGATTCATTTTTAGAAATGCCCAAATGAATGCCTAATATTTTTTAAATTGGACGGAGGAAGAGATGAAAGAAATACTTGGACAAATCAAAGAACAAGTAATTGCTGGCTTTAAATCAGCAGGTTATGATGAAAAATATGCAATGGTTACACTATCAAACAGACCTGATTTATGCCAGTTTCAGTGCAATGGAGCTATGGCAGCAGCAAAAGAATACAAAAAGGCACCAATTGCTATCGCTAATGAGGTAGTAGAGAAGTTAGCTGAGAATGCAATGTTTTCTAAGTGCGAGGCATGCCCACCAGGCTTCATTAATATGAACCTTTCTGATGAGTTTATAGCAGCTTTTGTTTCAAAAATGGCTGATGACACAGAGAGATTTGGAGTGGACAAGGTTTCTACACCTAAGAAAGTAATGATTGATTACGGCGGACCTAATGTGGCAAAGCCACTTCACGTAGGTCACCTTCGTTCAGCTATTATTGGTGAGTCAATTAAGCGTACAGCTCGTTTTATGGGTGATGAAGTAGTAGGTGATGTTCACCTTGGCGATTGGGGTCTTCAGATGGGCCTTATCATTACAGAGTTAAAGCTTCGCAAGCCTGAGCTTGTATACTTTGATGAAAATTATGATGGAGAGTATCCAACAGAGGCTCCATTTACTATTTCAGAGCTTGAAGAGATTTATCCATGTGCTTCTGGAAAGTCAAAGGAAGATCCAGCTTATAAAGAAGCAGCTATGACAGCTACTTATGAGCTTCAGCATGGTCGCAAGGGCTATCAGGCACTTCTTTCTCATATTCTTAATGTTTCAGTTAATGACCTTAAGAGAAACTATGAGAAGCTTGATGTTACTTTTGACCTTTGGAAGGGAGAGAGTGATGCTCAGCCTTATATCCCAGATATGGTTCAAAAGATGAAGGATGATGGATTTGCATATATCTCTGAGGGAGCACTTGTAGTTGATGTCAAAGAAGACACAGATACAAAAGAGGTTCCACCATGTATGATTCTTAAATCTGATGGTGCTTCACTTTACAATACAACTGATCTTGCAACAATGGTATGGAGAATGAAGGATTACAATCCAGATTCAATCATTTATGTTGTTGATAAGCGTCAGGAATTATATTTCACACAGGTATTTAGATGTGCTAAAAAGACAGGAATAGTTCCTGCTGATACTAATCTTTATTTCGTAGGCTTTGGTACTATGAATGGTAAGGATGGCAAACCATTTAAGACACGTCAGGGTGGCGTTATGAGACTTGAGTATCTCCTTGCTGAGGTAGAGGAAAAGATGCTTGAGAAGATTAAAGAGAATGGTACAATGAATGATGAGGATGCTGAAAAGACAGCTCAGATAGTTGGACTTTCAGCTGTTAAATATGGAGACCTTTCAAATCAGGCATCAAAGGATTATATCTTTGATATTGATAGATTTACCTCTGCAGAGGGAAATACAGGTCCATACATTCTTTACACAATCGTTAGATGTAAGTCAATCCTTACAAAGGCAGGCGTTAGCAGCTTTGATGGTGCTATTCTTCCAGCTCATTCTGAGTCAGAGAGAGCACTTCAGCTTGAGCTTACAAAGTTTATGGCAGCTCTTTCTTCTGCATATGAGGATATGGCTCCTCACAAGATTTGTGCTTATATCTATGATTTAGCTAATGCATTTAATAGATTTTATCATGATACAAAGATTTTAGCTGAGGAGGACGAGGCTGTTAAGGCAAGCTACCTTAAGCTTTTATGGCTTACTAGAGGTGTTCTTGAAAAGGCAATTGACCTTCTCGGTTTTAAAGCACCGGAGCGTATGTAATGTCAGAACAATCTTTTTTACCAATTGATTTTATTAACCGCATGGAGCAGGACTTAGGTCCTGACTTCCATGCGTTTTTGCGTTCTTATGATGAGAACAAGATATCTGCTCTTAGATTTAATCCAATCAAAGCCGACAAAAAGGCAATTGAAAATATGGCAGATACACTAAAAGAAAATGTTGATTGGAGCCCTAATGGCTACTACTATGATGATGAAAACAGTAGGCCGGGAATTCATCCATATCATCATGCGGGAGTATATTATATTCAGGACGCATCAGCTCAGCTACCAGTTGAGATGCTTTCTGTGCAGCCAGGAGATTATTGCCTGGATTTGTGCGCTGCACCAGGTGGTAAATCTACTCAGATAGCAGGCTATTTAATGGGCCAGGGACTTCTTGTCTCCAATGAGCCGATGAAAAATAGAGCAAAGATTCTATCAGAGAATGTAGAACGCCTTGGAATAAGAAATGCCATTGTCACATCAGAGTATCCAGACAAACTTGCTGAGACATTTCCATTGTACTTTGATAAAATAATGGTGGATGCGCCATGCTCTGGTGAGGGTATGTTTAGAAAAAATCATGATGCGTGTGCAGAGTGGTCTTTAGAATCAGTGGAAATGTGCGCTGAAAGACAGGCTCAGATTCTTGACTGTGCTTATGAGATGCTTATTCCGGGAGGAAGAATTTGCTATAGCACATGTACCTTTGCCCAATTAGAGGATGAAGAAGCAGTTGCTGCTTTTATTAAGAGACATCCAGATATGACCCTTATTGAGGAGCGCAGACTATGGCCACATCAGGTAAAGGGAGAGGGACATTATGCAGCCCTTCTTGAGAAAGCTGATTTAGATAACATAGCAGAAGACTACGCAGCCAATAGAAAACAATATCCACTGAAAAAGATTAATAATAAAACTATTAATGACTATTTAGTTTTTGCTGAAGAAGTCATGACAGAACCAATATTAGATAATCTGCTTCTTGTAAATGACCAGTTATATAGTTTGCCGGCTAATTGCCCTGACTTTACTGGTATTCATGTTCTAAGAGGAGGATTGTTCTTAGGATCATTTAAAAAGAATCGCTTTGAACCAAGCCATGCATTGGCTCTTGCACTAAAGGATACAGAAGTAAAAAATAGTTATAGTTTATCTAGAGAGAATTCTGACACTGACAACTATCTAAAGGGGCAGTCAATATATGGACAGGTAAAGGATGGTTGGACTTTGATAACAGTAGATGGATATTCTTTGGGATGGGGTAAGGCTTCAAAAGGCCAAATAAAAAATCATTATCCGAAGGGATTGCGTAAAGTATGATTCACAAAATTTATATGCACAAACAAGATATATACGAGTTTATTATGTTCACTGTTGCCTCAGCAGTGATGGTTATAGGTATCTATTTTTTTAAGTTCCCTAACCATTTTTCATTTGGTGGCGTTAGTGGTCTTTCTATTGTTTTGTCAGAATTGTTGCCTAAGACACCAGGTTCTATTAACCTTATAATTAATATTTTCCTGTTGTTATTGGGCTTTGTTGTTTTTGGAAAAGAATTTGGAATTAAGACAACTTATATTACACTTTTAGTTTCATTTGGGCCTAGTATTCTAGAAAAAATTAGTCCAATGGATGGACCTCTTACAGAGCAGCCAGTTTTAGAGCTTATGTTTGCCATTGCACTGCCAGCATTTGCTTCAGCTGTTTTTTTCAACCTGGGAGCATCTTCAGGTGGAACTGATATTGTTGCCATGATTCTTAAAAAATATACTAAGGTAGATATTGGTACTGCATTATTTATGTCTGATGTAATGATAGTCATAAGTGCATGCCTAGTATTTAATGTGCAGACAGGTCTATTTTCATTGGTAGGTCTATTGGCCAAGTCTCTTGTTGTAGATGAGACTATAGAGAACATTAACCTAGCTAAATATTTTACTATTATATGTAATGACCCAGAGCCTATAGTGAATTTCATTATGAATGATTTAGGCAAGGGCGCTACAGTTTATAAGGCTCAGGGCGCTTACGGTCATCAAGAAAAAACTGTTATTCTTACAATTCTTAAAAGACAACAGGCTGTAGAATTGAAAAATTATATTCGTAGAAATCAACCTAGTGCCTTTATTGCTATTACAAATAGTAGTGAGATAATTGGCAAAGGTTTTAGAGGATACAATTAAAATTACTTGGAGAATGATATGAACTTTACTTGGGGAATTCTTGCTCATGTTGATGCTGGCAAGACAACTTTGTCAGAGGCAATTTTATACAACTCAGGAATATTGGCGTCCATTGGTCGAGTAGACCATGGTGACGCCTTTTTAGATACCGACTCTCAAGAAAAAAATAGAGGAATTACTATTTTTTCTAAGCCGGCTGTTTTTTCTTTTAATGGTTCTAATATGACCCTTCTGGATACTCCAGGTCATGTGGATTTTGCCACAGAGACAGAGAGAGCCTTATGGGCCCTTGATGGAGCCATTCTTTTGATAAGTGGAACAGATGGGGTTCAGCCTCATACCAAAACATTGTTTTCGCTTCTTCAGAAATACAATATACCCACAATCATTTTCATTAATAAAATGGATATGCCTGATACGGACGCTAACAGGCTTATTTTTGGTATCAGAAAAGAGCTAAAGGATAATTGTGCATTTATAGATGATTATGAATCTATAGCGGCAGAGAATGAGATGGCTATGGAGGAATATTTGGAAACTGATTCTCTATCAGATGCAACAATTCTGTCTATGATTTTAAATAGAGATTTCTATCCTGTTCTTACAGGCTCAGCCCTAAAAAATGAGGGAATAGAGGAGCTGCTAGCCTTAATGTCAAAGGTGGTTGTAAACAAAAAGCCGGCAGGCAGCAGTGAATTTGGAGCAAGAGTTTACAAAATCGAGAGCCTTGGAAGCGATAGTAGGTTAACCTTTGTAAAAATAACTGGTGGAACAATCAATGTGAAAGATAATCTGCCCAATGGAGAAAAAATCGATCAGATTCGTGTGTATTCCGGAAGTAAATTTGGGCAGGTAAATTCCGCTGGTGAAGGGGATATTGTAGCCTTAGTTGGACCTAAAACAACCTATGCAGGTCAGGGACTTGGAACTGAGACTGATAGAGCAGAACTAAATATTACTCCAGTATTACAATATCAGTTGGTATTTTTGGATGATACTATTCCTAGAGTTGCCTATCCGAAGCTTATTGCTCTCAATGAAGAAGACCCATCCTTAAATCTTTCATGGGATGCTAATCTAGAGCAGATCAGAGTTAATTTGATGGGTCAGATACAAACTGAAATTTTAACTGCACGTATCAAAAATATACTTGGAATAGAAGTGAGCTTTGAAGAGTGCGGTGTTTTATACAAAGAGACTATTGCTTCACCGGTTGAAGGTGTAGGGCATTTTGAGCCACTTCGCCATTATGCAGAAGCACATATTTATATGGAACCAGCAGAACCAGGCAGTGGAATAACAGTTTCTGCAAATTTTTCTACTGATCAACTTGCTTTAAATTGGCAGAGACTTATTACCACACACATTCTAGAAAAAGAGCATGTTGGTATTCTTATTGGTGCACCATTGACAGATATTAAATATACAATTGTTGGTGGCAGAGCACACATAAAGCATACTGAGGGTGGAGATTTTAGAGAGGCTACCTATAGGGCTATTAGACAGGGCTTGATGGAAGCTGGCACTAAAATTCTAGAGCCTTATTTCGAATTCGAAATTTCTGTGCCATCTAGTCAGATTGGTCGCGTTATGAGTGATGTGCAAGCAATGAATGGTTCCTTTGAATCGCCTACAGAATTGGACGGACGTTCTATACTTAGTGGAACTGCACCAGTTGCTACCATCAGAAACTATCAGGCAAAGCTTGCTGCATTTACAAAGGGAGAAGGAAGAATATCCCTTGTGTTTAACGGATATAATGATTGCCACAATGAAAGTGAAGTATTAGAACAATTTGCCTACAATCCTGATATGGATGCTGATAATCCTTCTTCTTCAGTATTTTGTAGTCATGGCTCAGGAGAGCTTGTGCCTTGGGACGAAGTGAAATTTAGATGTCATGTGCCATGTATTCAGGACCGAGATAATCCTCAGGACGAAGAGGTAATTAACACAAAAAGAATGAATCATGGTGTGGATGAATGGCTAGATCCTGATGAGATTGATAGGATTTTATATAATGCTACACATAGCAATTATGGTAAAAATCCTAAAAAGGGCTGGCATTATGGTGATTCCTCTAGACCTAGGAGGGTGGATAGCGATTATGTTTACCAGGCACCTAAGGCGGTTAAACCAAGAGAAAAATACTTGCTTGTGGATGGCTATAATTTGATTTATGCATGGCCTGAGCTAAAAGAAGTTTTAGATGTTAATTTAGACGGGGCTAGAGGTAAACTTCTTGATATTCTAAGTAATTATAAGGCTATGACGGATTATAATGTTATCGCGGTTTTTGATGCCTATAGGGTAAAGGGGCATGAGGTAACAGCTTCAGATTATTTAAATATTCATCAGGTATTTACTGCGGAGGCACAGACTGCAGATGCTTATATAGAGCGTTTCACACATGAGCATGGGAAAAAATATGACATAACAGTTGTAACCTCTGATGGTCTAGAGCAGATTATTATCAGGGGTGCCGGAGCTAGACTTTTGTCTTCTAGAGAATTTATTTTAGAGGTGGAAAGAAAAGCTATGGAACTAAGAGAAACATATAACATAAAATAATTTTAACAATAAATCCATACTTTTTATTTATAATTACAAGGCAGTTGAAATATGTGTAATAACATATTAAGTATGGAGGCTTATAAATGGATAGGTATGAATTTGACCCTAAGGAAAGAGTTGCATTAGAAAAATTAAATATACCTATGACCATCTATCAGTTTATTGATAGAAGAGTGGTGACCCTTCTTGTTACAGACGGAATGGTTAGGCTTATGGGTCAATCACGAGAAGAAATTATTCAATTATTTGATACAGACATGTATCGAGATACTCATCCAGATGACAAGGCCAGGGTGGCTGATGCTGCCCTTAAGTTTGCCTCGGGTGGAGAGCAATTTGATGTTGTCTATAGAACAATGTCACATTTACTCAATGATTATGTGATTATTCATTCTCATGGGGCACATTATTTTACTGAGGATGGAACAATGCTTTCTACCACACAATACATGGTAGAAGGACTGGGGGCAGATTCCTCTAATCCATTGACAGAAAAATTGGCTTCTAATTTCAATAGTCTCATGACAAAGGAAAGTCTTATCAGAGACAATTTCTACGATACTCTAACAGGTATTCCTAATATGTCCTATTTCATTCAGCTGGCGAATGCCGGAAAAAGCCGAATGATGGCAGAAGGTAGGATACCAGTCTTAGTTTACTTAGACCTTGCTGGAATGAAATACTATAACCAAAAGTATGGCTTACAGGATGGAGATATTCTTTTGGTGGAGTTCGCCAATATCCTTAAGCGGTATTTTCCAAATGAAAACTGTGGACGCTTGGGACAGGATCATTTTGCGCTATTTGGGCAGATGGATGATTTGGAGGATACCATAAAATCCATTTTTTATGATTTTAAGAAATGCAACGATGGCAGAAGCTTGCCTGTTCATGTTGGAATTTATCCAGCTAGCTTTGAGGATGTTCCTGCAGCCACAGCCTTAGATAGAGCCAAAATAGTATGTGACATGCAAAAGGGCGTGTATAATTCTGTTTACGCATACTATACAGCAGAGGTTCATAATCAGTCTAAAGTCTATAATTATGTATTAAATACTTTTGAAAAGGCTATGGATGAGGGGTGGATAAGACCATATTACCAGCCAATAATCAGGTCTATAAACGGAATGGTATGTGATGAAGAGGCTCTTTGCAGATGGAATGATCCCAATAAAGGAATGATTCCTCCTGATAAGTTCATTGGCATATTAGAGGATGCCAATCTGATTCATCGTCTGGATTTATATATGGTGGACAGGATTCTCTCAGATATGAACAATACCAAGAGCAAGGGAATGCCTTTGGTTCCTGTGTCTATCAATCTTTCAAAACAGGATTTTAAGCTGTGCGATATTATAGGTGGAATTGAGGAACGTGTGCTAAAAGCAGGTATCGACCCATCTCTTATATCCATTGAGATTACAGAAAGCGTATCTGAATTTGATGAAAGCTTTGTCAAGGCTCAGATTGATAAGATTCATAGGGCAGGATTTACCGTCTGGATGGATGATTTTGGTAGTGGTTATTCAACTCTTAATATGCTGCAGACATATGATTTTGATACCATCAAGTTTGATATGAAGTTCATGCGTGAGTTTAACGTAAATAAGCGTAGTCACACTATTTTATTTGAGCTGATGATGATGGCATCAAAGCTAAATATTAATACTGTAGTCGAAGGCGTTGAAACACTTGAGCAGGTGAAGTTCCTTAGAGAAATCGGCGCTGATAAGATGCAGGGCTTCTATTGGGGCAAGGCTTGTAGCCTAGAGGAAAGGCAAAATATCTATTTAAGTGAAATTGGAAATCCTCCTGAATCAACGATTGAGACCGATTATTTTGATTCCATTTGCAAAGCAAATCTTATCGAACCAGATATAGAGACTAACTATTAAAGAAAGTCAATAAAAATGTTTTAAAACAGAAATGTTTTGAATATAGCGGCGGTGACTATATCATCGCAATCAGTACATTGAAAATTGCATGACGAATAGAGCATCAAGTAATGGTGCTCTGACAAGAAGATATGATATTGGAATGATTAGACGGCTTTTATGTATTGTTGCCCAGAGGTTTCGAGTTTATAAATGAGACGAACAAGCTTCTTTGCAGCATGGGATATGGCAACATAATAATGCTTGCCTTCACTTCTTTTTTTAGCCAAGTAAGCTTTAAATGTTGGATCCCATAGACATACGTAAGCAGTAGCATTATATAGTGCATAACGAAGGTATCTTGAACCACGTTTTTCCATACGAGAGTGACTGTTATCCAATTGACCAGATTGATACGTTGAGGGAGACATCCCTGCAAAAGCAAGTATTTTATCGGGAGAATCGAATTGACTGAAATCTCCGATTTCTGAAACAATCATAGCTCCCATACGGTAACTGATACCAGGTATACTAAGAATTGGAGAATTGATTTCATCCATAATGGTTTTGATTTCGGTTTCAATTTCTTCAATCTCAGAATCAAGCTCACGGATAAGTTTAATTGTGTGCTTTAACTCGAGAGATTTTGCTGGCATATTCGAGCCTATGGAAGTTCTTGCAGCTTCTCTGAACATAAGAGCAGTATCTTTGGTGTAATGACCTTTGGATGCTGTTTCTACAAGATTAGATAACCTTGTAAGATGAGCATTAGCTACGTGCTTTGCTCCAGGGAATTCGTAAAGAAGTTCATATACAGAATTCTGATGAAGAGTTGGAACGAGCTTTTCTAGTTCTGGAAATAGGATGCATACAAGGCGAGAAATGGACTGTTTGAGCTGTGCACGTTCCTTAACTTTATCAAAGCGATAACGTGTT
>JAEEGL016321202.1_pt1 | contig 18067 bp, 15 predicted proteins | sample 9134231 | NCBI WGS metagenome assembly JAEEGL01 (sample SAMN16246548, study PRJNA631951) | gut metagenome | biome: gut microbiome; feature: rumen; material: fiber-attached | host: Bos | place: Iran: Karaj | collected 2018-10 | reverse complement strand
TGAGTCCATTGCCCAAAGGCTGAATGCTTTCGATAGTTTTCGGGTCGACGAAATGGCCCGCAATAGTGTAAAGTTCGTTCATAAGGGTAAAATTTTTGCGAAGATAGGGATTTTGAATGGATTATTGCTAATTTTTCCCTCAAATTCAATTCTCATTCTATGAAAAACAAGATTTTACACCTCATCCTTGGCATTATTCTGATGGCCATAGCCACCGCCTGTGGCGAAAAGAAAACCGCCGAAACCGAAGTCCGCAAGGGCAACTACCGCATTATCGACAACACCATTGTTTTCGATGAGCCACAACGTATCGAAGGACAGAAGAGTGTCCTGCAATTCACCGTAGACCCCATCGAGAATGTGCGCATCGGCTTCATCGGCCTCGGTATGCGTGGTCCAGATGCCGTCGACCGTATGACTTACATCGACGGTGTGACTGTCGTTGCCTTGTGTGACATTGAACCCGACCGCGTGGAAGCCGTGCAAACCAAGATTTTGGAAGCCAAAGGTTTACCACGTGCTGCCACATACACAGGTCGTGAAGCCTGGAAAGAGCTATGCGAGCGTGACGACATCGACCTCGTCTACATCTGCACCGACTGGAAGACCCATGTCCCGATGGCTGTCTATGCTATGCAGCACGGCAAGCACGTAGCCGTGGAAGTGCCCGCCGCCACCTCTCTCGAAGAATGTTGGCAACTCATCGACGTGGCTGAACAAACCCAACGCCACTGCATGATGCTTGAAAATTGCTGCTACGACTTCTTCGAGCTGACCGCCCTCAACATGGCCCAGCAAGGCATGTTCGGCGAACTCATCCACGGCGAGGGTGCCTACATCCACAACCTTGAGCCATTTTGGCATGAGTATTACGAAAACTGGCGCCTCGAGTTCAACCAGAACCATATGGGCGATGTCTACCCCACCCACGGTTTGGGGCCCCTCTGCCAAGCCTTTAACATCCACCGTGGCGACCGTATGAAGACCTTGGTCTCGATGGGCACACCTTCCTACAACGGCAAGAAAATCGCCAAGGAGATGATGAATGTGGACGACTTCGCCAACGGTGACATGACCACCACAATGATTCAGACCGAGAAAGGCAAGACTATGCTTATCGAGCATGACGTTTACACCTACAGACCTTACAGCCGCCTGTATCAACTCACTGGCACGGAAGGTTTTGCCAACAAATATCCCACGGAAGGCTTCACTTTGCTTGACGAAAAATTGCCTGCCGATTTCCTTGCCGAGGGTCAACACCTTAACCCACATGCTTTTGTCCCTGCCGATGTGCGCGACAAAATCTTGAAAGAATACCTCCACCCAATCGCAGTGGAGATTGAAGAGAAAGCCAAGGAAGTGGGCGGCCACGGCGGTATGGACTTCATCATGGATTACCGCCTGATTTACTGCCTGCATCATGGCCTGCCGCTCGACGAAGACGTTTACGACGCCGCTGAATGGTCGTGTCTCGGCGAGCTGACGGCAGCCTCCATCGCCAACGGCGGAATGCCAGTGCAAATGCCTGATTTCACACGCGGGGATTGGAATAAGGTTAATGGATACAAACACGCAAAATGAACTAGTATATGGAATGCCCTAAAGGGCAGAAATCTTTAAAAATCAAATAAAATCCTTCAATATCTGATTTTGGAATATTCTGAAATAGATTTTGAAGGATTTAACTATGTTGAATACTGTGTATTTCTTCGCGAAGCGAATCCCATTATTTTACCGTGACCGACCTAAAAAACACCTCAGCATCCTTCCAAACAGTATAGTCACGGGCATAAAGCAGATTCATCTGGTTGAGGACCCCAGTATCAATGCCCTTTTCCATATAGGAAGCGGGATTGTATATGCCTTTACGAATCTTAGGCAACTTTTGTGTCTCATCGGCAGGCGAGCAATAGCCTACCCAGGTTCTGCGGCCAAGCAAGACTAGAATGGCATTCTTCAAGAATCTTACCGGCTGCTTCACGACCAAGGCCAGAGGCAGCCAGAAAGTGATGCTGAACAGACTCATCAGCACATCGAAGAGGCGTTTGTTACGGCGGTTGGCCACCGTGTCAATCGCCTTGATGTCGACAGTGTAAAGGTCACCGCGCGTGTTGATGCTATTGCTGCCAATGATGGACAGGCTATCCTCGGGCGCAATCTTGTAATCTACATTAGTCGCATGCCAGTCCACCATCTTGTCAATGATGACCTGATGCGGCACATCCTTTGAGCAAAAAATGACTTCCGTAATCTTGTAAATCTCGATGATGTCGGGCACTTGAGAAATGTTGCCGATGAAGCCTTCTGGGGCCTCGCCTTGCGTCTCAGAACTCACCAAACCGATGAAATCTGGTTTGATGGAAGTACTTTCTAAAATAGAATTGACCCGTTGTGTTTCTTCTGGACTTCCGATGACCAAGAAACGTTTCTTCACTGTCCTCTTCGACTGGAAGTTCTCGTTGCCAATCAAGATACCGATAAAGCGCGTGATACTCATCTCCAAGGCGAGCCAAATCATACCGAAGAGAATCAAGGCACGCGAAAAACGCAATGTTTCAGGCAACAAGGCATACAGCACCAAAATCACGGCACTACCAAAAGCCACGCCCAACACGGCCTTGCCAATGTTGTAAGGCTTATCGTAACCACCTGTAAAATAAGTTGATAGTAGCCAAATCAAGATGTAGATGGGCAAAACGACTGCAAAGAGCACCGCAGGATAGGTGCCCACGCCGTCATATATGTTGCCGTGACCCCAAAAATAACTGATAGCCGCCAAGCCGCCATAACCCAGCACCGCATCCAAAAACGGAATTGCTGCCTTGTGGAAGAACTGCGACACCAAAGCAAAAAACGCCTTGATGTAGATGGCCATATTAATAAGGAAAGAGAACGACTTGGCCCATGAGTTGCCGAAGTGCTTCTTCGCGAAAATCTCCATGGCGCGATAGAAGACAAACACATAGTTGACACTGGTCTTCTTGGTGCTCTCACCCTTATAGTGGATGATGCGCGTCTCAGGGAAATAGTAGTTTTTGTAGCCACCCTGCGTGATGCGGTACGATAAGTCGATGTCCTCACCGTACATAAAAAAGGTTTCATCAAGCAGGCCTACTTTATCAAGCGTTTCACGTCGCATCAGCATAAAAGCACCGGCCAAAATCTCCACCTCGTTGGTCTCATCGTTGGAGAGATGCCCCATATAATAACGGGCGAAACGCTTGCTATGTGGGAAGAGTTTGGCTAAACCAAACATCTTATAGAACGCCGTTTTCGCTGTAGGCAAACCGCGTTTCGACTCGGGCAGGAACTGTCCCTTGCCGTCGACCATCTTCACGCCGAGGCCACCTGCATCGGGATGACTGTCCATAAAAGCGATGCATTTCGAGAAGGTGTCGTCCTCTACCACAGTATCAGGATTGAGCAAGAGCACATACTCGCCTGTCGAAATCCTAATTGCTTGGTTGTTCGCCTTCGCAAAGCCCACATTATCCTTGTTTGCGACGACCTTCACGTCGGGAAACTTCTGCGCCAGCATCTTCAAAGAGCCGTCAACGGAGTTGTTGTCGACGACAAACACCTCCCCTTCGATACCCTGCATAGCGCGGTACACCGAATGCAGGCACTGTTCAAGGAAATACTCGACATTGTAGTTGACGATGACGACAGAGAGCTTCATTTTTTCAGCTTTAAGCTATCAACCGTATGCTCTCAACTTAGCAGCACTATTGCTGAGAGCTGATAGCCATTCAATTATCGTTTTGTTTATAATAATGTTTACTACTACTTCTCAGGCCTGCTATCCAAATTGACCTTCACCGCATTGATTTTCGGGCCATTATATTCCTGAAGCGTATCGCTAATGTTCTCCAAGCCGCAGGCATTCAAAATCTTGCCCTTGATGGCGGTGTTCTGCATCCAACCCGTGAACTGCTCTGCACCAGGACCGTAAGCGTAGACCAGCACAGGCAAGCAGGTGTGGCTTCTCGTCGAATAGTCAAACACGACATTGGTGTATTTGCCTTGCGGGTCGGGCAAGGTCAGGCCGCCTGTCTCGTGGTCGGCGGTGACCACGACCAGCGTGTTGCCTTTCTCCTTGGCATAGTCAAGGGCGACCTTAATAGCATAGTCGAAGTCGAGCATCTCGTCCATCATCCACGTGGAGTCGTTGCCATGGCAGGCGAAATCGATTTGCGAACCTTCCACCATAAGGAAGAATCCATTTTCGGCGTTGTCCAAAGTCTGCAAAGCAGTCTTCACGGCACGTGGCAGGAAGTCGCCACGCTCGGCTGCAGGCGGCATATGGTCGGCATTGGCCATAACAGCGTATTTTTTGCAGGTCACGTCAATGTCGGCGAGGGTGTCATAGACCTTCCAACCGAGTTCATTCTCCATACGTTCCACAAGGTTGATACTATCCTTGCGTTGGTTGAAATGCTTCATACCACCACCAATGATAAGGTTCAGATTAGGATTTTCGGCCATTTGCACGGCAATATCCTCATATTGTTTGCGATGCGGCACCTTGGCATAGAAAGAGGCTGGTGTGGCATGGGTGACATAGCTCGACACCACGATGCCCGTCTCCTTGCCTTGCTCCTTCATTACCTCAAGGACTGTCTTCACCGGAATCGAGTCAGGATTCATGCCAATCATAGCATTCTTGGTCTTGTGGTCGCTGGCAAGGGCTGTGCCTGCAGCAGCCGAGTCGGTGATGTCGTTGCTGGCAGAATGTGTGTCGACAACGCCGATATAAGGGAACTGTGAAAAGGTCATTTTTTCGCCCGATGCCAACATAGAAGCATACACTTGCGGCAAGGCCATGCCATCACCAATCATATAGATGACATTTATGGCTTTAGGTGGCTCAAGCGTTTCTTTTTTGGTTCCACAAGAGGACAACGTACCTAGGATAACGAGGGCGATTAGAGATAGTGTAGTTAGTTTTTTCATATTGGATTGATTTGTTTAGCTATCAGCAGTCAGCCGTCAGCTTTCTGCCGCTGTCAAATCGTGCTGATGGCAGACTGCTGACTGCTTTATAATCGTTTATTCTACCATTTTATTGCTTCCTCCCAACAACTTTTTTCACGGCTTCCACAATGTCGGGCGTATCCAAATGATAGGCTTTCAGCAACTCATCAGGCGTACCGCTTTGACCGAACACGTCATTGACAGCCACCATTTCCATCGGGCACGGCATGTTCAAGGCCAAAACCTGAGCGATACTGTCACCTAAGCCACCGTTGCGTTGATGTTCCTCAGCGGTGACCACACAACGGGTCTTCCCCACCGACTTCAGCACAGTCTCAACATCCAACGGCTTGATGGTATGGATGTTAATCAGCTCAGCATCGATGCCCATCTCCTTCAATATCGGAAGAGCTTGCACAGCTTTCCAAACGAGGTGACCGCAGGCGAAGATGGTCACATCAGTGCCTTCTTGCAGCATCTGGGCCTTGCCAATGACGAACTTCTCGTCCACAGGGGTGAAATTCGGCACTTTCGGACGACCGAAACGCAGATACACAGGGCCATCGAACTCGGCAGCGGCGATGGTGGCGTTTTTGGTCTGGTTAAAGTCGCACGGCACGATGACTGTCATATTGGGCAACATCTTCATCAAGCCGATGTCCTCTAGGATTTGGTGTGTGGCACCGTCCTCGCCAAGGGTGACACCAGCATGGGAAGCTGCAATCTTCACGTTCTTGTTGGAGTAGGCCACACTTTGACGGATCTGGTCATAGACGCGACCCGTGGAGAAAGCCGCAAAGGTGCCCGTGAACGGAACGAAACCGCTCAAGGCCATGCCAGCCGCCATATTAATCATATTGGCCTCAGCGATACCCGTCTGGAAGAAACGCTCAGGAAACTCCTTGGCGAAGTCGCCCATCTTCAGTGAGCCAGTGAGGTCGGCACAGAAAGCCACCACATTGGAATTGCGGCGACCTGCTTCGAGCAGGCCTTCACCGAACCCCGATCTTGTATCTTTGTTGTTTTGAATTGTAAAGTCCATATTTTTATGTTGAAGCGTTGATTGTTTAATTGTTTAATTGGTGCCGATGACCAATGGTCTGCTCTAACTCTGAGAAAGCAGGCCATTGGCCATAAGCCATCGGCGATAGGCCTAATAATCACCCAGGGTCTCCTCCAATTGTGAGAGTGCATTGGCGGCCTGCTCATCATTGGGTGCTGAGCCGTGCCATTTGTGGGTACCCATCATAAAATCGACACCCATACCCATTTCCGTGTGGGCAAGGATGAGTTGGGGAGCACCTTGGAAGGCGTTCTCGCGAGCAAATTTCAGGGTGTTCACCACCGCTTGCATATTATTGCCACTCATCTCGAGGACATTCCATCCGAAGGCCTCGTATTTGGCACGCAAGTCGCCGAGGTTGAGCACCTCATCGGTGGGACCGTCGATTTGTTTCTTGTTGTAGTCGATGATGGCAACGAGGTTATCGACACCTTTGGCGGGCGCATACATGGCGGCTTCCCAAATCTGACCTTCCTCTTGCTCGCCGTCGCCCATGAGGACAAAGACAAGGTGTTTGTCGCCGTTGAGACGCTTGGCTTGTGCCGCGCCTATTGCGACGGACAGCCCTTGACCAAGCGAGCCCGAAGCGATGCGGACGCCTGGCAAACCCTCAGCCGTAGTGGGATGCCCTTGCAGACGTGTGCCGAGTCGACGGAAGGTTGCTAATTCACTGACAGGGAAATAGCCGCGTCGAGCCAGAATACTGTAGAACATCGGGCTGATGTGGCCGTTGGAAAGGAAGAACATGTCTTCTCCGTTGCCGTCCATGCGGAAGTTGGCGGGGTCGATTTGCATTTGGTCGAAATAAAGGGCGGTGACAATGTCAGTTGCGCCCAGCGAACCGCCTGGATGTCCCGACTGGCAGCCATGCACCATACGGATGATATCACGGCGCACCTGAGAGGCGATTCTTTCTAATTCGTTGATGGTCATATTATTAGTCTTGTATTTATTATGTAAACTATTCAGTTTTTAATACCAATATCAATTCTCCGATGCTTTCTTTTGACCATGACTATTGACTATGACAATGACCGCTATATAATATAGTTTATGCGGTCATAGTCATTGCCATATGTCATAGTCCGAAGGTCTTGCGAATACTTATACCAAAAGTGATCATACACGTAAAATCTGACTGCAAAGCTACGGAAAAAACACTTATTTTCTAACTAAATTAATAAAAAAACACCGACCGACTTCTTTTTACAAGAAGCCAACCGGCGTCCATCACATTTTGAAATTCGCTAAACGACTATTTGGCGAATCACATTGATAGCATCTTCACCCTGTTCCAAGGCTGCGAGGATGTTGAAGACCTTGTCGCTCCAACCTGCGACACAGAACACGTCGTCACGTTTCATGTCAATCGGGCTGGTGCCGTAACCCGCCAAATTGAAAATGTAGAGTTTGGCTTCAGGAGCAATGCTCTTGTACCGATCCCAACTCTTTGACAGATGGGCATCGCCATAGTAACCGTCACTATTCCAAAGCTCACAATCGGTGAAGAGCATCACCTTGTCCATCACGCGGTTTTCATCGATGAGCCAGTCGATGACCTTGTAGCCGTTGGTGGAATAACCCACTTCACCTTCACGTGCAATCATATCGACGGTATTTCGAAGGATGTCATTAGAAGAAAAGTCACATACCTTCCAGATGTCGCCGAACATGCCGGCCACCACGTTCTTGCAACGTTGCTTCATTAACATGGAGAGCAGCAAGCCGATGTGGTAATTCTTGACCGAGCTTCGTTCGCTTATTGAACGAAACATGGAACCAGAGACATCACTTGCCAGCAACACCCTTGTGTTTTCGCCAAACCCGTTGATATTGTCTGCGGTGTATTTGACCGCCTTTTCCAGTGCCTTCAATATGGGAGCAATGAACTTTTCCCTGTTCGTACCTTTTGTCGCCAATCTGGCATTTCTGCGTCTCCTTTCTGCTGCATAGGACTTCTCTAAGAAAGACTCCACTTTCCTCATTTTCTCAAGCTTCTTATTGTAAAGTTCCTCTTGTTGCCGACACTTAGGTTCCAATTCGGCCATCCGCTTCTCAATATGTTCAAGTTGCTTCTCAAGCTTTTGAAATTTTAGCCAATCCCTCTCCGAAAGCGAATCGAATTGACGATACTGTTTGTCCAAACGTCGTTTGACCAAACGTCGAGTATGTCTTTTCGGAAAACGCTTTACCTCTTCTCCATTAATCCTTGCATTGCAAGCAAGAATATTCCCGCATGCTTGATATTTTCCCATATAGTATTCTCTTCTACGAAAAATAGGATACCTATACACTTTGCGTTCTATACAATAATCTCTTCTAAACAAACTATCCATTTGTCGTTGAATTTCCCATCTTTTCCCCCACAATGTATTATAGGCATCCTGACTCCAATGAGATCCATATCCCATTGCGAAATAAAGGCTCTCTTCCACTCTCTCTTTCACAAAGACTTGGTCGTTGACAAGCTGAAGATATGCCGAAAGGAAACGGAAAGGCATCTGTTTGCTCTTGCGAACTTCTACAGGATTGGCTAGGCGTTTGCAGACCATAAGCTTGCTCTCATCATCAATGCACAAATTGGTCATATTACGGAGGTTACGAAGCATAGCCATATAGCCCAACTGACCACTTTTGATGAGCTGCTGCCAAGTGTCGCATTGAGCCTTGTCTCGCTCTTCTAACGAAGAGAAACCTTGCTTTCCTATTACCGACAGCTCTGTTTCCCATGTGTAGGGCGTGGACAAAGTGTCGTTCAGAATCTTGAGGAAAATCTCAGCTTGAGCCTTGTTTTTAGGTTTAGGATGCACCAGAAGCAAGGCATCCCGCATAGTGACCTTTCGGCCTGTGCGGTTGTATTTGGCAAACTGGTACTCGTCGAAGCGGTTGAAGGCTTCGGCCAACCCTTTGCGCAACTGATGGCTCAATTGGCTGAGACCTTTCCTGCCCATACGCCATTGATAGCACATCAGCAGTTCCGGAATCTCATCGGCACGTTGCACTGTCCGGCTGACTGCCCGACTGACGAGCGAATCGCCATGATGACAACTGGCCAACTCGACAAGTAGCAGCATCGGCACACTGCGCAAGTGCATTTCTTCTCGTGAGTAGATGGCCAACTGAGCGACAAACTCAGGTTCCACCTTTCTCACCAATTCGGCGATACGCCTCACGCGGTCATCGCCTTTTTCGTAGAACTTGTCCTCCGTACCCATCGTGGTTACCACTGTGGTGTAGAGTTCCCATTCGGGAGTCATGCGCCATGCTACAGCACCTTCATGGTTCGAGGTCAAGCCATCTTTACGAAGTTGTTTGTCGTAACTCATAATCTATACATTTTTTCAAAGAACACAAATCAAAAAGGGGCGGTGAAAATGCCTCATATCTGAAGGCTGTTGGAGAGTGAGGGAAGGTGACTGAACACCCGAATGGTCTTTTCAGCTAGCTGAACGGAGATTGAAATCTACTCGGTGACCACAACTCCTTCTGTTAACTCCGCATTTTTCAGCGACTGAACGGAGATCGAAATCTGCTCGGTGACCACAACCATATTCTTCACAAATAATTTTTGATCGAAGTAACTCTCCCAAGGCGTCAACCGCCCCTGTATCGTTTTCGAGTGCAAAGAAAAGCACCAAGTGCGCAGTTTTTATGCGCAGTAATACATTTTTTCGAAAAAATTACTTTTTTTCTTGATTTCGATAGTTCTCCAACGATTTTTCCAAGCGTTCCCGAAACTTTTTCACCAAACTGTCAGGCGAAAGCACCGTAAGACTTTCCCCATAGCCCAACAAGTCGCGTTCCAACTCGTAATTCGGGATGACATCAATGCTGAACAGAACGCTGCCGTCCGCCAAGGTTTCCATCTCCTTTTGGCTTTGATGGATAGGTTTGGTCCTAACGTATGGGGCTTGGGCTTCCGACACCTGTAAAACGATATGCTCCACCTGCAATTCTGGATATCTTGACACACCAATGATGTCCTTAAAATACTGTTCGGGGTTGAAATCAAAGTCGAACATATACTTTGTACCTTTTGGCGGCTTGGAAATGCCCTCGATGCGATCCAAGGCCAACACGCAAACAGAGAGTTTTGGGACATCATGTCTTTTGCCAAAAGCAAACCAACGGTGGCGGAACTCCTTCAAGATATAAGGAGAAAAGCAAAATGTTTCGGCTTCAGGCAAGACAAAGGGTTTGTAAGTAATCAAAAGCGGCATCCTATCGATGATAGCATCATGCAAGTCGGTCATATACTGAAGTCCGCGCAGACGTTCGTTGCTCTCCAACAGGATGACTGGCTCGACCTTGTAACGTTTCGATGCGACATAATCCTCCAAGCGGTTCACCACATCCTCTACCCCATCGAAACCTTTAAACGCGCTCATCTGTTTCAGCAAATCGACGGCCTCCGAAAGTTGAAGCATATCGTCGGACGAAAGCGGCATTTGGGTGATAGAGTAGCTTGGGTCTTCGTATTTATAGTATTTCCTGTCCACTACGACGATAGGGGCATGATAGCCAAGTTCCCGCGAATGGCGCATCTCCTCAATGTCGTGCTGAACGGTACGCCGACTTACCTGACCACTTTTGTCGTTCTGCATCAATGCGTCGCTACATGCAAAAATCAGTTCCTCAAGCGTAGCCTGCCGACCATGTCGCAGCATACGGTCGATGGCCTTGTATCTGACTAATGTATTTCTGTTGACGGGCATAATAGGCTATCTTGGAGTTTAAGCAATGCAAAGCTACGGAAAAAAGTCATTCCAATTCACGCTCATCCACTTCGTTTTTCTTTCGGTCATAGTCCTTCTTCGACTTATGCACCCGCGATGGCCGCATACTGACTTGCTTGCCGTACTGTTCGATTTCCTTCTCGCGGTCGGCTTTAAGGAGGGATTTCAGACTGCTGAATTTTTGTTTATTTTTCTTTTTCTTGTTGGATTTCATGGCTATTGCTAATAACTGTATTAATAAATCAAATCCTCAAAAGGAACAAATCCAATCATGTGTCCATTTACTTCAAACCCAAGCACCATTTTGCTCTATTCGTCAGGAGATGCCTCACTCTCTCGTAGGGTATAACAAAATGGAATGCGCCATCAGCGAAACAGCTGATTTCGTATGGTTGGAAAGAAAACACTACCCCATCCTCACACAAGCCCGGGGTTGGAAACGTATAGCCGCCGATAAGATTGCCTTCTTCATCTTTATTAGCCAAACTTGTTCGAATATCCGGTTCTGATTTCTGATAATATGGCGACTTCCGCGCTTCTTCGACAAGCAAATCCGCTAACTCCTCTTCGCAACCAGACTTAAACAAATAGGAATTATCAATCTCCTGTTTATTAACATGGTCGAAAGACAACAGTCTCTTGCTATAAAAACCATGCGCGCCTCCTTCGTAGTCGAAAGCACATTCCTGATAGGTAACAAATCTATTGTTGCACATGGTGGCTTGCATATTGAGTTTTCGAGAAAGTCCTGTTGGGATAAGTTCCTCGTCCCAATCCCAATAATGCGCCTCAATCGTAGCAAAATAGATATCAGAGGCAAATTGGGCAATTTTCTGATTGTTCTTTAGGTCTCCTTTGTATTCCCAGATCCCATCAGGCCCTTTCTTATAGTTGAGACAATCCGCTTTCGGAAATGGGATTTCCTCATAATCCCTATTCGACTCTGCTATTTTCCCTACAAGCCACTCCCTTATGGCTTTGGCATTAGTAATGGAGGATGTTGGAAAATCCATTTCAAAATCATACCATGCAATGCTATCTTCCTCAATAAAACTTTGGGTCTTTCGTTCGAAAGACGGAAGCACTGCCGTTAGCGTTGAAAGCTGAGCTAAGCTTTTCTCATCCGAAAAGTCTACAATCAGACATTTGTACGGAGTACGCACATAAAACTCATAAGACGAAGCATTCGAATATGGGAAAACCTCCACTGTGGGACCTTCAAGCCACACCTTATTCCTTTCAAATATCATATTCGAACAAATCGTTTCACCCACTCCATAATAAAAGACCCTTCCGTCGACAATACAGATGGTGTCAGCAATAGGTGAAATTTCCTCTTCTTCTGTCAACACTTCTTCTTCATCCGCCATGGAAAAGACGTTCTCATTATCGGTTTCAGTCTCTTGCACATTGACCATCTCTACTTTCTTTACGGAATTATTGGAGCATAATTCAAGAATACTACCCTGCAACAGAAACATGCAAAGGATTGTCATAATATGTAACTTGTTCATATCAGCCATTATTAAATATGTCAAGATCTTGGATTTACTTTGCAAAAATAAGCTTTTTTAAATCCATTCGCAGTCTGAGGTTAAAGATTCTTCTCTTGTTTTTTTGCTCTTCGTCGCAAACGTTTTCAGCCACGCGCCGCATGGCATAAAGCTGTTCGCTGCTATCAATGGCTTGGAATTTCACCACAACAGTTCCGGTTTTGTCGATAAAACCGTATATGTTGATTTCCTTATCATCGGTCATGCCGAAGCCATCATCGTCCATGTAATAGCGACCATCAGGATTGAGTTGCCAATCCACTTCAGCAACTCCATTCTTAAACAAACTGATAAACGAGGGATAATGGAAACTCAAGCGACGAGCACGTTGAATGGCTTTTTGCGGGAGGGATTGCAAGGAGTCCTCGATGTCGTTTTGACTAACGGTGACCAGCATTTCGTCTCTATCCATAAACTCGTAGGCACATTTTGTGTTGTTGTCCACCAGGAAACGAGGTTTCCAATAACTGCCAATGACTTCGCTGACGATGGACATTCCATCGCCCCAATCTTCGGTCTTAGCTGGATAAGTCCTATAACGGTCTGTGTTCAAAATTCCGTAAAGACATCTTGGGGATGTGTCTGCCTTTAGCTGTTTATTAAAAAAATTATCGATTGTTGTCATATTCATATTGTTTTAGTGTGTTAAAGGTTGAAAGAAGAGGGTGTGTCATAGCGGGTGCACCCTCTTCAGAATTTCATAATCTTTATAGTTTCTCCACGCATTCGTTTCCCTTGTCATCTAATATCACAGTGCCATGCGGGCCGTCGCATTGGTAACGATTGGGGCCGATGGCCTCAATGCTCGAATATGAGGGTGGCGTTACGATGTTGCCGCTTCTGCCCATCAAACCATAGTACCATTCAGATGTGCGATACCTCAAGTTGTTTGCGGATGCATATTCCAAGTTGCCATCCTCATCATACTCTCCTGTCTCGTAATACATCTTCTCCACATCATTGAAATTGCACGGATTGATGACGTTGCAATCAAAGTCAAGCACTTGGTTAAGGTGATCGAGACGCCAGACATAGATGCAGCTGTCATTATCATCGATAGCAATGTCCTTGTAGTCGATAGGCAGAAGCACTTGACCATTTGAATCAAGCAAGCCATAATTCCAATCCGAATCCTGAATCAGCCAGAATCCTTTAGTGTCGTAGGTTATCCAGCTGTAGTCAGGACTGACCACCCAATTGCCTTGTTTGTCGATGAGGCCAAGGTGTCCGTTGTCGCCCTGCATAGCGCATAAACCATTGTGGAAGCAGTAGTCATCAATACGCGGGGTGTATGCAAACTTCTTGTCCATCGTAGTATGCCCTTTGTGGTCAATGAAATGCAGTGCCCCACCATCCATCACGCAAGCCACATCCTCGGAAAAAATCCAAGCCTTCTTGTACTGTGCAGGAATGACTTCTTCACCCGTGAAACGGTTGAAGTAACCACGCTTATGTTCTTCAATGGTGGAGAAACAAGCCAAGCTGTCGCCGTCAGACGACTTGCAGATCCAATGGATGCCGGTCAAGGTGCGAACTCCTTTTTGCGTGTTATAGATGTAGCCGTATGGAAGGCCACCATAGTAGATAATGTATGGGCCGACATACTGGTTGTCGTTGCTGTGGAGATAGGTCGGACTGTTCACCAAGCGCCATTGCTTTCTCCGAGAATGGCAGTCTCCAACCAATTCCACAGTGTAGGCGATGACTCCTACAGCGACAATCAGTGCGAGAATTGAAGCACAGGTGGAGAACACGTACCAAACGAGTCTGCCGAACCTGGTTTTGGCCTTGTAGCCGAACATATGGGCTACCCAACTGGCGGCTTCCCTGATTTCACCGCCGAAAAGTCTTGTTGTTTTAAACGTGGTTTTCATCATAACTTTTGTTGTTTTAATTGATTAATAATTAGCTGTTAAAAATATCCCAATAAAGTTTTTGGATGCAAAGGAAGACACCACGTGCGCAGTTTTTATGCGTAGTAGAAGATTTTTCAGACAGAAAATTTATCTATTCCACTATGCCTAACACGCTATGGGAATGTAGTTTTCCATCGCATTTCGGGATACAAAACTAATAAACCTCTAAGAGCTGTCAAGAGCTCTTTGAAGGGTATTGTATGAAATGTCCTTTACAGTGTATGAAGTGAAAATTCGCCACTCAATCCTTGTTTCGCATCACCAAATAACTGATGTTTTCCCACTTCTTCTTTGGTGGGTCAGGATTGCCGAATTCGTGGCGTTGACCTTCGGCATCGGTAGCCCAGCCGTAGGCATCTGAACCTACCAAATAGATGGCTTGATCGACACCCAAATCGGCCAATGCTTGGGCGAAATCGTGAAATGATTCGGCAGAAAGCGTTTCCACGGTGAAAATCTCTCCGTTGCGGTCACACAAGGCACGACGTATCGACTTGCCTCTCTGCTCGTTCTCCACAAGTTGGCCGTTGTGTACCAAAGGGAACTGGCGGAAAAAGTAGCCTTCCTTTTCGGTAGCTTCCTCAAAAAGCGGAGAATTGTCGGCCACTCCCACAGTTACCGTGTCGTTGATGATGGCGCAAAAGCCTTTCTTGGATAGTCCCCATGCTTTTGGCTCGCCCTTCAACACAAAGGCACCCACAATACCACCATTGTCGGCTCGGACATCGGCGGCTTGTGCCGCAAATATGATACTGCTGTCGCCACGGTCGAGGGTACCCAACTGCAGCAACACACTCACATGATGCGGAAGATAAAGCCGCATTGGGATATCGTTAATGATGGTGTCGGCAATCTCGATGAAGCCATAACCTGTTTCCGAAGCAAGAGTCAGTGGAAGCCCAACATCAGGGTGTTGAACTTGTTCCTTTGCTGTTTCACAATAACCAGGCTCCGGCGAAGTCATATCATCATTTGGTTTAGCAGTCCTTAGCGAATAGTTCAATAGACATATCAAAAGAACTGCTACTACCACAATGATTGCGATAAAGACGGGAGTAATCGCTCCAATTTTGGGAGAGACAAAATGGCGAATAACAACCCTACTCTTGTTTCCCAATTTCTTGTCTTCACTTCCAGAGTCTTGGTTTCCCTCATCACAACCGAGAAACCGAACCTCATCGTCACCTATGTCATCATAATTCTTTTGCATAGTATTTCTCCTTATCAACCTCAATATGTTTCTTCAGCTCCTTCAAGGCTATTTCGGAAGGGTTCAAAGTATGGTAGAAGGTAGCCATATCGGAAAGTACAAGTTCCTTTTTTGGCACATTAATGGAATAAACAAAACTGCAATTAATGATAATGCTTTTCCCAATACGGGCAAAAGGCTTCCCATCAGCACCTAATTGTTTGTCGATTGCTTCTTCTATCTTTCCGAGTTGGAAAACTATAAGTTTCGTTTCACCATCAACTTGATGAATTTTGCTATAATTGCCATCTGCTTTGATATAGACAATCTTATCTGGCACAAAACGCACCAATTCGGTAGAAGTAGATATAATAAGGTGTTTCTTGGGCATGGCGCGACAAAGATAAGGATTTATTTGGAATGTACCACCTTTATTTTCCATTCTGTCGTATTTCAGTTCGATGATTATGGCAGGAGAATCTACATTATGCAACCCTCCATAAGGTGTGTGGTGAAATTGGTCAGGTCGAGAAAGATGACGGGGTATTTGTTCAGATGCTTCTCAAAAGAAGGGTCTGAGGCTTTTTTAAGGTCGGCAAACAAATGACGAGAGTCTCACGACTGGTCGTAATAGGCATTGAGCATCTTGGCCGCCACCGACTTGCCAAAACGACGGCTTCGGGATACGCAGCTGAAACGACGCTCCATAAAAAGCGAAAAATTGACAATATTGATAAGGCCGGATTTGTCAACATATTCACCGTTTCTTACACTCTGGAATCCAGCATTGCCGAGGTTGATGTATGTGCCCATAACTTCTTGATTCTTTTTTTGCAAAAGAAGCAATATTTTCGGACTCTCAATGCTATTTCGTGCACAAGTCTCCAAAAATCTGTATGCCAACAGGATATTCCTTTTTGCTTCTTTTTTGGATTTCCGATAAGGAAAGTATGGGGCTGTTTGGGGAAGATGAGACTATACCATACAAAAGAGGACGACCAAATGGGATTTCTGACCGTCCTCTTTAAACTTTTATGGGTTAATTGGGTTCGTCACAGGTTATTTGGTCACAATTATCCGCTTCGATATTGTTCCATTGGAAGTCTCAATCCGGATGAGATAAACACCCGCCTCTTGGCCACTGAAATTGTATTCAAAGCTGTCGCCTTCGGCAAGGCCTTCATAAACAAGTTGCCCCATCATATTGCTGATGCTAATATGCTGAACGTTCTCTGTTTCTATTGTGATTTTATCCTTTGTAGGATTGGGATAGATAGATGCAGGAATGATGTCTTTTTCATCCACCCCTGTATTTGCTACAAAGGTAACTTGCACTGAAACGCTACTGTCTGGCATAACAAAACAATAATAATGACCCGTATTGTTTTCAACTAAAAACGGGACAACTTCATTAGGCCCATCGCTCTTTTTAACAACTAGTGATCCAATTTTACTATCTGATTCCATCGAGATTGAAAAGCAAACCGTATCACCAGCATAGGCAGATAGAGGCAAGTCTACAAAAGAACCGCCAGAGCAACCAATAGCAACATTGGAATTGTCAATAATATAGGAATTATTAAATCCAAAATATGCCACAAGAGTCGTATCTGAAACAAGTTGGACTATTCGTGGATTTTCCGTATTTCCATCATTCCAATGGTCAAAGCGGTATCCTGAATTAGGAGTAGCGGTAATCTTAACATAAGGATTCTCGCATGTTCCCCATTCAGTAATTTTAGCCTCTCCCTGAGATGAAGAATTAACTGAGAGTGAAACATCGTATGTCATTTCTAACTCTTCAACGAAACTCTCACTTGGAAAATAATCCCAAACTACTTCGTACATGGATTTCGTACCACAAGGGATATATATTGGGATATTTGTCGGGACTCCCTCAAATGGAGTTGGAGAAAACTCACGCATATCAATAGATTTGGATTTAATGTATTCCATTGTGTATCTTTACTCCGAGATTAATTGTTTGTACATAGCAATGCAAAATTAGTTAATCTTCGGGAGACTACGGTCTCCCTATTTTCATTTTGTAGTGCTATTTCCCCAGCGTACTCCTAGTTCAAAACCTCAGGGAAAAGACCTTGATGCTTCGTCTGGTCATTGAACACCATAAGTGCTTCTGCCTTTTCGCACTTCTATCTTGAAATTAAGTTCTTTAGACACCACATCGGTACCAAATAATTGCTATTACATTCTTAATACGGAAAATCCATTTGTTTTGTCAAAACAACTATAAACAACAATTATTCAACCAATTAGAAATACTTCTATTTTTTCACTCAGTGAGTTGGCGGATTTTTGTTCGGCGTGTTGGCGAAGTTTTTCGAAATATAAAAGAATAATTCAACCATTCCACCAAATTATCGTACTTTTGTCCGTCAAAAAACGTACTGGACTGCTTCATGCCTCGCAGTGACGCAAAGCGACGACAAGGATAGTCCCGCGACCATCGAATTTTTGAATCTTAAATTTTGAATCTTTGAATCTTTAAATTTTAAATCTTAAATTTTAAATCAACCATAAATGAAAAAACTCACCTTATTAGTTATGGGCACAATCACCCTCTTCGGCTGCAACCAACAACCAAAGCAGCCTGAACGCTATTCCGTCAAGGC
>JAEEGL015177264.1_pt1 | contig 18067 bp, 10 predicted proteins | sample 9134231 | NCBI WGS metagenome assembly JAEEGL01 (sample SAMN16246548, study PRJNA631951) | gut metagenome | biome: gut microbiome; feature: rumen; material: fiber-attached | host: Bos | place: Iran: Karaj | collected 2018-10 | reverse complement strand
TTCGTGGAGAGATATGCGTCGTCCGGTTTCTGCTTCACCAGCTCACCGCTTTCGTTGAAACGGTCACCGCCGAGGTACTCGTTGAAGCCCTCGAAAACGAGTTTTGACGGATAGTCTTTGAAATAGTCGGCTATCTGAGTCCAGAGCGTTCTGAATATTTTGCTGCTCTCTTCAAGATCGTTGCGTCTGATGATGAATTCGTCGAAATGATGTATATTAACTACCGCGTAAAGTCCGTCGTTTATGCAGTAGTCAACGATCTCCTTCACCCTGCCGATATAGGCGGGGTCAATGGTCCATGTTCCGTCATTCTTCATCATATTGCCCCAGAACACCGGTATGCGCACGGTGCTGAAGCCCGCGTCCCTGACGCCGTCGATCATAGCCTGGGTCGTTACGGGGGCTCCCCAGCAGGTCTCATAGTCCGAGGGGCTGTTCCCGCCTATGACCGGTATCCATTCGAAGGTTATCTTCTCGCAGCCCGAGGCTTCATAGGCTTCCATAGTGTTGCCCAGGTTCCAGCCAAGCCCCATTTCCTTCGCGATCGCGGCTGCGGTAGGGAAGGCCTCCGGCATTTCCTGTTCTTCCTTTATGGATTGTTCGCCCGCGGGAGCGCCGGTCTGCTTTTTCTTCGTGTCCGCGTCAGACGCAGGCTGCGCACAGGCGGATATTACGGTCATCGCGGCTGCCAGAAGCGCCGAAGCGGTCTTTTTCAACGTAAGCATCTTCATGATCTGAACTCCGATAGTCATTTTTCTTACCCCGTATTATAAATGAAAAAGACGAAATAATCAATAGATAATATTGCTGTTATGTAACGATATTAACATACGGCAAAAATTTTGTCCGGTATCACTGCTTTGCGTCCGTGAAGTGTATTTTTTCTTCCGGGAGATACTTCAGCAGCATTTCTTCCAGCTTTTCGGGGTCAAGGGGCTTGGCGAGGTAATCATCGAAGCCCTCACGCATATACTGTTCGCGGACGCCGTATCCGGCGTTTGCGGTGAGGCAGACCGCAGGAGTGCGGACGTTCTTTGAGTCCTCGTCGCCGCGTATTTCCTGAAGTGTCTCAACGCCGTTCTTTTCGGGCATTATCTGATCGAGTATGATAATATCGTATTTGTTTTCCTTTGCCAGCTTTACGGCCTGCTCTCCGCTCAGGGCAGTGTCCGTGCGCATACCCGTGCTGCCCAGCAGCTTGTTCATAAGCATGAGGTTTATCGGAATATCGTCTACGACGAGCGCAGAAGCATCGGGAGCCTTGAACTTTTCCTTGTAGGTGCTGCGCTTTTCCGCTGCGAGTCTGTATGCGGCTTCGTAATTTCCCAGCGGTTCGCGGTTTACGACGTCCTGCTTTATCCGGAAGTACAGCATGGAACCGAGACCGGGCATACTGTCGGCGCACAGGGAGCTTCCCATCATTTTCAGCAGGGCAGCGGCGATGCTGATGCCTATGTTTTCCGTATCGTCCGGGCTGCTGTCTGGTGAGAGCAGCTTCCCGACCTCTTCAGGCTCCATGCCTGGGCCGGTGTTTTTGACCGATACGCTGAGCATGATCTGATTCTCCGCGTCCGGTATGTCCTCATAGTTGACCGAGAAAGTTATGCTGCCTTTCTGGGTATGGTTCACGGCATTGCTGAACAGATTCATGATGACCTGTTTCAGGTGAACTACGTCACCGTGCAGCATTCTCGGTATGTCGGAGCCGATGTCGAGCGTCAGAGTGAGTCCGCGGCTGTCAGCTTCGGGCTGCACCATGTTGGCGAGGTCGTTTATCATGCTGGAGACATCATAATCGCAGGGAGCTATCCGGGTCTTTCCGGTCTCTATGCCCGAAATATCGAGCAGGTCATTGGCAAGTCCCAGCAGCGTGGAGCCGGAATTGCGGATATTCTCGGCGTACAGGTGGATATTCTTGTCCTTGTTTTCCCGCAGTATAAGCTCGTTCATGCCAAGGATGGCGTGTACGGGCATTCTGATGTTATGCGATACTTTCGTCAGGAACGAAGACTTCGCTTCGCTTGCTGCGACGGCACGCTCCGAAAGGGATATAAGCTTCTCTCTCCTGCGTTTTTCGGCATCTATGCCTTCGACCAGCCAGAGGACGTGTTCTATGCTTCCGTCCGGAGCACGCTTGGAAACCACGAATCTTGCGCGGCTCCATACGCCCTTGTGGCTGAGGAATTCCTCGGTCACGGTGTTCGTGTCTTTAAGGCGCTCGTTCAGCGTTGACAGATTGACGAACTCATGTATCGTTTCGCGGGAAGTCTCGGCGGTCATATTATCCATGACGTAGTAGATGGTTTCCTGTGCGTGGTCTTTTCTTCCGCCGATAAGGTCGGAAACTTTCTGAACCTTGGTCTTTATCTCGCTGAACGTGTCGTTCGGCAGGTCTATATCGTGCATGGAGAAGTAGATATTGGCAATCGAGGCGATCTGTTCGTTCATCACGGATACCGCTTCATTCGTGATATCGCGCTCCCGCTTTTCGGCATCGATATCCTCTACGAGATACATGGCGCGCGCGACCTTGCCGCCCGGAGTTCTTTCGGAAACGATAAAGCGCGCTCTGCGCCATTTTTTTTCGGAGCTTAAGAATTCGGTTGTTATTGTGCTGCGATCCAGAAGTCTGTGATTGAGGGTAGAGAAATCCACGAATTCGAGCATGGCCTTTCTGGATGAAGGATCGGTACGGCGTTCCATGATCTTGTTTATCATATCCTGACAATCGCCGCGTGTTTTGCTCACATAATCCGAGACCTCATCTATTGAGCTGCGTATGACGCTGAACCTGTTTTTCAGGAAGTTTATCTCATGCAGGGTCACATAGATATCTGAAGTGGCAGCCAGCTGGGAGTTCAGCTGTTCGGCCCTTATCTGGCGTCTGCCGGAATTTGTGATTATTACAGCCAGAATTATGAGCCCGACCAGCACTGCGGAAGCTGTAAGTATGAACAGGAGTTCAAGGTTCCAGAATTTGTCCGTCACGTCCATTACGGAGATACAGTGCCAGCCGTTTCTGATATCGGCATCATAGATGATGTAACGGCGGTTTTCAAAAAACAGCTCAAAGTGATCGGAGTCATTCGTGCACGCGGGTCCGAATACTGCAGCTCCGAAAGTGTCCTTCTCGGTTCCGTAATCCCTGCCGATCTGCTTCGGGTCGGAGTTTGCCACCACTATTCCGGTTTCGTTGAGTATCATAACGGTATCGGAATTTTCAAACATCGTGGCCTTTTCGGTTATGGCCTGTATTCTGTCGAGCGACACATCGACGGAGATTACGCTGCTGCCGTCGCAGAGTGTTTTGCCTACTGCCAGCATAACATCACCGGTCTGAATGTCCACATACGGGTCAAGTATGGTCAGTTCACCGGGCTGAGACATGGGCTTTGTGTACCAGGGTCTTATAGTCGCATCGAAACCGGGATCGGGTACCCAGCCGGTACCGCTGAAGAATTTGCCGTTTATGTAGCCGTATAAGCCTGTGACGTTCTCCTGCACGATGTTCAGGAACGCGGTGGACTGCTCGGTCAGAAAGGCCTGTATATTGCTGTCAGGCTGCTTTTCGGTTATCATTTTGTCCAGAGCGTAAGCCGTCAGGCTCACACAGTCGATGTTCATGTCAAGGTAGTTGTCGAGAAGATCGGAAACTTCGGTTGCAGACAGTTTCCCGCCTTTCACCATGCTGTCGGTTATTTCGGCGTGGAGTCTGTTGTGAAGACCGAATATTAATGCCGCGAACAGCGCTGCTATAAGCAGCGTGAAGATGACATATTTAAGTATGAGAAGTTTTTCTTTTGAAGTGGTCTTACTCATCTTTTTTCCTTTCGGTACGCTTTTTATCTTCTGCGGGGGTCGCCGTTCTTTTTATAATATGCGGCTTTATCTTCGTACATCTGCTTGTCCGCACGGTGGAACACGTCCTTGTATTCATGGTCGGAGTTCTTATCGAATATTGCATAGCCGACAGAAATGCTCAGCGGCCTTTTGTACGGCTTTTCGGTCGCGTTATCATGTGCTATGCGGTAATCGAGGCGGGAGATACTGTTCTTTATCTCCTCCTCGGATATTGTGTTCAGTATGACGATGAACTCGTCGCCGCCGATGCGGTAGATATTTCCCTTGTCATATACCGACGCCAGCGCGTTGGTAGCGTCTATTATCGCCATATCTCCGTATTCGTGGCCGAGCTCGTCGTTTATGCCTTTCAGCCCGTTCATATCAAGTACGATGACAGAGAATGCCGCTGTGCCTTCCTGCACGGTTTCGTTGATGTGCTTTTCGGTCTGTAGGTATGAGGTCTTGTTCTTTACGCCGGTCATGCCGTCGAGGTAGGCCTGGGCTTTTACCTTCTCTATTTGGGTGTGAAGCTCGTCGTGCAGCGCGAGTATTTTCATGCGCATGGACTCGATATCGTCGTCGCCCTCATATTTTACGCTGCCGAGCTGTGTGGCGGTGTCTCCGGTGTTTCCGGAGACATTTACTCCGGACATATTCCTTACTTCCTGCATCAGTCTTTCAAAGTTGTCGGCGAGCTCGTTGAGCTGGAGGTTCACCACTCTGATTCGCTGGCGGTTGCGGCTTGTGATCGTAATTATCAGCGCGGCTGCGACAAGAAGCGACGAAGCCGAGGTGATAACGGTAGTCCAAAACATCGGAGCCACCTTCGAGTCATACCATTGTTTGCTGAAATCAACAGCCACTATGCCCGCCACTCTGCCGGAGGAATCGAACACCGGACTGTAAGCGCTGTAAAACTCGCCCCAGTTGTCACTGTAAGGCAATTCATCGACCGAAGGCATACCTCTGCTTGCTCTGTAGAGGGCTTCGGTGGCTACTACCGGATCTCCGAAGACACCGGGGTTATCAAGTGTCGGATCAAGGCCGAAGGAAAAATTCCTGTCGCCGTCGTCTCTTATACAATATATATATTCAAGCTCGATGTTCTCGCGGAACTCACGAAGTATCCCCATTATCTGTTCGTATTCGGGTGCGCCCCTGTCATCGGGAGTGACTGTCCTCAGATCGTCGCCGTTGAGCATCGAGGCCGCCGTGTTCGCGATATCGAGCATACGGTCATTTATCTGCGATTTCATAGCCTTCGAGGACTGATAGGTCAGCAGCAGACCGAGCAGCGTGTTGACGATAAACAGTATCGCCACAAGCAGCACTATAGGCTTTGACGTCGCGTCTATCTTTAGTTTCAAGTCAGATTCGCCCCCCATTTTACATACATATTTAATTATATCACATATTGTCTGTTGTTGCAACCGGAACAGTGCATTTCTATTAATCCGTAAAGTTTTCGCGGTGAAATTTGTTGATGTTTTACAAAATTCTTGCTTTTTATCCGGGAATTATGCTCCGCTGCCCGGGAAAACACAAATTTTTTGGCTTTATAAAGCGGGTCAATGCCGGATTTTTTACGTTGAGCCAAAAAAATAAAAAAGTATTGAAAATAAATGTGAAATGTGATATAATACTATTGGCTTATAGTTTCTTGATGATGTATTTAGTTATATTCAATAAATACAAGCATACAATTCCGAGGACGGCCTTGTGTCCGGATTTTGTCTGCCGAAGGCTCTGTGCCGTATAATTACGCGGGTCAGAACGATAAAGTACCGCAAAGGAGGCAATTCTGATGTTTGAGACAGAATTCAAATTCACACTTCCGAAAGGATACATGGATATGAACGGGAATCTGCACCGTGAAGGCGTTATGCGCCTCGCGAATGCCGGTGACGAGATCATTCCGCTGAAGGATCCGAGAGTGCAGCAGAATCCGGGCTATCTGACCATAATAATCCTGTCGAGAGTAATAAAGAGCCTCGGGACGCTTCCCGCAGTGGATACCCGTGTGGTCGAGGGCCTTTTCACCATAGACCTCGCCTATCTTCAGGATCTCTATTCAAAGATCAATACCATGGAGATGCCCGTCTACAAGTCGGTATGTCCGCACTGCGGCCAGCCGATAGAGATACCCGTAAATTTTCTGGAAGCCGGAGAATAGTGACTTATCCGGCAGAAAAGATATATGAAGAGATGGCATTTATCGGGTACTATATGCACTGGCAGAACAGCGAGATAGAAAAGTTCAGTCACATGGAGCGCCAGCGCTGGTGCCGTGAGATATCAAGGATAAACAGCAAGCTCAATGATGAGCCTGACAATATTTTCAAGATATAGCAAGTTTTCCGCAGCGCCGTAAATGCGGCGCAAACGGGCAAGGTGGTGAAGCGTAAGTATGGGAGCCTCTGCTTCTTCGGAATTTATACCCGGATATTCATTTTCGGTGAATTTTGACGGTTTTTCGTACAGTTTCGGCCGTGTTTCAAACCTCGGCGGCACCATAGAAATAGACACCATACAAGAGGGCGGCAACAATGACGCCCCTGTTATACTGCGCAAACCCAAGAGGACACCCGACTATCTGATACTCGAGCGTGCTCTTCATTCTACGCTCACCGATGTCGCTTTCTCGTTCTTCAAGGAGGGCAGGCTGATATCGGCTATCACCATAACAGTCAAGAAAAACGGCAAGACCGTGCGTATGTTCTTCGTCACCAATGGTGTCATAGTTCAGCGTGAATTCTCGCCGCTGGACGCTCTTGACAGTTCGGTTATGCTTCAGTCGCTGAAAATAGCGCATACCGGTCTTACCGAGCTGCCGCTTCCTTTTGGCCTGTAAGCACTGAGGTAACGCCATGGAACGAATGACTGCCCGTAACATAGCCCTGATCTCGCCGATGCGCCCGGGCTTTGCCGCGCTTGTGAAGGCAAGCTCGTTCGCGGCGGATATCATTGCAAAATACAGCGGCACCGAAATGTTTCCGTTCAGCGGTGATGCGCTGGTATATTTTAACGCTCTGAATCATCAGCTTGAGGAAGAAAAGAAGCTGCGCGACAGCATAAACTATACTTTGCATCTGCTGGTCCTGCGCCGTCTGATCCTCGAAGGAAAAGCCGCCGACCCGACTGTGACGAAGCAGTTCCTCACTTCGGTAAACGGCAATATCGAGCAGAATCTGCACTATCTGCGTATCTCCGACAACAACGCGTACATAAGAGCGGTTGAGGCGCAGTCATATATAAACAATTCCGAGGAGTTCACCCGTAATATCCTTTCGTCGGAAGTGTATGAGGGTGCGCAGTACTACCGCTATTCCACAGTCGATATAAGCCCGCTGGTACAGCGCTTCTTCGGTGATAACAGCGAGAGTTACGCCTATTCCGGCACATATTTCTATAATGAACCGCCTGCCTTCGTCTACAAGAAAGAGATCATAGAGCGTGAGGGCAGTTCCGTTCCCGCAGAAGGTACTCCGGCTCCTGAACAGGCGGAGACTGCGGCAGCGGCACCGGGCTCTGAAAGCACAGAATACAGCTACAATACCGAGAATCTTACATATAAGACCGAAAATTCCGTAAATAATGAAAGCACCGATATCCACAGTGCCGAAAACGTTCAGAATGTCCGGAACACACAGGATATCCGGAATATTCAGAATACCACCGACATTACCCGTACAGCGCAGGATAACCGCAGCCTGTCCGGAAACGCGGTCACGGCGGCCGGGAGCGCTGCGGTTCAAGAAAACGCCGATGTCCGCAATATACCTGATATTCGTGAGACACGGACCGACGGGGATATCCGGTTTATTCAGAATGTACAGCAGACGTCCGGAAGCAGTTCCGGGGGAGCTTTATCGGATGTTTCCGCGGAAAATACGGAAATATCGTCGGAGAGCATTATTAATGCAGGTGATACGGCCTATAACTACGATAGCAGGAACTTTACATACAGGACCGAAAACTACGCCCCGGAAGAGAATACCGGGATAACGAATGTACAGAACACACAGAATGTTTACAACAGCGCCGAAAGTATTCAGAACAACGAGAGCAGCATCTATTCGCCGGTAACTGAAATTCATGAGGAAAATACCGGAGCGGCGTCTGAAACCGTCGTAAATATTGACGGCACAAGCTATAACTACGACACCGGGAATCTTGTATATAAGACTGAAAACACTGTAAACAGCGAAAACTCCGATATCCGGAACGTTCAGAATACGCAGGATATCCGGAATATCGTGCAGAATGTCCCGGCCGACCGGCAGTCACAAAGCTCCGGGAACGTTCAGAATACTCCGAAACTGTCGGATAATGTCGTTTTCCCGCAGACCGCAAATATCGGCGGTACGGAGGGCATCGGGATACGGAATGCGGGCAGCGAACTGTATGTCCGGAACATAACCGATGTGCGGGAAATCAGCGAAAAACTGTCCGGTCAGGCTGTGCAGGATATCCGGAACAGACAGGAATACGGTGACGGGCAGGAAAGCGATGCGCCGGAAGCTGTCGGTTCCGCGCCTGTAACGGGTACTGCGGCAGATTCTGCGGATATCATTCCGGAAAGCGTTGTTAATGTCGGTGCGGCAAGCTATAATTACGATACAGAGAACCTTACATACAAGACAGAAAACACAGTCAATAATTCCGATACCGATATCGGCGGCAGCGAAAATATACGGAACGAGCAGAATGTCCTGAATGTTACAGATAATACGCAGAATGTGCGCAATATCACCGAAGGCGCCTTCTCCGCATCCGTAACGAATGTTTCCGTGACCGGAGCCTCCGATTTACATACGGATATACTGAACGAACCGGATATTCCGGAAGTGCATGATACCGTTGAAGAGCGGAATGTCAGCGGCATTTCGCAGACTTTACCCGACAACGGCGCAAGTACAGTCTTTGCAATGATGCCGGGAATAACTGCTGAAAACGACGGGCTTGCGTCGGAAAGCATCCTTAATGTCGGTGACACAAATTATAACTACGATACAGAGAATCTTACATATAAGACTGAAACCGCAGTAGACAACGAAAATACCGGGATCCTGAACATTCAGAGAAATGAAGAACTCCGGAATACACAGAATATCCGGAATATTTCCGAGACGCAGGAAATCCGGAATATCAGTCAGCTTACCGAAAACTCTGTCTTCACTCCCGCGGCTGATACAGCGGAAGCAGAAAAGCGGATCGCGCCGGAAACTGTCGTAAATGTCGGCGGCACAAGCTATAATTACGATACAGAGAATCTTACATATAAGACGGAAAACGCGGTAAACAACGAGAATACCGATATCCTTAACACTCTGAGTGTTACAGAGGCCGGCAGCAGTGTGCAGAACATTCAGCAGACGCAGAACAGCGAAAATGTCCTGAATCTGTCAGAGAATGTCGTTTCCGCGCCCGTCACGAATGTATCCGCCGGAGACACGGAACTTATTTCCGGGACTGTTCTGAATGTCGGCGGCACAAACTATAATTACGATACAGAGAATCTTACATATAAGACAGAAAACACGGTAAACAACGAGAATACCGGTATCCTTAACACTCTGAGTGTTACAGAGGCCGGCAGCAGTGTGCAGAACATTCAGCAGACACAGAACAGCGAAAATGTCCTGAATCTGTCAGAAAATGTCGTTTCCGCGCCTGTCACGAATGTATCCGCCGGAGACACGGAACTTATTTCCGGGACTGTTCTGAATGTCGGCGGCACAAGCTATAATTACGATACAGAGAATCTTACATATAAGACAGAAAACACGGTAAACAATGAGAATAACGATATTCTTAACACCCGGAGTGTTACGGATACCGGCCTCAGTGTGCAGAACATTCAGCAGACACAGAACAGTGAAAATGTCCTGAATCTGTCAGAAAATGTCGTTTCCGCACCTGTCACGAATGTGTCTGCCGTAGACACGGAACTTATTTCCGGGGCCGTCCTGAATGTCGGCGGCACAAGCTATAATTACGATACAGAGAATCTTACATATAAGACAGAAAACACGGTAAACAACGAGAATAACGATATTCTTAACACCCGGAGTGTTACGGATGCCGGCCTCAGTGTGCAGAATATTCAGCAGACGCAAAACAGCGAAAATGTCCTGAATCTGTCAGAAAATGTCGTTTCCGCGCCTGTCACGAATGTATCCGCCGGAGACACGGAACTTATTTCCGGGACTGTTCTGAATGCCGGCGGCACAAGCTATAATTACGATACAGAGAATCTTACATATAAGACAGAAAACACGGTAAACAACGAGAATAACGATATTCTTAACACTCGGAGTGTTACGGATGCCGGCCTCAGTGTGCAGAACATTCAGCAGACGCAAAACAGCGAAAATGTCCTGAATATGTCAGAAAATGTCGTTTCCGCGTCCGTCACGAATGCGTCCGCCGGAGACACGGAACTTACTTCCGGGACTGTTCTGAATGTTGGCGGCACAAGCTATAATTACGATACAGAGAATCTTACATACAAGACAGAAACAAATGTAAACGGCGGCGGGACCGATATCCGGAATATCACGGAAAACACGGTCTCCGCGCCTGTGACAAATGTGTCGGCAGACAATACCCGGATTTCGTCGGAAAATGTCGTTAATGCCGGTGACACAAGTTTCAGCTACGATACACAGAATATCATATATAGGACAGAAACCGAAGTTCCCGGAACCCGCGAAAAAACGGGATATGAGGAGCCCGCGCAGGTTCGCAGCGCCGAAAACGCGCGTGCTGCCGCGGAGAGCGCCGCAGAGGCTGCCGAGGCCGCGCTTCGTAAGGTTAGCGACATCGCATCGGTAGACCTGTTGGTCATGAACACGTTCCTGTCACGGGGAGCCGGATATTTTTCAAACGTCCGCAACAGGGCGACCCACAGGCACATCACGCTGATGCCCGCTGCTATGCCGGTACGCGGAAATACGGCGATGGGGCTGCTTAACAGTCCTGTTTCGTCCCTTGGAGTTCTGGCCTACGCGGTAAATCTGCTTGTTTCGGAAAATGCGCCGAATGCGCGTGAACGCGGTATTTATGACAGCGCGGTAACGCAGGTATACGCCGAACGTCACACACGCCCGGATATCGGTACCAAGGAAATGCTGGCAGCTATGAGCGCGCCCGAGCGTACAAAGGTACTGCGGCTTGTGACAGAGAAGCTCGCGGAGGTTACGGCGGCGGACATCGATACACAACCTGTCCGGAACGAAAGACCCGCATCGGCATCGGTTGAAAGTGCGTCTGTGCCTGTTAAGGAGCGTATGCGTGATTTGTCCGCTGCGGAAAGACACACAGTATCTGAAAGCCGGGCTTACGGAGCGGCGGGCATCTCCGGAAGAATACCGGAAAGCGGTACCGATAACACAAGGATCGCGCCTGTTCAGACCACAGCGAACGTGCAGTCCGGAATATCCGGAACGGACGGACAGAACGGAGCGTCAGGTGCTGCCGGAATGACCGGACCGGCCGGAGTGAACGGCACAGCCGGAGCTTCCGGAACGGACGGAATGAGCGGCACGGAGGGAGCAGCGGGAACAAACGGCCTGAACGGCAGTAACGGAATTAACGCGGAGCCCCGCAGCATTACGAAGACAGAATTGAAGCTCCTACGGCTGCTGACCGGGGATATGAACGGAGAAACGCTTCGCAGAGCCGGAACTTCCGCGGCAGCGGGTACAGCGGCTTCGCTACTGTATAAGCTGTACTACGGGCTCCCGGCAGCATCCGGTGAGGGCAGAGTACCGCAGATGACCGCAAACACAGACAATATCGTGTATATGCCTGCCCTGATGAACTATCTTACGGTTCCGGATCACGGTATGAACAGTGTTCCGCAGGCGCTTACGTCGCACATCACGGTGGGAAACGCGGGAAATCTGACAACGGCACAGTCCGGTGAAGAAATTGCGCGGTATATGTCATATCCGCAGACAACATTCCATAATACGTCAGAAGTTTCGGATTACCGGACAGACCTGAGGAATATAAATAGCATACAGACTCAGCAGAATACGTTCGTTTCGCAGGTTCACCAGCCTGCGGCACCCGGAACTCCCGCGCAGGCGGTACCCGGAACGGCACCGGCAGCGGTGCCGGGAATGATCTCCGGAGCTCCGGCACAAGGCATTGCCGGTGCGTCGTCACCGAAGGGAATAACGGGACACGCAGCTGTCTATCAGGAAATTCCCGGCGGGATGAACGGCGCACAGACTGTATTCAGAAAAGAGCATACCACACACGATATAGTCCGGAATGTGCTTGACAGGATCAACAGATACGAGCGTTCCATGAAGACCGCAGCAGAGCATACAGCGGCTTCGGAGCGCAGCAGAACGGCTCCTGCCGTTCCGGCGGCGCGGAACACGGGTTCGGTTCCCGGAGTACGGGCAGCAGTCACCGGCACATCTCCCGCGGCGATGCACGGCATATCTGCGGCAGCGCCGGGCACTGCAAGTACGGTATCTCCCGGTGCGGCGACTGTGCAGAGCCCGGTGTACGCTCCGGATATCGCTTATGATGACACATATCTTAACTATACATTCAACACCGCAGTATCGGAATATGATCTGCCGGTTACCCTGACGCCGCAGAACGCGGTTTCGGAAAGCGTGCGGCTGCTTCCGGTCTACACGCTGGACGGCATGATACTTCCGGGAAATCGGGGAGACATCACCGCCGGACGCAGCAGCGGACTTCCGAGAGCGTCGGTACATAACGGCCGCAGCGTGATGACTCACAGGCATATTATGACAGTGCTGAACGGCAGAAGCCTGACGGCGCGTAACGGCTCCCCCGGTGTACCGGGCAGAGACGGCGCGGATGCCGCCGCGGACAGCACGCCACAGTCGATGCTGCCGCTGATGCCGGAAAGCGCCCCGCTGAGTTACCGTGAGCCTGTGCCGCAGGCCGCACCTGCACCGCCTGTGCCGCAGGCAGCGGAAACGGCGCCTCCCAGCGCGGCGGAGCTTGTAAAACAGTTCGGTAACCTCGTTGAAGGCGGCGACGCCGGCCTGACTCCGTCGTTCGAGATCGGAACGCACGGCTTCGGTGAAGCCATGGCGGCGATCGAGCAGACTGCCGAGAAGGTAGCTGCCAACAGCAAGATGATAGAAGAAATACGCGAAAAACAACGTGCGATAGAGTCGGTGACCCTCAAGTCGAGTGACATCGATGCTATCTCTGAAGAAATGATACGGAAGCTGCGCAGCCGCATGAGACTTGACAGGTCAAGATTCTCCGGGCTGTGAGTTTGATACCGGCGATCGCAGGAAAGGAGCGGCACAATGGGATTTACAACTACACTTGCTAATGCCGCGGTAAAGGTAGCGGAAAAGCTGTCGAGCGCCAAAGCTACGATAGTCATAGGCAGTACGCCTCCGGAGCAGATACCGGTGCAGTTCAATCCGTCGGAGTACAGGATATCCGAGAGCACGCAGTTCTCGGAAAAGACCCGGCGCAAAAAGGACGAGCCGGTAGTGGACTTCAACGGCAGACCGCTTGCAGTGCTGAATGTCAAGCTGTATTTCAACTGCGACGAGATAACTTCAGTCACATCTTTGGCTACGGGCGCTGTCAACGCACTGATGGGCGGAGAGGACAGCGACATAACCAAGAAGATAAACAAGATAACCTCGCTGACGATCATCGACGGCGAATCTCACCAGCCGCCGGGAGCGGTGTTCGTATGGGGCTCGCTGCAATTCGTGGGGTATGTTTCAAACGTGTCGGTGACATATACGATGTTCGACAACAAGGGTAAGCCGCTGCGGGCGGTAATGGATCTCACGATGAAGGGAATGAACGGAGCCTCGTCGGAAAAGAAGAGCCCGTTCATGTCGCCAGACCGCACCAAGGCACGCATCATGACAGAGGATACCAATATCTGGAACATGGCGCAGAAGGAATACGGCAGCTCCCGCGAATGGCGCAGGATAGCCGACGCGAACGGGATAATGAACCCGCTCGACATATCTGTCGGCAAGGTGCTGCGTGTACCGTCGATAGATGACTGACGAACTCCGGGAGGGCGGTGAACGGAAATGGCAGATCTTATGACTGCTACCGCGAAATATACATCACTTGAAAACAAGTACGGAAATTTCATAGTACCGGCCGTGAAGATAAAATCAAACGGTTCGGATATTGTATCGAAGAATGATCTTACGGTGATCGAGCTTACGGTCACGCTGTCGATAGAGACTGCGGGAATGGCGGTCATAAAGATTGCCGACACCTACAACGTGGAGAAGCACAGCTTTGACAGCAAGGTCAAGAAACTGTTCAAGCTCGGTACCATAATGGAGATCGAACTGGGATATCTTTCCGAGACCACGGCGGTGTTCAAGGGCTATGTCGCCGGACTGGGAGCCGAATTCGAGAACGACCCGACCCTCGTCGTGAAGCTCATGGACGCCCGCAAGCTGATGATGACCAGCGGTGTGAGGAAACAGCTCTATGAAGACAAGAATTATTCCGACATCTTCAAGAAGGTCGTGGGCAGATATTCGAAGCTATGCAGCATAGAGGCGGACGCTACCACCGATAATCTGAAAGCTCCGGTTTCCCAGAGCACCAGCGATTACAATTTCGTACGCAATGAGCTGCTGAAAAAAGGCAAGTCAGAGCGTGAATTCTTCATACTTTACGATAAAGCATATTTCAGAAAGCCCTGCAAGAACAAGACACCGATAATGTCGGTGACCTTCGGCAGGGAGCTGACAAGACTCAGTACCATGGCAGAGTATCTCGATACCGAGATCGAAGTCATAGGATACGACCCGCAGAACGCCAAGAGCATATCCTCAAAGCAGAATGTCAAGACCTCGGAGAGCCAGACTTCCGTTCTTTCTCCCGCGCAGCAGCAATTCTTCATCGACCCTGACGCGGACAGTGAGGAAAAAGCCAAGATACGCGCGTCAGCGATAGCGGAAAAAATGAAAATGAACAGCTGTTTCGCTGAGGGCGAGCTCATAGGACTTCCGGAAATAGTTCCGGGCAGGTTCCTGAAAGTTGAGGAAACGGACGACCTTGTGGACAAAAGCTATTACCTGAGCGAGGTCACCCATTATTACACCGAGTCTACGTTCAAGACCATGTTTGAAGCAAAGGGCTGGGTATAAGGAGATATTTATGAGCCTTTTCGGAGAAATGGCAGGCTTCACTGCCGGTATAGACACAAACGGCATAATAAACGGAGTCGTTACCGGAACGGTAAAGGAAAACTACGACAAAGACAATCCCGGCAAAGTCAAGGTCGAGCTCTTCCTGGGAGAGACCGGACTGAATGTGACCGGCTGGATACCGGTAATGACGCCCTACGCCGGAAACAAGTACGGCGAGTACGCACTGCCGGAGGTGGGCGACGAAGTCGTGGTCGCGTTCAGAATGGGAGACCGCAACTGCCCCATCGTGATAGGCAGCTTGTGGAGCGGAAAGAACCCGCAGCCGGATGAAGCAGTGACCGAGAAGAACATGGTGAAGAAGTTCATCACCAAGGGCAAGAATGTTGTAACGATAGACGATACAGCCGATAAGCAAAAGATAGAGATAAAGACCGCCAAAGGCAAGAAGATAGTCATGGACGAGGAGAAGGACAATCTTGTGTTCAGTGACACGGACGGCAAGAATGTCATAACAATAGACGCCAAGGGCGGCGAGATCACGGTCAAGGCTGACAAGAAGATAACACTTGACGCCGGCGGGGCAAAGGGCATATTCGACGGTACAGGAAAGAAGATATCGCTGACGGCGGGTACGATCGAGCTCAAGGCCGATCAGGCCCTCAACGAAAAGGCAATGGCAGTGAAGGTCGAAGGCACAACGATAGAGATGAAGGCTAACGCCAGCATCAAATCCCAGTCAAGTGCCATAACCGAGATAAAGGGAACAATGGTCAAGATCAACTGATGTGAGGAAGGGAGGCACCGCAGATGTATAATAAGAGCTTTCTCGGTACGGGTTTCAAATTCCCGGTCTGCGTTGACCCCAATACAGGCAAGGTAAAAATGTCCTCGAACGAAGAGGATATACAGGAATCCATACGCATAATACTCGGTACGAGCCCCGGCGAACGTCCCATGATGCCGGATTTCGGCTGCTCGATCAATTCCTTCGTTTTCAGCGGTATGGATTACACTACGATGATGATGATGAAGAGCGAGGTAGAGAACTCGCTGATAATGTGGGAGCCGCGCATAAAGGACATTGAAGCCGAAGTGGCGCCGGCAGCGGACGATGCCGGTAAGCTGATAATAAGGGTCAGCTATGTAGTGCGTTCAACGAACAACCCGTTCAACCTCGTTTACCCGTTCTATATCAACGAGGGCTACGGAGATACCGAAAGGTAATAAGAAACCATTATGAAAAGAGGAGGTGAGAACAGTGGTGAAGGTAGACGACCGTAATAAGGACGATATAGTCGCCCAGATACTCGAAAGGGCAAAGAGCTACACTCCCGAATGGAACATGGACAGCGGAGATCCCGATATAGCCGCTGTTCTTGCCCTTGCTTACGCGGATATGCTGGCGGGCACACTGAAAAAGGTCAACGGCACGCCGCTGAAAAACAAGATAGCTTTCTTCAATATGATAAACTCCTCACTGCTGCCGGCGGCTCCGTCCGAAGGCTATGTGAGCTTCACGCTGTCGGCGGACGATGTGGGCAGCACCCAGATAGACAAGGGTGCCGTTATGTCGTCATATACGGCCGACGGTGACACGATGCATTTCGAGACCTGCGACGACATACTCGTTTCTCCAGCGCGTATCGAGAAAGTATTCGTCGCCGATGACAGAGATGACCATATAGGTCTGTACGAGAATTTCGGTGAGGAGAAGACCGGCCTTTTCGGACTTGCTCCGGTGAACCTCCAGAGCCATATGATGCGCATAGCTCACCCGTTCGCTTTTGATGTAAGGAGCGACGGCGAAATTATTCTGCGATTCTTCCGTAAGAGCGGCACGCTTTCCGGAAACGACAGCATAAAGGCTCTCGCAGACCCGGAAGCCGTGGATATAGAGTACTATGCAGGCGAGGATAAGGGCTTCGTGCATTTCACCGATGTCCGCGGAAGCGGCGGAGACCTTGTGCTGACAAAAGGCTCCGAACTCCCGGCTGTCGCGGCCGATGAGGACGGTTTCAACATACGGTTCACGGTAAAGGACGTGTCCGCTTTTGAAAATTTCTCGTTCTCGCATATCGAGGCTATGCCTTCCGGCAAAACAATAATACCCGGCCACATAACCGACGGCAACGTAGATTATGATATAAACGAATTCTATCCCTTCGGAGAGCAGTTCCAGCTCTTCAACGAGGTCTACTTCGGATGCAGCGAGGTGCTTGACAAGCGCGGCGCAGCGATCACCATGAGTTTCGATATGACACTTATGGAGATACCGATAGAGAATCAGCTCGACGATGAGGGCATAAATTATAAATGGATAGCCAGCAAGAAGGACTTCAAGGAAGCCAAGTCGTACCGGATAGCCATAACCGGCGTTATCTGGGAATACTATAACGGAGGCGGCTGGGCAAGACTGTTCCCGGACAGCACCTATTCCGATCTGTTCAATTACAAGCAGGATGTCATCGGCAGTTTTCGCAGCATAACATTCATCTGCCCCGAGGACATCTCCGAAGTGTTCGTCGGCTCGCAGTCCGGTTTCTACATCAGGGCAAGGATACTGAAAGCCGAGAATCTTTACAAGACCAGGGGCTGGTATATGTCGCCCTGTGTACGCAATATCTCCTTCGAGTATCACTATGAGATAACCGGCTGCCGCATACTGGACGTACTGACCTATAATAACATAGAAGAACGCCGCTATGACCCGGCCGATGATGCGGGCTATGACGGCTTCGTTCCGTTCCGCTGCGCCGGAGCTTCCGACAGGACGTTGTATCTCGGTTTTTCCGCGCCGCCCGACAACGGCCCGATGCGCATATTCTGGGATATTGACGAGGATCCGCTCTCGCAGCGTCCTAAGCTTCGCTGGAGTTATCTCACGGCGGGCGGCTGGAAAAGTATGAATATTGCTGACGAGACTGAAAGTTTCACTAAGCTCGGACTTACCGTATTCCTCGATAATCACGATTTCGTGAAAACCAGGCTGTTCGGTGAGGAGCTGTACTGGGTATCCGTTGTGGACGCCGAGAACGTGTACAGAACAAAAATATGCGCCCTTCCGATAGTCA
>JAEEGL013614565.1_pt1 | contig 18068 bp, 18 predicted proteins | sample 9134231 | NCBI WGS metagenome assembly JAEEGL01 (sample SAMN16246548, study PRJNA631951) | gut metagenome | biome: gut microbiome; feature: rumen; material: fiber-attached | host: Bos | place: Iran: Karaj | collected 2018-10 | reverse complement strand
TTCGTAATGCGACGACATTGCGAGAATGGCAGCCCTGCGGTACTCTGAGGGCATATCTTTCACAGTCCCGCACAGATTTACCGAGCCGGTTAATCCCAGCCTGTCTATCTGCTCCTGTAACTGGGGGCGGAGTTCACCGTCTCCCAGAAGGTGCAATCCCCAGCCATGACCGGTCCCAAGCTCATCGCATACGATTTTCCAGGCATCGATGAGCCTGTCCAGGCCTTTCTGGTACATATATCTTCCCACGGCGATAACGGTATTGCACTCATGCCCGCCCGGGACGATGCCCTTAAGGCGGATGCCATTGGGAATGGAACAGATGCCGGGGATATCGCCCCACATTGAAAGGTCTTCCCTGGTAAGGGTTACAAAGCGGTCGAAGCGCTCTACCTGGCGCACTTCATTGGCGCTCCGTAGCCGGTCCACAAGCCCCCATAGGCCTTTGCGCCCATACTGCAGGCGCTTCAGACGCGAGAAGTGAAGTTCCAGCATCTTACGGCTCCCGTCCTTGATAGAGGGAAGGAAAGCCTGGTCGTTGCAGAACATAGAGACGGTTATATCGGGGCGGATTTCCATCAAGGCTTCCGTGAGCCGCTTCCGGTGGCGGTATTGCTTTAACGGATAATGGATTAGCTTGTTCCAAAGGCTTGCGCCGTTATTGTCTTCGTAGCCGATGGCCAGGTCCCGCCTTGCGATCCGGCTGTCCAGCGGGAACGCGTCCGGACGGCCTTTCTGTTCGGTGGTTATGATGGTCACTTCATATCCGTGATCCGCGAGCCAGTTGGCCTTGTCGCTCAGTATCTTTTCCATCCCGGAGGGACGGTACAGGCCGGCTATGTTATAGACTACGCGCATAGTAGAGTTTTATATATTCGTTAAGTGCGGAGCTCTTGTCGAAATGCTGGAGTGCGTACTCGCGGCAGCTGCGTCGCCAGGCTTCCCTGTCCTGTTTCCGGATTTTCTGCAGGCAGCAGTAAAGGCCCTTTACATCGCCCTGATCGACGATGAATCCTGTTTGAGGAACCACAGATTCTACGCTTCCGCCTGTCCTGTATGTAACCACCGGCGTTCCGCAGGAGACCGACTCCAGGTTTACTGTGGGGTAGTTGTCCTGCCAGGTGGGGTTCACAAGGGCCGTTGCCCCGCTGTAGAGCCTTACCAGCGTTTCCACATCAGAAGTCCGTTCTATGGTGACAACTCCTTCCGGGAGAGAGCGTTTCTGATTATCAGTCATTCTGCCAACCACCACAAGTTTTTCGTCGGGGGCAAGCATGCCGGCGAGCGATACCAGATCCGGTATCCCTTTTTCCGGCAGCCAGATGGAGGCTACGGCCAGATAATAGATTGGGGCCGTTATATGGAGGCCGTCCGGAATCTTCATCTTTACGTCCGGAGCAAAAACCCCTGTGTCAATACCGTTGTGGATGCACAGGCAAGGCACCCCCGAGAGGAAAGACTTCGAGAGCTCCTTCTTCATCCACTCGGATACAACGACCAGCGTAAAGTTCGGAATCGATGTGAACAGGCTCTTCTTGAGCCGGTAATTGCGGCGGGACCGGTCGAGTCCGTAGCTGGCGGGGAAGCGTGTCTTGCAGGGGCAGTTATGGCATCCGGTCTGCCAGCGGCTGCATCCGGCCGAGGAGTAGTGGTAGCAATGGCCGGTGTAGAGCCAGCAGTCGTGGACTGTCCAGATCACTGCCTTTCCGGAGGATGCCAGATAGTCGCACAGCATTGGATAGTTGAGGAAGTATCCGTGGATATTGTGTATGTGGATTACATCCGGGTCGATTTCCTTGATGCGCTTAATGAGTTTCCTGGTGGCCCTCCGGGAAACCAGCCCGTGGGCGTCGAACAGGCGGGTGGCCAGCCAGTGGAAGAACAGGTCCGGCAGGTTTCCCACTGGAACGAGCTTCGAGGAATGCGGCCTTACTCCGTCCCGGGCCCTGCTGTAGGCAATATAACTCTCCCATCCTGCAGAAATGGCCATTTCGCCAATCTCACGCATAATCTTTCCGGTAGAGGTGTTCTCCCGGATTGTCGGATTTATCTGCAGGAGCTTTTTCATTCCGTCTGTTCTTTTTCCGTGATACAGGCAAGTACGAAGAACGGTGCGAAAATCATAATGATATCGCTCGATACTTTTATCCAGCCTACCATATTCACCAGCAGGATCATGATGAACAGTACGCTGTGCTTGCCGAACAGTCTGCAGCAGGTGGCTGTAATATGTACAAATACTGATGTCAGTAACAGCAGGCCTATGCTTCCGAAGTAAAAGATATAACGCAGGTAGCCTATATCCGTATTCATATAATAACCGGTATCAAGCTGACCGAACCTGTCCGGCGTGCCCTCGGAATTATAGAAAAGCCCGTCCCCTATGGTCCAGGTCTTCAGGGACTCCGGCCATACCACCATACCCTTCAGGATGTTGGTAGAGTTTGTCTCCCAGTAGCCTTTCTCCACCAGGGAGAAAAACCCTTCGAAACCAAAGCGAAGGTTGTTCCTGAAAGCGAAATTGGTCTGGTACAGCAGCACGATCAGGCCTGCGCTGATAAACACGCAGATGGCTGCGGTTACCCAGAATCCGCTCAGATAATGCTGCTTCTTTTCGATAAAGAACATCAGTATCCAGTAAAGCAACGAAACACCGAGACCGATAATAGTCGATCTGGAGATCATATTGCCGATGATGTTGATAATGAAGAATGCAACAATATATAGGGCCTCGAGGCTCCTGTCGGTGTCGGAATTGGTTTTATGGATAAGATGGGCCAGGATAACCAGTACGGCGGCAAAACGCAGCCCCGAAGGATCCAGGGCGGCCCCCAGCCCGTAGATACGGCCCTCTGCCGGGCCCATGAAGTCGGCGGCCTCTCCCATAAGGCCGTCCACAAAGGATTTGAGCGGAGGGGACAGTGTCATCGAGTATGCCAGGATGCACTGGGCGGCACATACAAATACAAGGTACTGGCCTATCAGCTCTACGCTCGCTTTGCCGTGAACGGTCTTGATGAGCCATACTACGGTATATGCTCCTCCCATCCACACCCAGGCGGAGACGATATACTGGGTGTAGGATGTATCTATAGTATTGTTCAGGGTGATGACCAGGCAGGTCCAGACGCTCACCAGGATACATATGATGCTGAATATCATAAAATCCCTGGAGATGATGACCGCCCTGTCCCGCATCAGGTCGAAGGCGAACAGGACAAGGCCGACAGCGGCTATCACCATCTTCGTATTGACGTCCGCGAGGAACGGCAGGTTGAAAGGGAAGGTGAACAGGCTGGTTATGATTCCAGTCAGTATGACCAGAATAAACTTTTTCATTCCTTCCTATCTGAATAATCTGTGAATACCATAGTATATCCTGTCCACGGCAAAACAATAGAGCCTTACCAGGAAAAAGAGATTATGGGCGGCGAATTGCTGGACCATACGGGTGCGGAGGGGGAGGTAATGATTCTCGTTTATGTACCTGTCCGCTTCCGGGAACCACTCCTTCCAGAGCCGGAACTGCTCCCTGCTGCCCGACATCAGGAAGGGGAGTTTGATGTTCAGTTTGAAAAAGGCGATGTCCTTCTCGGAGAAGGGGTATTTCCGGATGCTCTCCAAAGTGCGGTTTACATTATAAAGGACATCCTCCAGGTTCTTTGCTGAGAATGAATTGGAATATGCTCCGGGATTCAGCTTGAAATAGTGGTACAGTGCCTCCTGGACATATACGACCCTTGCTGCCCTTGCCGTGACTGGTATCATTGTCATATCTTCACCCATAGAGTGGCCCTCCGGGAAAGAGATGCCTTCAAAGAGCCTTGCCCTTACCAGTTTGTTCCATACATTGTATTTGGCCGTTCCTCCAAAATAGCCTTCCCTGACCATAGTTTCGCCATCTTTGAATGATGGGTTTCCAAGTCGTCTTCTGGAGCCGCCAAAGTCCAGATAATAGTCGCAGTACGCAATATCGGCATCGGCCTTCACGGCGGCATTGTACAGATGCTCAACCATCGTGGGCTCAAGCCAGTCATCGGAATCCACGTTGAGGATCCACTCTCCGCTGCTCTCATCAATGCCGGTGTTCCTTGCGGCTGGCAGCCCCTTGTTCTCCGTATGGACGAGGAAACGTACCTCGCGCCCGTATTCAGAGCATACACGCCTGATGATGTCCATACTCCTGTCCGGAGAGCCGTCATCCACAAAGACAAATTCAATGTCCGGGAAAGTCTGCTCCATCAGGGACCGGACGCATCGCTCTATGAACGGTGCGACATTGTAGATAGGGATGATGACGGAGACTTTCATAACCGGTGCCTGTCTAAAGGATACCTTAGCAGCAGTTTTAGCCGTTTTGCCAGGGGAAGGCGCGCCAGCAGATCCCGTTGACCGTTCCAGAAATCCCTGGTGAAGCTTTCATCAAAGAAAATGGACCTGCGGTAAACACTCCACCAGATATCCAAATTGGAACATACGGCTTTCCACGGCTTTGCACCGTTGTAATGTATGATTCCGCTTTGGAGGGCATGCATAATCTCTTCATCCCCATACAGGGCCTCCATCTCTTTACGCCGGTCAATCATAAGGTCATAGAGATAATTGGTAACGCAGTAGGCTGGTGTCATCGCCAGAATACGGCCCTTGCATGCCAGGTTGATGATGGTCATATCCTGCTGATGGTAGTTGTTATGACCCATTGTGCGGAATTCCTGTAATTTCCCATCCTGGAGCAGTTGCCGTGAGTTGATAATCAGGTTGCCGGAATAAAAATAACCGTCATGCCAGTCGTAACCGTATTCTTTGCGGAGGTATTCCTGATAGTCCGGACGAAGGGCGCTGCAGGTGTCAACAGCCCCGAAGTAGTTGTCGCCTAAATCCAAATCATAGTATTGGGACAGGTCCTCCCGGAAAATGACGTCAACATCAGAATAGAGGATTTTGTCGTATTCCGGAATAAGTTCCGGAGAGATAAGCCGATAGTAGGCCGTTTTCGGGATGCCCCTTATCTCATATCCGCCGACGAATTCTCCCTCCACTTTCCGAAAAGTAAGGCGGCAGTTGCCATAACGCCCCGGCAGTTCTTGGATACGGCTTCGGGAGAAATCACATTCAGGCCCATGCAAAATGAAGATATCGTAGAAAGTCCCTTCCCCGGCACTTTCCAGCAGGGACGTCAAGCACACACCAGCGGGCATCTCAAGCGCCTGGTCGAATGTAAACAGGATGGGAATCGTTGCCATAATAATCTACATTATTCTTCTGTTTTTTTGCTGAAAGAGAGTCGATATGGAGCATGGGAAATCCATAAGGATTCCAGCATATCCGGAGATTTCAGGTCCGGGTAATGATTCTTCAGGTATCCGTCAATATCTCCCGGCGCAAAAATGTCAAAGCCTTCAAAATGGATTGGTTGCAGATGATGAATCGAGCCGGAGGTCATTTTATCTACGCCGCTCACAACCACATCCACATATTTACAGTTCTTGTGATTAAAGAAGGAAGATGCTTTTTTGAGTCTCCAGTAGAAGAAACCTTTCGGAATCATCTTCAGCAAGGAGAATCGAATGGTTGCCAATGCAGCCGATAAACAAGGCGGTAAAGACTTCTGTCCTTCCACTATGGCCTTCTTCAGTTGACGTCTCAAAAAGCTGCCTTTAAAAAACTGAACCAGCCGGGTGTGGATTCTAGCCAAAAACGGATTGTCGGGAATATTGTCGAAGGGGAAGATATCGACGAAAATTCCCTGATGCATTTCAACGTCCTTATACTCTTCCTGGACGAACAGTGTCCCGTCCTTTCTTACCTTTGTGAAGTAAAACGGTGTATTTGGCTCCGTATTAAAACATTGGATGAAATAGCCGTCAGAAACGACAGAAGGAGCCATTTTGATAAACTTCTCATAATCGTCTCTTCTCATACCCAGGTCGATATCATCGTCCCATTTCACAAAACCCTGGAAATAACGGGCGCCGATTGCTGTCCCGCCAGTGACAAAACACTGGATACCCAGTAAATCACAAATCCGGAGGATCTCTTTCAGTATAGACAGGAGTTCCTTGTGCAATTGTGACAATTCTATATCAGAGTATTCGACCATTATTGTTATGAACGGATTTGTCTCAGTAGTCTTATCATCCATCCCAGACCGGCATATCTCAGATGGCAGATCATCTTTTGCTTGACGGGCAGGCTGGAGCGGCGAAGGCGGCTCCTGTATCGGGAATAGATTAGCCGGAAATGGGCCTCCTCATCTTTATCGGCATAAGTTGAATCAAAAACCCTTTTGGCAGCATAGAGGTCAAACGCCTTTTGGTGCTCGTCACTCTCCTGAATGTAAGGCTCCAAAGCCTCTAACAGCAACAATCGCTCTTTAATGGGGCGGGAATGCCACCGGTTTGTGATGGAAGAGGCGTTCATAGTCTTGTCGTAGTGGTAATACGCCTTCCCCACATAGGCAGTCTTTAGCGGATGGGATAGAAGGCTGACCAGAAGGATCTGGTCCTCGCAGCAGTCGACACCGTTCAAAAAACCGATATTGTACTGCCTGTACAGACTGTGACGGATAAGTTTGTTCACCATTCCGGCATGAAGCTCATTCAGCATTTTCCATTGGATGGTGTGCGGGTCCGGGGAACCCGGATCCTGCCTTTTGTACATACTGCGGTTTCCAAACTCCTCAACTATATCGCAGATAACCATATCGGCGTTGTTCTCAATGGCCTTTTTATGAAGGCCTTCAAGCATATCGGCATCGATCCAGTCGTCCGAATCTACAAAAACCGAATACCGGCCCCGGGCCATTTCCAAGCCTCTCTGGCGTGTGAAAGCTACTCCCCTGTTCTGCTGACGGACGCTTCTGATCCGCTCATCGTCGTACCGGTCGATGATATCCTGGGTGGAGTCGGTGCTGCCGTCATTCAGTATCAGCAGCTCGAAATCCCGGAACGACTGGGCCAGAATGCTGTCTATGCACCGGCTTATGGACGCCTGTGCATTGAAGGCGGCAACGATTACCGATATTTCGGGCGAAGCTATTCCTGCCATCTTTTTAAATGCTCTTTGAAAGGACAGGCGTTAATTATGGCCTCGAAATCAATATCCTTCGCCACTCCGAAAAGCGAGGCGTCATTCAAAGCGGAATCGAGATCTTCGCGGCTGTCGATGCGCACCGGCGCCGGGACTTCCCTTCCGACGGATGCAAAGTAATCCAGGTATTTGAAACTGCCCCCGGCTATATTGTCCGAAAAACGGACCCACAAGTTGGGCACGCCATAACTGTCGGCCACGATCAGGCCGTGAAGCGAACTGGAAACAATCTTCTCGCACGAGCAGACCGCATCCGGGATATCGTGCCAATGATTATAACCGGCCATACTTATTACCAGCACATCCGGCCTGGATATGATGGACCTCACCAGCGGATTCTTTTCATCGACGTAGTGGGGGATGATGCCATACTTGTATTTCTTGCGGGGCTTGGGATGATAGTACTTCGATATGAGCAGCGCCGGGTCGCCATAGACCTCGGGACAGTCGATACCCTGCTGTAACAATGACCGGCGTGTAAGCGGACCGCGGACGGAATGAACTTTTTGGGGCAGAACGTGGATGCGGCCCCTGTCCGAACGGAAACCGCTTCCCCATATTTCTATGTTTTTCCCGTAACACTCGCTCAGTATGGAGCCGATACAGCAGTAGGTCTTTACGGGGAGATGTGAGAATACCCGGGAACGGTTCATTATCAGTACATTCAAATCAGAGATCTCTTCCAGCATGCCGATATTTATGTCGTCGCCCCAGTTGTTTCTGGCATAACCCAGCCCCTCCCTGCGTACATATGCATAGACAAAGATTTTTTTTGGCCGGAGCAGGGACATACAGTCATAGATCAGGCGCTTTATGCTAAGTATGATATGTGCCATAGAGTTTATCGGGATGTGGTTTTAAAACGGGCAAGCTGCTCGCGCAAAAAGACTTTTTCGCCTTCTTCGAGAAGCAACAGATATACGCTCAGGACGCTTGCTGCAAACGAGAGTCCGGAGAACAGGAACAACCTGATCCATACGGAGTCCACAGGTATCATCTGCACAAGGAAAGAGAATCCTGCCGGGATGACCATCACAAGCAGGGGCTTGACTACGGCTTTTTTAATCCATTCCATAATGGGGAACCCGTACCACTTGTTCCGCATCAGCAGGAGCCTCGACAGTATGAGGGCCAGGTCGATTACAAGGCGTACGGCTATTACCACGTACGGGATTGCGTTCATAGACAGGGCAATCCAGCAGAAAATGAGATTGGTGGAATAGATAAGCGATACGGTGATCTGGTACTTCCTGATGTCCCTGTCGGAGGTTATCAGGGTAATCAGCGGATTGCATATGCTTTCGAAGTAGATGCAGAAGAGCGTAAGAAGGCAGAACTCCACGGCATACTGCGGATAGTCTCCCAGCCAGATCCCCAGGAAATCCTTGATCTCGAAACATATCGGCACAAGCAGAACCAGGATCATATATGCCGACAGACGAGAAGCGCGTATGGTAAGCTTCGACAGCTCGAAGGAATCCCGTGTAACATAGTATTTCACTATCTGCGGCCTGAAGGCTGCCTGGAAGTTTGATACGAACTGGCTCACCACGGAAACTATCTGGTTGCTTACGCCCATAGCGGCGTTTACGATTACGCCGTTGAAATAGTTTATCAGCATCGTTACGCCCTGGTTGGTGCCTACATAGGCAGCCGTCCCGAACAATGCCCAGCCGGTATAGGAGAACAGCCCTTTGAATGTTTTGCGGTTCGATGGCCTCCTGAACCGGCACATACTGAATGTGCGGTAGCAGTAAATACGGAAGATAAGGATGTTCAATATTCCTGTGACGAATATGAGGATGGCATAGACGATCAGCTTGTCCCCGCCGACAGCCCGGATGAGAAAGGCCACGGAAAGTTTGAACAGCACGTCGAAGATGGAAAAGTAGGCATACACCGACATCTTCTCGTGTGCTATGATGGTGGCGTTGAAAGGTGCCTGGAGGACCGAAAGGAAAGTGGAAAAGATGGACAGCTGGTACACGACATTTGCTGCGAACATCCTTTCCTCCGGAATATTCATTACCGAATTGAGGAACCACAGACCGATGGTTTCTCCGAGGAGCACGATGACCAGGCCGATAAGCAGGTGGGATACCATCGCCGTCGAAAAAACCTCCCGCTGCGAATCCCTGTCTCCCTCGGCAAGTTCGGCCGTTATATAGCGCTGCGTCGCTCCTGTAAGGCTGTTGTTGATGAAGCTGAAGAATACGATTATCCCGCCTACGACGTTGTAGATGCCGTAATCCTGTACTCCGAGAACGTTGAATACTATCCTTGTGGTATAAAGCGATACCAGAAGAACTACAAACATTCTCAGGTACATATACATCGTATTCTTTGCAATGCGTATGTTGTTGGCCGTGGGCATTTCAGCTAACGTGTGGAAAGTATATAGGCAAGACGCAGACACTTGTGCCCAAGATCATAAAGCGGCCTCAGGAGCCCCGGGCTCCCGGCCTGTTTTTCCTGCAGCAGGCGTATCCTTGTATAGTGTCTGATCTTTTTATCCAGTTTCCTGTAGAGTTCCGGCGATATCGAATCCTTCATAGCGGTAAGATCTGCCTTATACTGGGCGGCAATCTTGCGGGTGTTGAAATTACGGATGTCCTGGCTGATATTGCTGCCGTGTATCCTGTATTTGAGCAGCATCCTGGAACTCCTCAATACCGGCCCCAGCAGAATCGAACGGAAGCGCAGGACGCTGTCTTCCGTCTGGCAGTCGTCTCCCAGCCTCCCGAACCTGTCCAACACCGTTTTCCTGAATGAGAGGGATCCCCCTCCCGTCATAAACAAAGCGGACTCGAGATACTTCCTGTCATCAATGCGGAGGAGCGAGTCTGAGCCCAAGATTACGTTTCCGGTTTCATTCCCGTCTTTGTCGATGGTTATGTAAGAGCCGGTTACGGCCGTTACCGAGGGGTTGGACAGAAAATACTCCATCTGTACGGACACCCTTTCCGGAAGGGAAACGTCGTCGCCGCCGTTCAGAAATATGAAATCTCCGTGGGACAGTTCGAAAAGGAGTTTGTTCACGTGAGGCACAAGCCCCATATTCTTTTCGTTCCTGTTCAGAATGATCCTGTGAGGTCCGTCGTAGCCATCAACGGCCTTTTTTATGGCTTCGAAAGTGCCGTCCGGAGAATTGTCGTCGGAAAAGATGATTTCCAGATTCGGATAGGTCTGCGACAAGGCTCCGGCAACGGTATCTTCTACATACTTTTCTTGTTTGTAGAAGAGTACTACCAGCGTGGCCAGGGGATATTCAGCGTGCGCCATCGGATCCAATCAGATATCGGCTTACCGGAACGACAAAAAGCTTTCTGCACGCAATGGCGAGAAGCAGGGTAAGAGCCAGATAGACAGGCACATACAGCAGCTTTTCGTTGATTTCGGTAAAATTATTCTTGAGATAGTCGAAATAACGCAGGCAAACCCCGTGTATCATATAGATTTCGAAACTGAAACCGCCAAGGAAGACCAGAGGTTTCCTTGAAAATACGCTCCTGCCGCCCACGGGCTCTAGTGAAACCAGGATCAGCAATGCACACACAAGTGGCGCAAAAATGAGTGAGCACATCAAATAGCGCGTCGGGAGCACGATGGACAGGAGTATCAACAGGCCGAGGCATCCGTACATGAGAATCCTCAGGGGTACTGCCGCCGAAGCCGGAACCTTCTGCCCGTTATTCAACGACAGGAATATAAACGCCGAGAGGATTCCGAGGATGTAGTCCACCAGACGGACCAGCGGATTGATGTAAAGGCCGAAATGCCGGTATTCATCTTTAAGCGTAACAAACAGCACCATATATGCCGAAAACAGCGCCGCCAGAAATACGATGGTCCACAGTTTTGACTTCAGTATCGCCGTGATCCCTTTTAACAGGACCGGGAAAACGGCCACCAGGAACAGCATACTCGAAAGATACCACGACGGGGCGTTAAAGGAAAAATACACCTTCTTGACCGGAATCCAACTCTGCAGCAGGGCCGCATTCAACATAAGCGGTCCCGGCCTGTCTTTTCCGAATTCTCCCGTGAACATAAACAGCACGAGTATGGCGGCAAGGCACAGCCAGTGAAGCGGATAGTATTTTGCAATGCGCCTGAATATGAATGACTTGTATGAGAAGGCGCTTCCCGATACCCTGTCCTTATAGCCGAGCGTCATAACAAATCCGCCCAGAATGAAGAAGAATTCAACACCCAGATACCCGCCACCGGTGTACGAAACCGTATGGTGGAGGAATATCGCGATGATGAAGATAAAACGCAGGGAAGAGATTTCCTGTATGGCCTTCATTCTCTGTTTATCCTCTGAACCCGTTTATGATGGACACAACTTCGGCCGCTTCTTCCTCTTTGATGCAGGGGCCTATGGGAATGCTCAGTTCTTCCGCGGCAATCTTTTCCGTAACAGGGAGGCTGAAGCCGGCGAACTCCCTGTAGCATTCCTGCCTGTGAGGGGGAATGGGATAGTGGATGAGAGTACCGATGCCATTGTCTTTGAGCCTGGCCTGGAGCGCATCCCTTTCGGGGCTGAACACCGGAAAAAGGTGATACACGTTCTGTGCATCGGGGAGCCTTTCCGGCAGATACACGAGGGGGTTGTCAATATTGGCGTAATAAAAGTCTGCTATTGCCCTGCGGTGGGCGTTGTCGGCATCAAGGTACTTCAGTTTAACATCCAGGACCGCTGCCTGGAGTTCGTCGAGGCGGCTGTTCCGGCCGGTATATTTGAATACGTATTTCTTCTGGCTGCCGTAATTGGCAAGCGCCCTTACGGCATCTGCAAGTTCAGGGTCGCTGGTGGTCACGGCTCCGCCGTCGCCAAGGGCACCGAGGTTCTTGCCGGGATAGAAGCTGTGCCCGGCGGCATCGCCCACACTGCCGGTTCTCCTGCCGTCAGGTACGCGGCAACCGTGCGCCTGGGCATTGTCTTCCACCAACTTGAGGTTGTACTTACGGCACAGCCCGGCAAGCTTTTCGCCGTAAGCATTGCGGCCATACAGGTGTACTATGGCAATGGCCCTGGTCTTGTCCGTTATGGCCTCTTCTATGCGGCTGTCGTCGATTTCGAGCGTGCCGAGGCGCGGCTCTACAAGAACCGGCCTGAGTCCGTTTTCCGTAATTGCCAGTATGGTAGCGATGTATGTGTTTGCAGGAACGATGACTTCGTCGCCCGGCTTCATCACGCCAAGTTCGATGTAGGCGCGGAATATCCAGATCAGGGCATCCAGGCCGTTGGCGCATCCCACGCAGTGCTTAGTCCCGATGTAATCGGCATAGTGCCGCTCGAACCGGGCATTCTGTTCTCCTTGGAGATACCAGCCGCCCTCGACGACTTTAGCTACGGCTTCCTGGATTTCTTCTCCGTGGAGGGCCGTAACGTCCTTTAGTGACAGGAAGGGAATCACTGGTCTGCCTTTTTTACGAATTTGGCTGGGTTGCCGCACCACACTTCTCCGGCGGGGATGCTTCTGGTTACCACCGAACCTGCACCTACCATTGCGCCTTCACCTATCGTTATTCCGGCCAGGATCGTCGCATTGGCGCCTATCGAAGCGCCCTTTTTGACAAGCGTGCGTTCCGGGGTCTTATAAACCTTGGACCGGGGGAAAAGGTTGTTGGTGAAAGTCGCGTTCGGGCCGATGAACACGTTGTCTTCTATCTGCACGCCGTCCCAGAGCTGGACGCCGGATTTCACGGTTACGTTGTCGCCGATGCGCACGTCGTTTTCCACCAGCACGCCTGCGCAGATGTTGCAGTTGCTGCCGATGACGGCATCCTTGAAGATTACGCAGAACTGCCAGATATTGGTATTCTCACCGACGGAGGAAGACTTGCAGTCTGCAAGGGGATGGATAAAAGCCATTTATTTCAGTTGATTTCGATAGTCCAGAAATTCCTGATAATCACGGATATAGTCATCCGCAGTGTATTTATCGGAAGTCAGCACTACGCCTATGGCCCCGGACGAGAAATCGTCCAGATAGCTCCAAAGGCCCGGATATACCAGAAGGCCCTTGTTGGGTCGGTTCAGGAAAAAGGTCCTTTTGACCATACCGTCGTCCAGGGTAACCTGGAAGGAGCCGCTGGCGGCAATGATGAACTGGTACTGCCCGATATGGGCGTGGGCGCCGCGATAGGAACCTCCCGGAACGTCATACAGGTAGAAAACCCTTTTAACGTCGAAGGGGAGCGTTCCGTCGTTCTCCACCACGGTAATGTCGCCCCTGCGCTCTCCTCTGTGTTTGCCGAGATCGATTATCGGACAGTCGTTTACGCTATATTTTGCCATCAGCCTTCAGTGCTTTCAATTCTTTCACGCTGCGCACATACTGGTCTGCATCGTAATGCTCCGAAGAGAGTACCATAGCAAGGGAATTGGTGGAGAAATTCCGGAATTCGTGCCATATCCCGCGAGGTATGTACAGTCCCTCGTATGACCGGTTCAGATGGACGGTGTTTTCGTCGCTTCCGTCGCTCAGCAGTATGTCGAAGCTGCCCGATATCGCTACCACAAAGTCATCGGTTGCCCGGAGGGCGTAGCCTGCCCGGCATTCGCCTCCCGGCACATCGTATAACCAGTATGTCCGCCTGATCGGGAAAGGGATATGATTGCACTCTTCTATAAATGACAGGTTCCCCCTTTCGTCCGGAATAACCGGCAACCGGATTATTCTACAATCCTTAAGATTCATTCTTACCACTGCCTCACCTCGACACGGCGGTTGCGCTGACGGCCTTCCGGAGTGTTGTTCGAAGCTACAGGACGGGAATAGCCGTATCCGTCAATGCTGATGAGCGAAGCGCGGGCACCGTTGCGCACCAGGAAGTTTTTCACGCTCTGGGCACGGCGCAGCGACAGATTCATATTGAATTCCCTGCCTCCGACGCTGTCGGTATGGCCTTCTACGATGATCCCCTTGCCAGGGTGATCCTTCATCCAGTTCACGACGTCCATAAGCGTATCTCTGGCATCGGCGCGTACGATATCGCTGTTGCTGTCGAAGAGGGCTTCTGCACAGATGGTTGTAATTACCGGATGGTCGGTGTCGTGATCGCCGGTCCCGGCTTCAGATGAAGAGAAAGAAGAGGCGCCTCCGGAAGAAGGTTTATGCGAAATTTTATCCACTACGACAGTGTCGCGGACAATCTCGCGGCGCACCTCGGGAACCACTACCGTTACAGGCTGGGGCTGTACGTTTACGGTAACAGGCCTTCTTGCCGGCTTGCCAAGGTTGACGCTGATACCCAGGGTCGCGCTCAAGGTAAGGGCCGGGAAATTCTTGGAGTTTTCATAAATGCGGCTGCTGTAAGTGGTGGCCTTGATATCCGGTACTATGGCGACCCTCTTGGTTATGTAGAGGGGGAACGCAATACCAGCACCTCCGCCCAGGGCAACGTTGTCTATCCTCGCCCAGCCAATGTGGAGGTAGGGGATTACGCTGCGATGGGCACGGATGAGCATATCGCCATGGACATATTCGTATCTCTTATAGCCGAAGTCCGTGAATTTGTCGGAAATGGAAAGGCCCTGGAGCCCGGCGCGGAAGCCGCCCCACTCACTGAACCAGTAGCCGAAATAGATATCGTCCGCAATACCGGCGCCATTGTGGGAGGTGTTGCGGCCCGTATAGTGCTGGCCGTCGAAGCCGAAATTCATTCCGACACCGCCTCCTACGAACCACCTGCTGTCGCCTTCCTGTTCTTCCTGGGCACGTGCCGCTACGCAAAGCGTTAAAAGAGCGGCAGCAATCAGTGCAATCTTTTTCATCCTTTAAAACCTGTATAATACACCAAATGATACCAAACCACGAAGATCCAGCGGGAAACCGCCATAACCTTCATAATCGTTGATCTGTTCTTCCTTGCTTGGCATCAGGCCGTTATATTTATCCGTATATGCCTCGCCGCAGAGATCGCCGAATATGCCGATGTGGTCGTTTATATTATACTCGACAATTCCTCCGAAGCGGAAGCCGAATACAGTATTGGGGTCGCTTACCTTCTGCCAGGGGTGCTGGGAATCCGACATATTGAAGGAATGTCCCAGTCCCAGGCCGCTGTAAAGCTTTATCCGAAAGAAAGTGGCGAGGTCGGAGAGGCCGTACAGGTCCAGGATAGCATCGGCAAAGACATTCACGCTGTTGAATGTGTAAGGATAGAAGCCGTGGGCCGATGTGTTCTTTGTGTTGCAGGCGGCGGCGTTTTTGGCATAAGCGGCGCTGAGTCGCAGGCCGAAGATGTCGTTGACGTCGTATCCCCCCACAAAACCGGCCTGGCAGGTGAAGAGGCCCATAGCCTTCCCGTTTTCCCCGTAGGAGAAATAGTTCTCGTAAATATTGAGCACGGGTCCCGCCTGAAGACCCGCATAAAAGCGACCTTCATGGATGTGCTTCACAGGCTGGGCGGAAGCAGAGGCATACAATAAAACGGCAAGTATTACGCCGACAAATCTTTTCATTATGATCGTGTTCGTTTGTTTTTCAAAAACGGCTCCGCCGCTGGGGTTGTCTGTGGCAGCCCAGATACGGTGCTTATGGAAAGCATTTCCATAGGGGTGCAAAAATACTGCTTCTTCGGAAAGAATGCAATTTTTTTTCGAAAAAAAGCTAAAATAAGCACGTCGGAAGGCATTTTTTTGATTATTTGGCCCGCAAAAACTACAAATCCGGCGAAATAGTGTTATATTTACGGATTATTAATATGAGAAGGCATTACTTATTTTCTTTTTCACTCTTTCAGGACATTTTGGTGTCGCTGACGGCTTCCCTCGTTTCCATTCTCGTGATACGATGGATATCGGAGCCTATTCCAGGGTTTACCACACTCGTGCTGAAGTGGCTTCTGGCCGCTGCTGCGGGCACCATCCCCGGAATCCTGATTTCCGAATGCAGCCGGGACGTGAAAAAATATGCAACCGTGAGATCCATAGCCAGGGTTATGACTGCAATACTCATCAAGGAAGCGGTCCTTGTGGTTGCGCTGGTCGTCGGGCTGGTGATTCTTCCTCAGATGCTTCAGTATGTGCTGATCCTGCTTCTGGACTTTATCCTTACAGGAGGTGCCCTTTCATATCTGAGGGTGGCGTCAAGGCTTCTGGCCGGTCACGGTCCCAATCCCTCGCAGATGGCATCTCGCAAAACGGCGCTCGTAGCCGGAACGGACCAGGCGGCGCTGAATCTGGCCTCGGAACTGGAAAAGGAGGGCTACGACGTTATCGGCCTGCTTACCAGGAATCCGGAGATGAATGGCCGGGTCATAAGGGATTATGTTGTGTATGTCTGCAGGACTGACGAAGACTTGGATAATCTGCAGTGGCGTTTCGGCGGCGTGGACGGCGTTTTCTTTCCCCGGACGGTGATGGAGAGAAAAACTCCCGAAGCGGGTTCGGACACTAATAAAGAAGAATATGACAGCGTTCAGCAACGCGACGGGATGTCTCTTATGGGCCATATGGTCAAGCGCGGCTTCGATATCGGCCTGTCAGGCCTTCTGCTGCTCGTTTTCTCTCCTGTGATAGCGCTTTGCGCCTGGCTCATCAGACGGGAAGACGGCGGCCCGGTCCTCTTTGTACAGGAACGTATCGGCCGCGGCGGCAAGCCGTTCAATATCTATAAGTTCCGCTCTATGCGGACCGACGCCGAAGCATCGGGCACCCCTGCCCTTTATTCCGGAAAGGAAGATCCCCGTCTCACAAGGGTAGGGCGTTTCCTGAGGGCGCATCATCTTGACGAACTGCCACAGCTCTGGAATGTTCTGAAAGGGGATATGTCGTTCATAGGATACAGGCCAGAAAGACAGTTTTTCATTAACCAGATAAAGCGCTATAATCCCAGATACGACTATCTGTTCCAGATCCGTCCCGGTGTTACCAGCTATGCGACTTTGTACAACGGCTACACCGACACGATGGATAAAATGCTAACTAGGCTGGACCTGGATTTATACTATCTGAGGAACCACACCGTCTGGTTTGACATCAAGGTGCTCGGGCTCACTTTCCTGAGCATTGTAACCGGTAAGAAGTTTTAACGGAGCGGCCGATGGCGGAACAAAAGGCATATTGGTTTGTGGCAAAGACGCGTCATGGAGCGGAGCTGGGGGTTCGGAACCGGCTCACGCAGCTTGGCGTCGAGAACTTTGTCCCGACCAGGATGCGGCGTTCCAGCCGTGGCAACGCGATGGTCGAAGAGCCATTGCTCACCAGTTTCATTTTCATGCGCGCTACAAAGCACGAAGCACTGGATCTCATTCACGTGTTCGGAGTGAAAGCAAATCTTGTGAACGACTGCGCTACGCACCAGCTAATGTATGTGGCCGATAAATGCATGGAAGATTTCCGTCGTGTGCTGGCTGCATCCATAGATGAAGGTGGTCTGGTAGACAGACCTTTGTCCGTTGGAGAAAAAGTCCGTGTAACACAAGGCGCACTCAAAGGCGTTGAAGGATACGTACTCGAACTGCAGGGAAGAATCTATGTGGTCGTGGGACTTTTGAACTGTCTCTTCGCCCGTGCAAGGGTGCCCAGAGCCTGGCTTGAGAAAATCTAGAGATCGCTGATAATGAAGCGGTTAGGCGTCTTGGTGTATCAAAAGCTAATATATGTAAGTTTCAAATTCAAAATATAGATTAAGCCATATTCTTGGCAAGATGGCGCTCTGTTCGGGCACGCATCTCCGGATCGATATTATTAAGGAAATCAAGGCCTTTTTGAGTCAGAAGATACTTTTGGCGGGGATGACGCGGGTTACCTGGATATAGTAAGGACACGATTCCGATGTGTAATGCCGGTGTAAGGTATAATTTAAGGAAATTGTCCCGTCCTCTCAAGTTAGGTCAATGTGTCATTTCGTAGGATGATTTCCTGTCCGATTTCATCAATGTGTCAAAAAGTAGGATGAGGAGGGCAACAGTCAAGCGCGAGGAGAGCCCTTCGGGCGAGCTCCCCGCAGCGCTTGATCTGT
>JAEEGL013191485.1_pt1 | contig 18068 bp, 11 predicted proteins | sample 9134231 | NCBI WGS metagenome assembly JAEEGL01 (sample SAMN16246548, study PRJNA631951) | gut metagenome | biome: gut microbiome; feature: rumen; material: fiber-attached | host: Bos | place: Iran: Karaj | collected 2018-10 | reverse complement strand
GCTCCGGATTCATGATGGCGAACTTACAGCGACACAGATCACTGTTCACGCCTCGTTTCAGCATACCCTCATCGTTAGTAATCACACAACTCGACGACATCTCACTGCCAGCAGCAGGGATTGTCAGTATCACACCGATAGACAGACAGGTCTGAGGCACAGCCTTACCATCCCAGAAATCCCACACATCACCGGTATATCCAACACCGTAGCCAATAGCTTTCGAAGAATCAATCACAGAGCCACCACCTACGGCAAGGATAAAGTCCACATTCTCACGGCGACAAAGATCAATGCCCTCGCGAACCTTACTTAACAATGGGTTGGGTATTACCCCACCCAATTCAACATATGCTATACCTGCCTCAGACAACATCTTCTCTACCTTATCCAGCAATCCCGATTTACGGGCACTACCGCCACCATAGTGTACTAACACCTTTTTTCCGCCATACTGCTGAATTAACTGTGGAAGTTTTTCTTCCGACTCACTACCGAATACAACTCGTGTAGGCGCATAGAAATTAAAGTCCTTCATTTCTTTTTTGTATTATCTGATTTTTGCTGGCAAAGATACTAAATTTTTTCTTTATGCCACGCTTTTTCTCATTATTTTATATTATCTTTGCACCCAGAAAGATGAAAAAGACATTATTATATATAACCATACCATTTGTGGCACTGATAGGTGCCACCTATATCCTCCCCCGCCCCGCTAAGGCAAGCAAGGCTTCTATTATTTGTAATCTTAGAGAATCTAGAAATTTTAGTAATCCTAGAAGCTTTAGTGGATCTAATAATCCCAAGATTCAGGCAGAGATCAAATACTATCTGGATCGACACAATGTACAGGACGAAGGTTATGAGATGGTGGTTGGCTTTATAGAAGGTCACCGTCACCATATTGATATCAACCCACACGTAACTATGAGAAATGTAGGTACATGGAAGAATCATTCACGTGAGGGTACTGTAATAACACTCGACACGTTGGGACGAACTATCCTGGCTGTCTGTCAGGCAGATACTGTTGTGACTGCCATCAGAGCTGATGAAGAAGGTACTTATCAAGGTGACTTCTCTCAGACAGGTGCCAGTGGGCACGGTTCGTATCTTGCTGCCAACGGCAACTACTATGAAGGGCGTTGGGAACAGGACAAGAAGCATGGCTTCGGACTAGAGATGGTATTGGCCGACAGAGAGAATCCCCGTCTGCGTGTGGGTGAATGGCGCAAGAACCGATTCATGGGTGAACGCATGAGATACACCTCAGAGCGTATCTATGGCATCGACATAGCCCGATATCAGCACGGAAAGGGTCGCAAGCCGAAACCTATTCTCTGGGATCAGCTGCGTATCATACATGTTGGAAAGAACGGCAGTCACAACGTGAGGGGCAAGGCCGACTACCCCGTCTCATTTGTATATATCAAATCTACAGAGGGTACCTCAGTACGTAATAAGTTCTATGTGAACGATTATAGCCAGGCCCGCAAACACGGCATCCGTGCAGGTGCCTATCACTTCTTCTCGACGAAAACCTCAGGCGCTGCACAAGCCAAGCACTTTATCCGTAACACCCTGTTCCGTGAAGGTGACTTGCCTCCTGTGCTCGATGTGGAGCCTAGCAAGTCACAGATCCAGCAGATGGGGGGGCCAGAAGCGATGTTCCGTCATATTCGCATATGGCTCAGTGCTGTAGAGCAATGGACAGGTGTGAAACCCGTGCTCTACGTGAACCAGATGTTCGTGAACAACTACCTCACAGACCAGGAAGACCTGAAGCGAGATTATCGTGTGTGGATTGCCAGATACAGCGAATATAAGCCTGATGTGAGACTGACCTATTGGCAGCTTTGTCCAGACGGTCGAGTAGCTGGAATCCAGGGAGATGTGGATATCAATGTGTTCAACGGCTATCAGAGTCAGTTTGACGAGTTTATCGCTAACGAAACAATCAAATAAGTATGAAGACACAACTGATTCTCGTTGGCAAGACCACAGACAAGCACTTCCAGGCAGGTATAACGGATTATGTGGAGCGCATCGGGCACTATATGCCCTTTGAACTCGTGACCCTCCCTGAACTCAAGAACACAAAGAGTCTATCGGAAGAACAACAGAAGACAGCCGAGGGAGAACTGATCCTAAAACAGATACAGCCATCTGACACGCTGGTACTGTTGGATGAGCACGGACGGGAACTACGCAGCATCGAGTTTGCCCGTTGGCTGGAGCAGAAACGAAATACAGCCCGTAGGCTAATCTTCGTCATCGGAGGGCCCTACGGTTTCTCACCAGCTGTCTATGCACGTGCCAACGAACAACTGTCGCTCTCGAAGATGACCTTCTCGCACCAGATGATCAGACTAGTGTTTACCGAACAAGTCTATCGGGCCTGTACTATCATCAAAGGCGAACCTTATCACCATGAATAAAGCTACTGCCGTATGAAGAACTTATTCTTTTGTTTCATCGCACTTCTGCTACCAACCATTACCTCAGCAGAGAACAGAACCTACAAGCCTGAGGTAAAATCGCTACAGGCTGTGGTGAACCATGACTGGCTATCGCCTGCGGTGATGCGACTCAAGGGTGATGACGTGCTGAATATAGGGTTTGACGAACTATCCCACGATTATCACCGCTACGTGTATCGTTTGGAACGTTGTGAGGCAGATTGGACCACCTCGGAAGAACTCTTTGAGAGTGACTGGCTCGAAGGATTCAATCATAATGTGATAGACGACTATGTGCGTAGCATCAATACCACCGTGCCTTACACCCATTACAGCCTGCAGATCCCTAACGACAAATGCCGACTGAAACAGAGTGGTAACTACCGACTGCATATCGCTGAAGACGGAGAGAATGATGATATCGCTACGGTGGAGTTCATGGTGACAGAACAGTCGATGGTACTATCTATGGATGTTACCAGTAATACAGACATCGACACTAACGTAAGCCACCAGCAAGTGAGTTTCGGACTGAAATACGGACAACTGTTGGTAACCAGTCCAATGGACCAGATCCAAACGGTGGTGATGCAGAATGCACGCAAAGATAGCTGGCGGAGAAACGTACGCCCCAGTTATATCAGTCAAAACGGATTGGAATGGCAGCACCGAAGAGAACTGATTTTCGACGGTGGTAACGAATACCGCAAGTTTGAGATTCTCGACCCTAGTCATCCCACACTCGGCATCGAACATGTGAGCTGGGACGGTACAAACTTCCACGCAGAACCTTATGTCAGTGAGCCCCGCCCAAACTACCTCTATGATGAAGATGCTAACGGTGCCTTCTATATCCGCAACAGCGACAACTTCGAGAACGACTTCGGCAGCGACTATGTTTGGGTAAACTATCGTCTGAAAACCTCACAACTGACAGACGGGCACATCGTGATAAACGGATGCTGGACTACAGAAAAACCGGAAACCTACCTGATGACTTATGACGAAAAACAAGATCTCTATACCGCCAGCATCCTGCAGAAACTGGGTTACTACTCTTATCAGTATCTCTGGGTGAAGAATGACAACACCACGCATCCCCTACCCTCAGAAGGTAACTTCTATGAGACAGAGAACAGATACCAGATACTTATTTATTATAAAGGTACGGGAGAGCGTACCTGGAGACTGACAGCCTACGGTCAGATCATCATGCACTAAGATTTCTTTTTCTTCTTAAGATTCTTGACAACCGACTTCACCGTATGACGCTTCAGATATTCCTCGGGTGTCTTTTTCATCTTCTGATAGAAGGCTGCAACGAAGTAGTTGGGCGAAACGAAGCCTAACTCATTAGCCACTTCCTCTATACTTTTATCCGTCTTACGCAGCATCTCGACACCTTTCTCTATCATCAGAGAAAGAGCCATCGGACGCGGACTCTTATAAATATTCGCCGTGATGAGCTTATAGAATTCCTGAATATCCAAACCCGACTCCCGTCCCAATTCACGCATCGTCAGTGAATCTTCCGGCTTGGACATCACATAAGGCATCAGCTTGATCATCATATCAATAAACTCAGGTGCCAGCCCCGTCATATTCACATCATAACGACCATGAATCTCATCTATCGAAGGCTCAAGAGGTTCTGTGCCACGAGTAGTACAACGCTCGGCGAAACGACGGATATTCTTCAGCAGAGGACGTTCTTGCGTCGCACGCATGGTGAACATACGATCATTACGCAGATAGTAATAAGCATTGATAGCTATCAGGATTATCAGAACCAGTGCCAGGAGCCAATACACACCCGTAGAGCGCCACCAAGGCTCATTCACATTGATGGTCCACTTATATGGAGTCGAATCCCACCTATTAGGATTCATGGATGCCTGGACTTCAATCTGATATGAACGAGGTTGCAAGGCCATCAGCTGCAGATGAAGACGTCCGCTTTTATCAACAATGGCATTGGGCTCATAGCTGGAATAGACGTGCCACTGGTCATCTAATCCGATAACACGTACACGGAAGAATGTATGCTGCGGTCGGAAATAGTTGAGTGCAGAGAACACCAATGTCACTGAGTTCTGATCGTAGTTCAGATCGACCTCTTTCACACGTGTGACAGCTTTCTCTATAATCACATGACCATCGATCTCATCACCTGCCTGTACTTCAATACCGTTTACATAGAACTGTATCAGCTTAGGATAAATTTGAAATTTCAAATTGCCAATAGTCTTCATCTGTTGTGGGAAGAATGTCACCATGTGATCGAGCGACTGCATCACCACCATACCTTCTGGCGTACAGGCTGCACCATTATTGACAAAAGCCTCAACAGGCACTAAATCGAAATCATTATAACTGTTTACGTAATCGATATTTCTGTCCTTAATAACTACACATGATATTCCATAGCTGGTTCCCACCCATATCTTGTGATCAAGATCCTCAGTGATAGAATGGACCACATTGTTCAGCAGGCCATCACGACGAGTAATCATCTGGGGCAGTTTGTCGTTCTCATTACGATAGAGCTGCAAGCCCTGACCTGTACCAACCCAGATCCAACCACGTGAATCACGGAAGGCACAGTTCACAAGTCTATCTTGAAAAGTAGTCGTCGAGGTTCGATACTTCTCCATGATCGAATAGAGTTCTCCTGAATATGGATTATCCCACGTATAAGACTTGAAGGGGGCATTAAACGGACGGGAATATAGTAGTCCGCGCCGTTCGGTACCAGCCCACATACCACCTTGTTTGTCGAAGGCAATCACATTAATGTCCGTCTTCAGCACCTGACCATCCATCATCATCAACTCGTCATAATAGCGCTTCGAGCCCGTTTTTGGATTATAAGTCATATAGCCGAAAGAGGAGGGAATATAGAAGAGCGAGTCTTTCTTGGCGATGTTGTTCAAATGATAATCACACTCAAGAACGATTGCAGACTCACGCTTACTCATATCATAACGTATCAGCACTGCAGCCTGCTCACCATTACGAATCTGATAGAGATAGTTACTGTCATTGAAAAGAACGGAAGAACTCTTGTATCGCTCCTTCTGACTCTCATCAAAAACAGACAGCTGGAACTGGGATTTACCAGTCGCAAGATCTTTTGCCTCAACAAGACCATCGTCATAGAATAGCAACAGACTCTTATCGCGATAGGTCTCCACATCCTGCAGGTTCTTACCTGCCCGAATGCGATAGGTTTTTTGGGACTCCACAGAGAAAAGGTCGTAGCCATTCAATAGCCATACAACGCCATTTTCTCCGACAAACAGATCGTCAACAGTCTTACTGAAACCGAATTTCAGAAACTCGTCTTTGACGGAAGTCACGAATTTCTCTGTTGTCAGATTCACGCAAGTAACCGTCTGCTTGTTTTTCAACCACAAGTGGTGATACTTATCGAAATAAAGATGGTAGTTGCCTCTGTAATTATCCAATGGATAACTGTTCTCTTCTGTGGGATCGATATAAGTGAACATCTGACCATCGAAAAAGTTGATCTGTCCCATTGTTGCCGTCACCATACGACCAGTCTTCGTACACTTGATCACCTGGGCACTGTTATCCGCCAAACCGTCTGAGGCATTAAAGTTCTCAAACAATCTGTCAGAACGATCAGCCATCGCTGTAAGCGACAACATCTGCATGAGGCATAAAATCAGATAAACCACCTTTTTAGTAATCATGCCACAAAAATACGAACTATTTTGCAAATAAGCAAGAAAACGGCAGAAAAATTGCTGAATTGGTATTTTTTCACTATCTTTGCACCCAGTACATTATTTAAGTTCAACAAATAGAATTACTTATGAATACTAGACCATTAACATTATTCGTAGTGAGCATGATGGTAGCTCTAGCCTCGGCACAAACCATCACAGGAAAGTATGAAATACCTGCTATGCCCGACTGGGCCAAAAATGCGGTATTCTACCAGATCTATCCGCAGACTTTCTGCGACTCCGATGGCGACGGCATCGGAGACATCCAAGGCATCATCAGTAAACTCGACTACGTGAAGAGCCTCGGCGTGGATGCCATCTGGTTCAACCCCTTCTTCGATTCCCCTTTCTACGATGCCGGCTACGACATCCGCGACTATTACAAGATCGCCCCCCGCTATGGCACCAATGATGATGCCAAGCAGCTCTTTGAGGAAGCTCATAAACGAGGGATGTATGTTATCTTCGACTACGTGATCAGCTACACAGCCATCGACCACCCTTGGTTCGTAGCCTCTCAGAAACAGGAGCCCAACAAATACTCAAACTATTACATCTGGACGGAAACCAACTGGGTGGATCCCCCCTTCGAGTTCGCAGGTCAGTTTGTGAAAGGCTATGGACAGCGCAACGGTCAGTTCATGCGTAACTTCTTCTGGTGTCAGCCCGCACTGAACTTCGGATTCGCCAATCCCGATCCTAACCAGAAGTGGCAGTTGCCCACCAACCATCCTGATGTGCTGGCGATGCGTGAGGACTTGAAGAACGTGCTCCGTTTCTGGATGGATATGGGTGCCGACGGTTTCCGTGCTGATATGGCAGGAGCACTGGTGAAGACCCGCCACGTAAGAGGCAACGAACAGTTCTTCAATACCAACGAGAACGAGACCAAGCTCTTCTGGCGTGAGATCCGACAACTGCTTGAAAAGGAATACCCACGTGGATTCATGGTAGCAGAGTGGTCTTATCCTGCCGATGCCCTCGACAACTGCTTCCATGTAGATTTCTTCCACTGGTTCAAGGGTTACAACGATCTGTTCCAGAAAGAGAGCTGGCGCATCCTCAACGGTGTGAGCGAGGGGCACAGCTATTTCGATACTGAAGGTAAGGGTACAGTAACTGACTTCCTGAAAAGCTATATGGACCAGTATGAGAGGACCGTTGGCAAGGGCTATATCAGTCTGCCGCTGGGAAATCATGACAATGCCCGTCTGGGAAACAAACGCACAGACAAGGAACTGGAGATCATCTATGCTTTCGGCTTCACAATGCCAGGCGTACCTTTCTTATATTATGGCAATGAGATTGGTATGCGTCAGCTTCCTAAAGATTGGCCACAGGTGGAGGGAGCCTATCAGCCACGTAACGGTGCCCGCACCCCCATGCAGTGGAGCTCAGACAAGAACCTCGGTTTCTCTTCAGGCGATGCTGCCAACCTCTATCTGCCTGTGGATCCTGCAGCCGATGCACCCAACGTAGCAGCACAGGAGAAGAATCCCAACTCTTTGCTCAACAAAACGCGTCGCCTAATAGCCTTGCGTCATAGTGAGCCCGCACTTGCCAATTACGCAGAGTTTGTGCCCGTCTATCCAAGTCAGGATGCACCCGACCCCTACCCCTTTGTCTATGCACGTGCAGCAGGCAACAATGTAGTACTGGTTATGCTGAACCCCAGGGCAAAAGCTTCTGATGCAACATTCAATATCAATGTGAAGTTCAGTGGTACAAAACTACTGGCTGGTGATGCCTTCAAGATTGAGCACAACAAGAAGAGCGGTAACATGACGATCCATATGCCCGCAACCTCCTATGCCGTTGTGAAGCTTCAAAATGCCCGTTACTGATAAGCTTACCCTATTATTCCTCGACAACACCTAGAATGACAGAGAGAGTGTGTGTGCTAGAGGGGGAAAAAAGAGGCGCTCCCAAACGGAACGCCTCTTTATGATTTCAAGTAAGTGTTACTTAGAAGAACAAATAGCGGTTGTCAACAACCTCTGCCTTCTGATAGAGTTCCTGGAGGAAGCGGCCTGCGGCCTGCATTGCCTGCTGCTGGAGCTGCTGCTCTACCACTTTCTCATCGTACTTCACACCCTGACGCTCTGCTTTCTTCAATACCTTGAAGAGGTAAGCACCACCGTTACCCTTAACAACAGCCTTGCTGAAGTCGCCCTGCTTGCTGGCTGCCACAGCACCAGAGAGAGCGGGCTCACTGGCACCTGTAGCCTGTACAAAGACAGGAGCGGTGAATGTTACCTGGTTGACAGAGTCAATACGGGCACCCTTTGCCTTGGCTGCAGCAATATCAGCAACGCCAGCCAAATTAGCTTTGATTTTCTCATACTTCTTGTCACGGATCACATCTTGACGAAGCATATCCTTCACACTCTCGAGTGAACGGTAACCTACAGGATGAATCTTTGTCATCGCTACAACCAGCAGATTGTCGTTGTTACCACACTCATAGAGTGGACTAACCTCACCCTCCTTGGCATCAAAGATCCACTTCATTGCTTCACGGGTAGAACGCAGACCAGCTACAGTGTGCTCAGAATTGAAAAGATCCTTACGCTCCTGAACATTGAATCCGAACTTAGAAGCATTCTTCTCAAGATCTGCAAGGGTCTTGTTCTCGCTGACATACTGGCTGAACTTATTGTAAGCTTCTGAATAGGTGTTCTTAGAGAAATCGATGGTATGCTTGACCACAGCTACATCATACTTTTCTACCATTGCCTTGCGGTTGGTGACCTGAAGGACAATGTTACCCTGAGCAAACTCGAGATTCTTCACGTCGTTAACAGGAAGGTTGTTAATGGCATTCAGGTAGTTCTTTGACTCCTCGTCCATTGAATTGCTATTCTCATACATAGCAGAGGTGAGCCACATGGTCTCGCCAGTCTGACCGTATTTCTTTGCAAGCTCCTCGAAGTTGGCACCTGCCTTCAGCGCAGTATAAACACTATCAGCAGTCTTATGAGCTGCCTCAGCGGTAGCACCACCAATCTGGATCTGACGATACTCGATACTGTCAGGCATCTGGCTCTTAGAGATGAGTTTCACCACATTCAGTGTGTTGTCAGCCTTGCTCTCAAAAGGTGCCGTGGTCTGACCTACAGACATAGAGTCAAGCTTAGCGGCGATATCATAAGGATAAGCACGCTTGGTAGCAGCAATACCTGTATAAGGGAACTGTGACTGTGCCCTACGAACCACCTCAGCAGGATTTGCTCCGCTCTGAAGTTTCTGAGAAGCTTCTGTCATCGAGCTCATCAGTGCCTTACGATCTGCTGCAGAGGCAACCACCTGGAAGCTGACGAACTTGATGTCGCGAGTCTCTACTGTCTGCTTAAACATCTCCTTGTCTTCCTCATACTTCGCTTTCAGATCCTTCTCATCGATCTTCACATCATTGTCGTTGATAGAAGAATAAGAGATGGAAGCCAACTGAATGTCGCTCTCCTGATTCATTCCCTCGAAAGCCATCTTGGCTGAGATAGGGTTAGAGACCAAGCAGTTGGCGATCAAGGTCTGATATTTCTGTGCAAGCGTCTGCTGACGGAGCTGCTTCTCGAGGAACTGCCAATACTTATAAACCTTCTCGTAAGACTCTGCCATCTGAGAGTTGCTCAGACTACGCTTGTATTCTGCGAGGAACTTTGTAAGCATCGTGACATCAAAGCGACCTGTCTCCTGATTAACGAACGGTGAACGGAGAAGCATGGGGTTTGTACCCACCTTCATGATGTTCTGCAATTCCTCGTCAGTCACAGTAAGACCGAGCTTCTCTGTCTCATTTGCAATGATCTGCTCGTTGACATACTGGTTCCAGACCTCGTCCTTGATGCTGTTAAGCTGCTCCTCAGAGAAGTTATCGACACCCTGGGTCATCTTCAGCACATTCTCGTATTCATCTACCAGTGCCTGGAATTCCTGTACATTGATTTTGTTACCTAACACCTCGCCAACTTGCTGACGCTGCTGGTTCTTGGTTGCTTCACAAGAACGGAAAGCCTCTTCAGCAATGAAGGCGAAAAGGCCAAGTCCGATGATTATCACCAGCGCAACGCCTCTCTTTCTGATTTTTCCTAATGCTGCCATTTTTGACTATTATTTTTATTGAATTATTCTATTTTAACTGACACAGGCGTACATAAGTGCGCACAAATCGGGCACAAAATTACAAAAATTACTGCAAACGAAGAAATTTTTCTGCAAAAAACCACTCATTCTACCACCTTTAATCGCACTAACTCGATTTTTGTTGCGGTATTTTTGATAATTTTGAACTCATAACCGTGAATTGTTACCACTTCGTTTAGTTTGGGGAATGACTGGTACTCATGGAGAATCAGTCCTCCAAGTGTCATATATTCATCACTCTCCGGCAGATCGAGTTCAAACATCTCGTTGATTTTCTCAATCTCAAGTCGGGCAGAGAGTACATATTCGTTCTCACTGATCTGTTTTGCCACATGATTCGTGTTGTCGTGCTCATCTTCTATCTCACCCGTAATTTCCTCCATGATGTCTTCCAACGACACCAAGCCACTGGTGCCGCCGAATTCATCTACGACCACAGCCAATGAGCGTTTCTGCTGCATGAGCATACGCATCAGCTTGGAAGCAAGCATACTCTCAGGCACATAGGAGATGCTGCGCAGAAGCGTAGAACTGAGACTATTGAGGGTGGCATCCGACTGCGCTGCCGTCAGGCGGAACATATCGCTGGAGTGGACATATCCCGTGATATGGTCGATATCCTCATGATATACAATGATCTTGCTGTGTCCACTCTCTACAAACATCTGCTGAAGTCCGCTGATCGTTGTCGTGTCCTCCACAGCATCAATCTCTGTGCGGGGCACCATACAATCGCGAACCTTAGTCTCAGAGAAGTCAAGCGCATTCTGGAAAATCTTCACCTCTTCACCTATTTCCTCATCACGGGCGGCATTATCTATACTGCTTTGGACAAGGTAATCCAGATCGACCTTCGTAAACTCATGTCCATCGACATCCTTATTCATGCGGATACCAATCAGACGGAGCAGGCCCTTCGACAACAGCGTAGCCAAGCGGGATATAGGATAAAGCACCACATAAAACAGATAGGCCGGTATGGCAAACACGGTAAGCAGTGTATTCGGATTATTCTTGAAGATAGATTTCGGCAGGAACTCACCTGTGAAGAGCACAATAAGTGTTGAGAGCAATGTGTCACAGGTGACACGCATCCCATCACTCAGTGGGTAGAAAAGTGTCTCATCGAAAATCTTAGCAAAGAGTATGCCATAGATGACCAATGCGATATTATTGCCCACCAGCATCGTAGAGACGAAATTATTAGGATGCTGATAGAAGATATTAAGCGCTTTCTGCGCCAGACCGTTCTTTTCCTTATCCATCTCTGCCAACAAACGGTTACTGGATACGAAGGCAATCTCCATGCCTGAGAAAAAAGCAGAAGCCAGCATCGAGACAATAAGCCAGATAATGAGTATAGTCATTGTGCGCCCCTCCTATGCTTTTGGGTTGCCGGACGAACGTATTCCTCAACCTTCGTTGTATCGGCGGGATCCTGTGGTTGCTCTTCAGCTTTATTCTCACCTGTCATATCCTCACGTTCAAAGGAGCCTTTTGAGTTGCTAACCAAATAATGGCGCATCTGTTCATCGCTACGGAAATAAGAGCCTTCCATTTGGCGTTCTGGCGTGACAACCTTCGAAAAGACATTGGAGTAAAGCTCGTGTGAGATGCCATCCCAATAAAGTTCCTCACTGGTATAGATCAGTCCGTTGATGTTTCGGATGCGAACCCGGCCTCGCAGATGCCAAAGTTTCTTCACATCATAATACCAGGCAGTATCGGCCTGAATATAAGCCTGCACATGAAACTTCTCATCGAACTGTTCAAAGAAGATACCCTTCTCAAAGGTCCATCGTGAAGGATTGCGCACAATGTTCACATCCCAACGTTCTGTCACAATGCGATACTTGATGATGCCAGAGTCGCTGATCAGCGTATTGACACCATAAGAAGTCATCATCGACACAGAGTCGCGATCATGAATAGCAGGGGCTGTATGCTCCTTCACATTATCACTACAGGCTGTAAACGCTGCAAAAACGACTGCGGCAAGGATTACTCGACCTTCCATTTTGCGAACCATCTCTCGTTGAAGGTTAGTCCGATGTTAATGCGGAATGTATTCTCCTTAACCAGATTCACAGCAGAACGACGGTTCCACTCTGCACTGATATTCAGAATAGAACGGTGGTTGTAATTGTTCAAGATGGGGATACCGAAGCCTAAGCTGACACGATACTCCTTGGGGCCATCACCATTATTTATATTATAATAAGGTGTAGTATAGCCTGCACCGATGCGATAGCGGATGCGATTGAAGAACTTCGCACTATTAGCTTTTGGAGTCCACTCTGCACCCACATTGATACGATGCATATCCTTCATCAGACCTGATGACAGCACATAAGCGCCCTTACCCTCAGTATCTACGACATACTCCGGCATCACGAGATCGCCCCACTTTTGCAACTGGTAATCGACACCCATGCGGAATGAGGTACTATGCTGATAAGCCAATCCTACGCCATAGGTCCAAGGTAGCTTGATAGCGTTGTCAAGGGTAAAACTTACAGAGTCCGCCTTGCCTGTTGTGGATTTCCTGTTCGTGATGATACACTCTGGGTCAGCCTGCGTGTTATGTCCTGGGCTAACAACCACACCAATCGTCATCTTATCTTTCTTGCTCAATGGCTGCTCAAACTGCAAACCCAAATCGAGCCTATAATTACTGATCTTCGTACGGTAGATCTTCGTCAGGGTATTCACATCACTCGAACTACTAGTTGCCACGCTGCGTTCAATGGTTCCCCAAAGATAAGCAAAGTTAAAACCAACAGACAGCGGTTTAGCAATCTGCCATCCAGCACCCACGAAGAACTGATTATAACCGCCCGTGCCGATATGAGTGGTACGGATCACAGCCGACACTTCCTGAAGTAACTGCCTAGAGTAATAATTATAGCCAACATTTGAATATGGCATGATACCAAAGGAAAAGCCCAAATGCTTAATCAGACGTAAAGAAGCTACGGCATAGTCAAAGCCGCCACTCCTTGCATTGAGCCTCTCTTCTTTTTCACGAAAATGCGTAATCTGTCCTGAGAGACCAGCATCTAGAATAAAAGTAAGTGAATCAACAGAAGAATAAGAAGCTGGATTCATCGGATTGACTTCATTTCCTTTACGGAAACCAAAGCCTACCCCAGCCATACCTTTATTAAACCCAACGCTCTGTCCGGCCAGGTCACCAAGGCCATACTGGCTATAAGGAGAGTTTGTGCCACTCTGTGCAGAGGCACCCATAGTTGTCAGTGCCATCAGGGCAAGACAACAGAGAGATTTATTCATATTTTGCGCTTTATTTCTATAGAAATTCATTTCAGGGTGCAAAATTATTGAAAAAAATTGGAATAAAACGCTTTTTACTGCAAAATATAAGCTATTTTTGCATCGTGAAACAAATAAAAAAGGATTTTTGTACATTTTTAGGTATCATTTTGATGATACTACCGCTAAAAGCGGTGGCTCAGGATTCCATTCAGGCAAATGCGATGGACTCTGTGGAAATCAGTCTGCTCACATGTTCGCCTCACGAGGAAATCTATAGCCTGTATGGTCATACGGCCCTACGATGGCATAATCTCAGGAGCAATGAAGACCTGGCATTCAATTGGGGCGTCTTCAATTTCAAGAAACCCTATTTCGTACTGCGCTTCGTGTTCGGACTGACTGACTACGAGTTGGGAGGCATTCCCATGAAATACTTCGAGCAGGAGTATCGCAGTGTAGGCAGTAGTGTTACAGAACAGGTGCTGAATCTGACGGCCGAGGAGAAACAACGACTCTTTGAGGCACTGATCAGGAACTTACAACCTGAGAACAGGATCTACCGCTATAATTATTTCTACGACAACTGCTCGACAAGGCCCAGAGACATTATCGAGCAATGCATTAATGGAGATATACAATACACTGAGCGTGAAGAATTTACGCCTTCGTATAGAGATATGATTCGTATCTGTACCAGGAATCATCCATGGGCTACCTTCGGCAACGATATACTACTGGGAGTGAAGGCAGATCTGGCTACTGACAGAAGGCAGCAAGAGTTCCTTCCAGAACATCTGCTTTATGATTTTGACCATGCTCAGATTTATGCCAATGGCGAATACCGTCCGTTGGTGAAGGAGCGTCGGATACTAATCCCTGCCGGGGTACAGGTGATTGAACCAGACTTCTTGTTCTCACCAACGGAATGTGCCTGTGCCTTGCTCATCCTGTCGATAGTCATTATGACTTTAGAATGGCGCAGAAAGAAAACATTCCGTCTTTGGGACGGTCTACTGATGACGGCCCAAGGCCTGGTGGGATTACTGCTGTTTGTGATGCTATTCTCCCAGCATCCTACAACGAGCACCAATCTGCAACTGCTACTGTTCAATCCCCTGCCCTTTTTCTTCCTACCAGTAGTAGTCAGAAAACGTCCTACCCGTTGGTGGACCCTATTGGCCACTCTGTTTATCCTGTTCCTAATCGGTAGCTTCTTCCAGCACTACGCAGAGGGAATGGTCATTGTGGCATTATGTTTGCTGCTTAGGTCTATGATTCATTATAAATTGAAGGCGTGAGAAATCATCTCTATCTCCCGATAACGCTACTGGCAGTGCTGGGATGGCATGCAGGAGCTCAGGCGCAGGTCGATACCCGACAGGCACCAAGGCTTGTGGTTAGCATCACGATAGACCAGCTCCGCAGCGATTATCTAGAGACTTTCGCTACAAATTACAGCACTGAAGGCTTTAAGCGGTTACTGGAAGAGGGAGCCGTCTTTGAAAATGCCTCCTACCCCTTTATTGATCCTGACAGAGCCTCAGCAATTGCAACAGTTGCAACAGGCACGACTCCTTTCTACCATAGTATTACGGGGCTTCAATGGCTCGACAGAAACACGCTGCGTCCCACCAGTTGCTCAGATAATCAACTGGCTGTTACGACGATTGGTGACGAATTAAAAATAGCGACAAACGGTTCTGCAAAAATCTTTGCTTATGCCCCTACTCAAGAGATGGCAATTATCTCTGCAGGACACACTTCTGACGGAACAGAATGGCTCACGCCAAGCAAGAAGGTAAAGCCCCCGATAAATCAAGACATTACGACCAAGGCTCTTGCCTGTGTCAGTGAGCAACGGTTGGGGGCTGACGACACCCCTGATCTGCTCTGCCTGAGCTACGATGCCGGCACATCTGCGGAATCCTATGCACAGTTAGACCAGACCATCGGCACACTGATCTCCAGTTTGGAAGAACACGTTGGGAAAGAACGGCTTTTAGTTGTGCTAACAAGTACAGGCAGTTGCACTGCGGAAAAGATCGATTACAACCGCTTTCATATTCCTACAGGCCAGTTTGAAATCAAGCGCACTGCCAATCTCCTTAATATGTACTTAGGAGCGCTTTGGGGCCAAGGGCAGTATATAGAAGCCAGCTATAAGAACCAGCTTTTCTTCAACTATCAGCTGTTGGAGTCCAAGCGCATCAGTATGACCGATATCATACAGCGTTCACAGGAGTTCCTGTGCCAATTGGCTGGCGTCAAGCGAGTATATAGCGGCCTGCAACTCATCAATGGAACCAGCAACGATATACAGAAGGTGCGTAACAGCTACCATCCCCAGCGTTGCGGTGATCTGTTGATAGAGGTGGCACCAGGTTGGCATATTCAACACGAAGATACGGGTTATGACAAATTGTCACAACTCTCTACCCCATCCTTCCCCATTATTTTCTATGGTGCAGGCATCAAGGCTACCCGCGTCCAAAGACCTGTTACCACTGACAGGATAGCCCCCACAATTTCCAAGGCTATCCGCATCAGGGCTCCCAATGCCTGCACATCAGAACCATTGTTTTAGGAAAAACTGAATCATTTATTTGGTTTTTCGCCGATTTTGTGCTACCTTTGCACCCGTTTTTACGTAGTAAACAATAAAATTAAGATAAAAAGATGAATTTCACCAAGATTTTAAAGTCGTTGTTTGGAGACAAATCTTCACGCGACATGAAACTGATTCAGCCATTTGTGGAGCAGGCCAAGACGGCTGCTGCAAAGGTAGAATCACTGGATAACGATGCCCTCCGCCAGCGGACGAAGGAGTTGCAGAAGCAGGTTCAAGATTCTGCAAGTGCCCAGAAAGCCCGGATCACAGAACTGAAGGCAACTATTGAGAATACCCCCATTGACGAGCGTGCTGATATCTTCGCACAGATCGATAAGATTGAGAAAGAGGTGCTCGACATTTATGAGAAGGCACTCGACGAGGTGATGCCTGAGGTCTTTGCCATCGTGAAAGAGACAGCCCGCCGTTTCGCTGAGAATGAAGAGACCGTTGTGACAGCTACGGATTTCGATCGTGAGTTAGCTGCCGACCCCAAGAAGGACTTTATCACCATTGATGGTGACAAAGCCATCTACCATAACCACTGGACTGCCGGTGGAAACGATTTGAAGTGGGAAATGATCCACTATGACGTGCAGCTCTTTGGTGGTACCGTACTTCATCAGGGAAAGATTGCTGAGATGGCAACTGGTGAAGGTAAAACCCTCGTGGCCACCCTCCCCGTCTTCCTGAATGCCCTCACAGGTAATGGTGTACACGTGGTGACTGTGAACGACTATCTGGCAAAGCGTGACTCTGAATGGATGGGGCCGCTCTATATGTTCCATGGTCTGAGTGTTGACTGTATCGACAAGCACCAGCCCAACTCTGAGGCACGTCGTAAGGCTTATCAGGCCGACATCACCTTCGGAACCAACAACGAGTTCGGTTTCGACTATCTGCGTGATAACATGGCAGTATCTCCTGCTGACCTCGTACAGCGTTCTCACAACTACGCCATCGTCGATGAGGTTGACTCCGTGTTGATCGATGATGCCCGTACGCCTCTGATTATCTCAGGACCTGTACCTAAGGGCGATGATCAGATGTTCGAGGAGTACCAGCCTCTGGTAGAGCGCCTAGTGGGTGTTCAGCGCCAGTTGGCTACCCAATATCTAGCTGATGCGAAGAACCTGATTGGCGAAGGTAACAAACTGATTGAGGCTGGCAACAAGAAAGAAGGTCAGGAGAAACTTGACGCAGGTTTCCTCTCGCTCTACCGTTCTCACAAGGCTTTACCAAAGAACAAGCCCCTTATCAAATACCTCTCTGAGGAAGGTATCAAGGCTGGTATGCTGAAGACCGAGGAGATCTATATGGAGAACAACAACCGTCGTATGCCTGAGTGTGTCGAGCCTCTCTTCTTCGTGGTAGATGAGAAGCTCAACTCATGTGACCTGACGGATAAGGGTACAGCCTGGTTGGCTAAGCAGGTGAACGATGCAGAACTGTTTGTATTACCAGATATCACCTCCGAGCTTTCAGCGCTTGAGGCAGAGACGGATATTACAGACGAGCAGCGCCTCGACAAGAAAGATGAGTTACTGAACCATTATGCCATCCAGAGTGAGCGTGTACATACCCTGCAGCAGTTGCTGAAGGCCTACTGTATGTTTAATAAGGATGATGAGTATGTGGTAATCGACGGTGAGGTAAAGATTGTCGATGAGCAGACGGGCCGTATCATGGAAGGCCGTCGTTGGAGCGATGGCTTGCACCAGGCTGTAGAAGCCAAGGAGCACGTGAAGGTAGAAGCTGCCACCCAGACCTTTGCCACCATCACCCTGCAGAACTACTTCCGTATGTATCACAAGTTGGCAGGTATGACAG
>JAEEGL015183002.1_pt1 | contig 18069 bp, 18 predicted proteins | sample 9134231 | NCBI WGS metagenome assembly JAEEGL01 (sample SAMN16246548, study PRJNA631951) | gut metagenome | biome: gut microbiome; feature: rumen; material: fiber-attached | host: Bos | place: Iran: Karaj | collected 2018-10 | reverse complement strand
TCTCCATGCTGGCCAGAGGACGGAACAGAGTCGGCTTCGTCCGGGAGGGCTACGCCGTCAGCCCCATGTTCACCCTGGGCTGGGAACGCAAACTGAAAGAACAGGAGGTCTTCACCACATGGCTCAATCTGGAAAGGGCAGACTGAACTACCGCTGCCCCTCCTGCTTCATGCGGGACATCGACATGGATATGTTCTACGACAAAGAGAAGGACGAGTACTACTGCCTGCGCTGCCAGTACCGGGGCAATGAGGCGGACGTGCTGGCGAAAAACGAGCTGGCCCGATTCCGCTACGGCGCCATGTATCGACGCTTCACATTTGAGGAGTAAAGCATGGATTTTCGAAAAGAAATGATCAAAGGCGCGGATATTTCCTCGCTTTTGGAGGTTGAGGAGAACGGCGGAAGGTTCTTTGATCACGGGCATGAAATGTCCGCGCCCTTGATTCTCAAAAATCACGGCGTCAACCTGATCCGCCTCCGTTTGTGGAACAATCCCTATGACGCGGAGGGCAAGCCCTACGGCGCGGGGACCAACGATCTGCCCCGAACCATGGAGCTGGCCCGCCGCTGCAAGGCGCTGGGCCTGCCTTGGCTGCTGGATCTCCACTACTCCGATTTCTGGGCGGACCCCGGCAAGCAGTTTCCGCCCAAGGCCTGGAAGGATCTGGACGCCAACGCTCTTGTGAAGGCGGTCAACGCCTTTACGCTGCAGACCTTGTCGACGCTGAAGGACGCCGGACTGCTGCCTGCTATTGTGGCTGTGGGCAACGAGATTTCCAACGGCCTGCTGTGGCCTCTGGGCCGGGTGCCGGAGTGGTCCAACATTGCGCACTTTGTTTCTGCGGGGCTGCGGGCCGTGAAGGCTGTGGATCCTGCCATTCAGACCATGATCCATCTGGACAACGGCGGCTGGTACGGTCTGTATCGAAGCTGGTTCGACAGCTATCGCATCAACGGCGGTGCGGACTTTGACTGGATCGGCCTGAGTTATTACCCCTTCTGGCATGGGACGCTGGAGGAGCTGCGGAACAACATGCACAAGCTGGCTGCCAGCATCGGCAAGCCCATGCTGGTGACAGAGACCTCCATGGCCTTTACCCTGGAGGAGTGCAATCAGCTGGAAGGCCTGCGTTTGGACCAGAAACGGGGCCTGGCCGCCAATGAGAAGACCGCCCAAAACATCTCCTATCCCTGTACGCCGGAAGGACAGTGCGGCTTCCTGCGGGACCTCTGGGAGGTCATCCGTTCGACGCCCAAGGATCTGGGCCGGGGCTTCGTATGGTGGGAGCCGGCCTGGCTGCCCGTCCCCGGTGCGGAGTGGAGCAAACCCGCCGGCTTGGCCTATGTTCAGGAACAGGGACCCGGCGGAAATGAATGGGCGAATCAGGGCCTCTTCGACTACAACGGCAGGGCGCTGCCTGCCCTGGATACAATCTCCTCGCTTTGATTTCCGTCCGAGAAAAAAACACCCCGACGCTGAACAGAACCAGATTGTGCAGACAGCACAATCTGGTTCTGTTCATAGGCCGGGGGATTTTTATTTATGACATTTCTGCCAGCTCCAGACCCGGATTCTTCCGCTTCGTAAAGTCGATGGCCCAATAGGAGGAAAAGACCAGCAGTTTCCGGCCGCGGTAATCCTCCAGCAGCTCCGCGTCGGAGGACAGGTTCAGATCCTTCTCCGGCACGGGAGAAGCGGTGATGAAGCGCAGCTCCTCGTAGGGCAGGCCCTCCATACGCAGCTCCACGCCGTATTCGTTTTTCATGCGATACTGAAAGACGTCGAACTGCAGGGTACCCACGACGCCCACGATGACCTCCTCCATACCACTTTCCGGCTTTTTGAAGATCTGGATGGCGCCCTCCTGCGCGATCTGCTCGGTACCCTTGATAAACTGCTTGCGCTTCATAGTGTCTCTGGGGCTGACGCGGGAGAAGTGCTCCGGCGCAAAGGTGGGAATGCCGGCAAAGCGGAACTTCTGACCGGGTACCGTGATGGTATCCCCGATGGCGAAGATGCCCGGGTCGAAGACGCCGATGATATCGCCTGCGTAGGCCTCGTCAACAATCTCGCGTTCAGAGGCCATGAGCTGCTGGGGCTGGCTCAACCGCATCTTTTTCCCCGCCTGAACATGATAATACTCGGCCTCCCGCTGGAAATGGCCGGAGCAGATCCGCATGAAAGCCAGTCGGTCCCGATGGGCCTTGTTCATGTTGGCCTGGATCTTGAACACAAAGGCGGAAAAATCCGGGGAGAAGGCGTCAATGACGCCGCAGTCGGCTCTGCGGGAGAGGGGAGGAGGCGTCATCTGCAGGAAGGCCTCCAGGAAGGGCTCGATGCCAAAATTGTTCAGGGCGGAGCCGAAGAACACAGGGCTGAGCTCGCCGGCCCGGACCTCCTCCATGTTGAACTCACGCCCGGCGGAGAGCAGCTCCACGTCGTCGATCAGCTGACTGTGCCTGGCGCTGCCCAGAATTTCATCCAGGGTGGGATCGTAGAGATCCACTTCCTGCTTGTCTGCCTTGTTCTTGCCGGAAATGCCGGAAAAGAGCAAAAGATGAGAGCGCTGCCGGTCAAAGACTCCCCGGAACTCCTTGCCGGAGCCGATGGGCCAGTTCATGGCGCAGGTCTCGATGCCCAGTTCATGCTCCAGCTCGTCCAGCAGATCAAAGGGGTCCTTGGTCTCCCGGTCCATTTTATTGATGAAGGTGAAAATGGGAATATGCCGCATGGCGCAGACCTTGAAGAGCTTCCGGGTCTGGGGCTCCACGCCCTTGGCCCCGTCGATCACCATGACCGCGGAGTCCGCTGCCATCAGAGTGCGATAGGTGTCCTCGGAAAAATCCTGGTGGCCCGGGGTGTCGAGAATGTTGATGCAGAAGCCGTCATATTGGAATTGCATGACCGAGGAGGTCACAGAGATGCCGCGCTGTTTCTCGATTTCCATCCAGTCGGAGACGGCGGCCCGGGCGTTCTTCTTGCCTTTGACGGCTCCGGCCTGGGCAATGGCGCCGCCGTAGAGCAGAAACTTTTCCGTCAGGGTCGTCTTGCCGGCGTCCGGATGGGAGATAATGGCGAAGGTTCTTCTTCTTGAAATCTCTTGCTGTAAGGTTGACATAATGTGCTCCTTGTAGCGGCGTACAATGTGCGCCAGTTTTTCGCAAATCATCATAACACATCATTCAGCGAAATACAAGGAAAAACTGGTTGCTTTTTGCGGTAAAAACAGTTACAATAATAGATAATCCGGAAGAAAGGGGGGACGCAGAGTTGGATCGCAATTCACCGATCGTGGTCTTCGATTCCGGCGTGGGCGGCGTCAGCGTGCTGCGTGCGCTGGTGCAGGAGCTGCCTGCGGAACGCTTTCTCTATTTTGGCGATTCCGCCAACGCTCCCTATGGGCCGCGGTCCACAGAGGAGATTCGCAGCCTGACCCTGGAGAACCTTGCACGGCTGAAGGCGGAATATGATTTCAAGGCCGCGGTGATTGCCTGCAACACCGCCTCCAGCGTGGCCATCAACGATCTGCGGGCCTCCTATCCGGCGCTCCCCATCATCGGCATCGAGCCCGCTCTGAAGCCGGCCGCTGACCAGCACCCCGGTGGGACCGTGGTGGTCATGGCCACGCAGACCACCCTGCGGGAGGAAAAATTCGCGGCCCTGACCCGACGGATGGAGGACCACTGCCAGGTGGTGAGCCTGCCATGCCCGGAGCTGGTGGAGTTTGTGGAGCGGGGCGAGACCGACAGCCCGGAGCTGGAGGACTATCTGCGTCGGGTCCTTGCCCCCTATGAAAACGGCCAGGCCGCCGCGGTGGTCCTGGGCTGTACCCATTTTCCCTTTGCGGAGGAAGTCCTGCGCCGGGTCCTGTCCCCCGCAACGGAGCTCTACGACGGAAGCGAGGGCACGGCCCGCAACACCCGCTCCCAGCTGGCGGAGCGCTCTCTGCTGCGGGAGTACGGGACCGGCGAGGTGATCTTCCGGAATTCCAGCCCGGACCCGAGAATGACGGCGCTTTGCCGGCGCCTGCTGCAAACAAAAACGCTGCGTTCGCCGCAACCGGCGGAGCGACGCACGATAAGGAGAAACACCATGGATCCCAAAGAACGTTTCGTCAACATCTACCGCCAGTACATTCACAGAGAAGGAGCCGAGGAGCTGCTGCGCTTCCTGCTGGACTCTGACTTTTTTGAAGCTCCGGCCAGCGCACGCTATCACTCCGCCACCGCCGGCGGACTGTGCCAGCACAGCCTGAACGTCTACGACTGCCTGCGGGCTTACCTGGCCAGACCCCGGGTCCAGCAGATCTACGGGCTCACCGGGGACGATTACAGCGAAGAGAGCATTGCCATCGCAGCGCTGCTGCACGACCTCTGCAAGATCGGCTGCTATAAGCCCGGCTTCCGCAACGTCAAGGACGAGCGGGGGGTATGGCAAAAGGTCGCCACCTACAATTTTGAAGACGGCTTTCCCTTCGGCCACGGAGAGAAATCGGTCTGGATGATTATGAAGTACATGAAGCTGACGGATCAGGAGGCCTTTGCCATCCGCTATCACATGGGTTTTTCTGGGGAGGAGGATCCCCGGACCGTGGGACAAGCCCTGGCAAAGTTTCCCCTGGCCTTCGCCCTGAACGTGGCGGACTCCGAGGCCACTTATTTTCTGGAGACCACGCCCTGAAAAGAGTCAAACGCCCCCAGCCTTGAGGCTGAGGGCGTTTGCTTATGCGATAATCAGGGATCCGGGAAAAACACCAGATAAGCCGGCTTCTCCGAATTGGGGACGTAATCCTCGGCGGGGAAGAAGAGCTCCCAGTTTTCCGCAGCCCGGAACCGGGCAGCCCAATCCGTTGGCCAGGTCTTTGGCCAGGATACGGAAGTGACGCCGGGACGCCAGGCGATCACCCGGAAGAGACTGCCGCTGCCCGGATCCAGCTCTTCCATAAACTGGATCGTCCGGTTCTCCGCAGAGCGCTCGCGTTCAGAGAGGGACTCCGAACCGGGCAGGCTTTGCAGCAGCCATTCGTGGATAGCCAGGGCGCTGTCGCAGTCGGTCTCACAGAGAATCAGACCGTCTGTTTCCTCCGTGCGCAGATCCTCAACCAGGGCGTAGAGCTTTGGCTCGGCACGCTCAAGAAGGGCGAACAGAGAGTCTTTGGAGAAATCCGTATAGAGCAGAACCATCAGATCCTGGCGGACGCTCAGCTCCGCGCAGCGGTTGTGGAGAGCGTCGGAGAGAATTGGCTGCGCGGCCTGTTCGGATTCGTTTCTTCCGGCGTTCCCGGAGCTGCCGGTGCCGATGGAGCAGTTATCCTTCGATGGGGAATCGGTATTGGGTGCCAAAGCAGCGTAATTGTCGTTGGAATCGTGGAATTCAGAGGCTGGAAGCGAAGCCGCTTCCAAAGAGTCGGGTCTGTGCTCGACCGCCTCATTTTCGGGTGCCTGCGGTGCCGCGTCCGGGCTTTGCGACGTGGTCCTGTGATAGGAGGAGCCATCGAAATCGTATGTCTTTCGCTGCTTGAGTGGGATAACTCCCAGGCCCACCAACAGCACCAGCACCGCTGCGACGGCGCCGATGGCGGTCCCGGGACCGAACCAGCGCCGCTTGGGAGCCTTGGCCTTGCCTGTGGCCTGGTCGATGCGGTAGAGGACGCCCTTTTTCAGCCCTTCCGGGGCGGGCTCACGAAGCGCGGAGAGCTTCTGCTCCAGTCCCTTCATGGCCTCCATGACGCGCCTGCATTCCGGGCAGCGTTCCAGATGGGCCTGCAGGGCCGCTTCCTGCTCGGGAGACAGCGCGCCGTCCAGAGCCGCGCTCATCAGTTCCAGCGCTTGCTCACAGCTCATCGGACATCCCTCCTTTCTGAGGGAATAGACGTTTCTGTTTTCAATTTGTTCCCGTTTTGCAATAATTTATTTCGCAGGGCGTTCCTGGCTCTGGAGAGCCGGGATTTCACAGTGCCCTCCCGCAGCTTCAGAACCTCGGCAATTTCCGTATAGCTCATATCGTTGATGGCCCGCAGCGTGAGGATCTCCCGGTATTCCACGGGGAGCTCGTTCAAAGCCCTCGTCAGCTCCGCCCTGTCCTCGGCGGCCAGCAGCAGCTCCTCTGGACTCATCCCCGGATCGGGGACGTCCAGCTGGAGCTCCTCGTCCTCGTCGTTGATCGTGGTCAGGGAGACCGTGGGACGCCGCTTTTTTGCCCGCAGCCAGTCCAGACAGATATTCACCGTCAGGCGAAAGAGCCAGGTGGAGAAGGAGGAGTCAAACTGGAAGCCGGGCAGATTCCGCCAAGCCCGGAAAAAGGCCTCCTGCGACAGATCAAAGGCGTCGTCCTGGCTGCCGCACATCCGCAGCGCCAGGTTGTAGACCTTCGTCTGGTATTCCTGCACCAGCTGACCAAAGGCGTTGTTGTCTCCGGCCAGCACCTGTTCAATGATCGATTTTTCGTCCATTATTCCAAATCCCTCTGGATCCCCCGGATGATCCGGTAAACGTCTTCCATGACCGCAATCCTTGCGATCTGCTGCTTATAATAATTGCTGAAGCGGACGCCTCGCAGATACCAGGCCAGCTGCTTCCGGGCCTCCAGGCAGGCAATGTGCTCGCCCTTGTCCGCTCTGGCCAGCTCGATCTGCCGCAGGGCGGTTTCCATCCGCACGGCCAGGGGCGGCCGCTCCGGGACGGGCTCGCCTGACAGGGCGGCCTGGATTTGCTGGATCAGCCAGGGATCTCCGAAGGCCCCGCGGCCCACCATCAACGCGTCGGCTCCGGTGCGCTGCTTGCAGCGCAGGGCAGCCTCGACGGAGATGATATCCCCGTTGGCGATGACCGGGATGGAAACGCTCCGCTTGACTTCGGCGATTATATCCCAGTCGGCAGCGCCGGAATAAAGCATGGTCTTCGTCCGGCCGTGGACCGCGATGGCGGCGGCGCCGTTGTCAGCGGCGATTTTTGCCAGCTCCACTGCGTTCACATGGGACTTGTCCCAGCCCTTCCGGGTTTTTACAGTGACCGGAACCGGGACGGCGTCGGCCACAGCCCGGATGATCCGCCCCGCCAGCTGCGGATCCTTCATCAGCGCGGAGCCCTCACCGTTGTTGACGATCTTCGGCATGGGGCAGCCCATGTTGATGTCGATATAATCCGCGCCGGAGATCTCCAGCGCCAGCTGGGCGCCCCGGGCCATAATCTCCGGCTCGCTGCCAAAAATCTGGGCGCCGCAAAGCACACCCGGGTTGCGGCGGAGCAGGGAAGCGGTCTTCTTGTCTCCGTAGCAGAGCGCCTTGGCGGAGACCATCTCCGTAACCGTGGCACAGGCCCCCAGCTCCGCGCAAATCTGCCGAAAGGCGTAATCGGTAACGCCCGCCATCGGCGCGAGCATCACGCCGGCAGGCAGCTGTAGTTCCTTCATGGCTCCTCCCACAAACAATGTCTATTTATTATACTATAACGGGACGTAAAATGCAAAGGGAATCCGAAAAAAAGGAAAAAAGAAAAATAATCCTTGACAAACTGACAGAATATCAATATAATAACAAAGCTGAAACGCATATCCGCCCTTAGCTCAGTTGGTAGAGCAACTGACTCTTAATCAGTGGGTCCCGGGTTCGAGTCCCTGAGGGCGGACCACACAAGCGATCGTGAATAGGCAGCCCCTATCCACGATCACTTGTTTCATCCAATCATTCCGGCCCGTTGGTCAAGTGGTTAAGACAGAGGCCTCTCACGCCTTTAACATCGGTTCGAATCCGGTACGGGTCACCAACAAAAAGACGCCTTGCGGCGTCTTTTTGCTTGCATCGCAAAGGAGCGCAAAAATGAAATACGCAATCTACGGCGCCGGATCCCTGGGAACCGTGCTCGGCGCATATCTGACGAAAAACGCGGTGGATATCGAGTTGATCAATCACAACAAGGCCCATGTGGAAGCTCTGCGGAGCAAAGGCGCCCATATTAGCGGCACTGTGGATTTCACCGTCCCGGTCCGGGCTATCTACCCGGAGGAAATGCAGGGGCCCTATGACGTGATCTTCCTCATGACAAAGCAGCTGAGGAACCCTGAGGTGGTGGCCTTTCTGAAGCCGCTGCTGCGTGAAAGCGGCGTGATCGTTACCCTGCAAAACGGCATTCCCGAGCCCGGTATCGCGGAGATCATCGGACGGAAACGGACCATCGGCTGCGTGGTGGAATGGGGCGCCAGCCTCGTGGCGCCTGGAGAGGCGGAGCTGACCAGCGATCCAGACAGCCTATCCTTCCACATGGGCGGCATGGAGGGCGTGTCCCGGCAGACACTGGAGCTGGTACGCGGTCTGCTGGAGAAGATGTGTCCGGTGGCGATCGAGGACAATCTGATTGGGGCCCGCTGGTCCAAGCTGCTGATCAATGCCACCTTTTCCGGCATCGGCACCGCCATAGGAGGCAGCTTTGGGGACGTGAGCAGCGTTCCGCTGCCCCGGCGCTTGGCAGTCCGCTGCATGAAGGAGTGCATTGACGTGGGACGGGCCTCCGGCGCAGTCTTTGCACCGGTTCAGGGAAAGGATGTCACCAGGCTCTTCTATTACCGCGGTCCGGTCAAGCGGAAGCTTGCGGAGCTCCTGGTCCCTGTCGCCATGAGGAAACACAAGGGGATCGTTCCATCCATGCTTCAGGATCTGCGAAACGGCAAGCCCTGCGAAATCGACGCCATCAACGGCGTGGTCTGCGCCTTCGGACAGGCCCACAGGATCCCAACGCCCATCAATGATCGGATCGTGTCTGTGGTGAAGTCCGTTCAAAAGGGCGAACGGGAAGCAAAGCCGGAGAATATTGCGCTCTTCAAGGATCTGATCTGAGAAGCAGGGAAAAGCTCCGCCTTATACGAATAACGGTTTATAACCGTTTCATCAAAGAATAGTATTACGAATGACGGCTGCTTGAAAGAAATAATAAAACAGCGATGGCATGATCTTCGGGTCATGCCATTTTCTGTTTGGTCATCAGATCCCGGGGGATGAAGCTTGCGAAGGCCTGGGGTTTCCAGATAACTGTGCGGGTATCGAATCGCAGCCCGTTTTCAGGGGTAACCACTTGACAAGCGATCGATCGGTCGCTATAATAGTTTGTGAACGATCGGTCGCTCTTTACCTTGGGAGGTGCGCTATGGCAAGGGATACAAAGGAACGAATCCTCGCGGCGGCATTGGAGCTGTTTTCACAGAACGGCTATGCAGGGACCAACATCCGCGAGCTGACGGCGTCGCTGGGCTTGGGAAAGTCCTCCATGTACCGGCATTTTGAGAGCAAGGAGGAGATCTGGAACGCCCTGCTGGATGAAATGATCGCCTATTACGATGAACGCTTCGGTTCTCCGGCGCATCTGCCGCCGGTCCCGGATTCCCTGGAGGGGCTTGCGGCGATAACTGAGGGAATGGTGGATTTTACGGTCCATGATGAGAAAGTGGTCAAGACAAGAAAGCTGCTGACGATCGAGCAGTTCCGGGACGAGCGTGCCCGGGCGCTGGCCACGAAGCATTTTCTGACGGGCCTCACGGAGATGTTTACGTCGATTTTCGCCGGTATGATGGACAAGGGCCTGCTGCGCCGGGAGGACCCCGGGATGCTTGCCTTCGCCTACACCGCGCCGATCTCCGCGCGCATTCACCTCTGCGACCGCGAGCCGGAGAAAACGGAGGAAGCCATGGAGCGGATCGGAGCGTTCACCGGACATTTTATCAACACATACGGAGTGAAGGACCATGCATGAATCGTCGGAGCCGATCATCATTCGGCGGCTTCACAGAGAAGAAACGGGAGCCGCTCTCCGGCTCGCGTGGAAGGTATTTTGCGCCTTTGAATCCCCGGACTACGCACCGGAAGGCACTGCCGAGTTCAAAAAAACGCTGCAAAACGAAGCGTACCTGGCTGGGATCGGGTATTACGGCGCGTTCGATCATGGCAGCCTGATCGGCACACTTGGGATCCGGGAAGAAAATGCCCATATCTGCTTCTTCTTCGTAGACGGAGCCTTTAAACGCAGGGGTGTCGGTACCGGGCTTTTCGAGCGGATGAGGGAGGATTACCCGGGACGGACGATCACGCTCAACGCCTCTCCCTATGGCCTGCCCTTTTACGCGGCGCTGGGCTTTACGGCGACAGGCAAGGAGAGGACGGTAAACGGGATCCGCTTTACGCCGCTGATTTTTTATCGTTAAAAGGAGATGTTCGGAATGGTAATTGGTATCATTGGTGAAAACTGCAGCGGGAAATCCACCTTGGCAAAACGAATCAAGCAGGAACTTGGCGGAGAAGTCGTCACAGGCAAGGACTATCTGCGGCTGGCGAGGTCCGAAAGCGAAGCTGCGGCCCTTTTCCGGGAAAGGCTGAAAAGCGCGGTATCCGGAAGCAACATGATCTATGTGATTTCGGAACCGGAGCAGGTACAGCTGCTCCCGGACGGAGCTGTGCGGATTCTGGTCAGCGCGGACATGGATACGATCAAGGAACGCTTCAAAGCAAGGCTGCACGGCAGCCTGCCTGCGCCGGTTGCCGGGATGCTGGAAAAGAAGCACGGCATATTTGACGGCGGCAGCTATGACTATCATTACGACGGAGTCAACGGCGATCCCGCTTCCCTGTGCGAGGCACTGAAAAGGGCTGCAGAAGAAAAAGGATCGTTTGGATGTGGAGATAACAGCCCAAAGGAAATGAAAGATGCGTGAAGAAATCAAAACAGCCAGACTGCTCCTGCGCCGATTCAGGGCGTCCGACTACGATGATCTGTTTGAATTCCTGTCGCAGCTTGAACAGGATGAATTTGAAGGCTATCCGGGAATCACCTATGAGAACGGCAAAGAGCATTTGAAATCAAGGCTTGATTCCGATGAATTCTATGCCGTCGAACTTATTTCGTCCGGGAAAGTGATCGGCAATATCTATTGCGGAGCAAGGGATTTTGCCGCGAAAGAAGTCGGCTATATCATAAACAAAGACCATCAAAGACAAGGCTACGCAGGCGAAGCCCTTTCCGCGATCGTTCACAACGCGTTTCGGGAAGGCGTCCACCGGGTCTATGCCGAATGCGATCCGCGGAATGCTGCGTCGTGGAGGCTGCTGGAGAGCGTTGGCTTCCGGCGAGAGGCGCATCTCCGGAAGAATGTTTATTTCCATAAAAATGCTGACGGCACTCCGATCTGGAAGGATACCTATGTCTATGCGATCCTGGAAAGCGATGAAATCAATAAACTCTGTCGGGAAGCCTCAGCTGCCGGATCGCATATGCAGCATCCGGGTATCGATCCGATGAAGATTGTATTGTGCAGGCCGAGCAGCCGGTATGCCCGGCAGCTAATGGAATTCCGGGATGAATTATGGAAAAACGGCGATGAATTCGATGGATGTGCAGGGCTGGAGGATTGCGCTTCCTTTGAAGAATGGATTCAATTTGAGGAGCGTCTGAGGGCCAGATACAGGGAGGGCTATGTACCCTCCGAGGTCTTTCTGGCAGTCAGGGAATCGGATGACCGCCTGGTTGGGATCATTGATTACCGGCACCCTCTCACCGACGATCTGATGAGCTTCGGCGGCAATATCGGCTACAGCGTCAGACCATCCGAGCGCCGAAAGGGCTACGCTGCCGAAATGCTCAGATTGATGCTGGATATTTGCTGCTCTTATGGAGAGAAGCGGGTTCTGCTTACCTGCGACAGTGATAATACAGCGTCAAGGAAAACCATCCTGAAAAATGGCGGTGTCCTGGAAAATGAGATCGAAGACACCATGGGGTTGTGTAAATGCGGGAAAATCCAGCGATACTGGATTCCAATTGCTCCCGACGTCCGATCGGCCGGAAATGGCTGATTTTCTGGACGCAATTGATTGACACGCTTCGTGTCACGGATGTGACGACGCGGTTCTTTCCATGTTTTCAATGCTGTGCTACGATCTGCACAGGAAAACCGGAAAGGTGGAAGGAACATGAAGTATAACAAAAGAAGAGACCTGCGGCTCGGGGTCGGACTCCTGCTGACGTTTTCGCTCTGGACGTTTCTGGTCCGGCTGATCGACGTTCAGGCGGCGGGACCAAAGAGGACGGCGATCGGCTTTGCGAGTTTCAACCTGTGGGCCCATCGGTTGACCGGCGTACACATGGGCATCTATACGATAACTGACTGGCTCGGTCTTGTTCCGATCTTTATTTGCCTGTGCTTCGGCGGATTGGGCCTGGCGCAGCTCATCCGGCGGCGGAGCCTGCGGCGGGTCGACGCCGAGCTTTTGCTGCTGGGCGGGTACTATGTGCTTGTAATAGCGGCATACCTGATGTTTGAAATGATCCCCGTCAACTACCGACCGATTCTGATCGAAGGCAGACTGGAAGCATCCTACCCCTCGTCTACGACCCTCCTGGTCCTGAGCGTTATGCCGACGCTGCGCTACCAGATCGACAGGCGCTGCAGACACGCAAAGCTCAGCCGCTTCATCAACATGGCAGCCCTTCTTTTCTCGGTTTTTATGGTTGTCGGAAGACTGATTTCCGGAGTGCACTGGGCGACGGATATCGTCGCTTCCATTCTGCTGAGCGCCGGGTTGTTTTTGCTCTATCGCGCTGCCGTCCAATTCGCGGACGGCAAAAGGAGGAACGATGGAATTCAATGAGAAACTGCAGGAATTACGAAAAAACAAGGGGATGACCCAGGAGGAGCTGGCGGAAGCGTTGTATGTGTCCAGGACGGCTGTTTCAAAATGGGAGTCCGGACGGGGCTATCCCAACCTCGACTCGCTGAAGCTGATATCCCGGTATTTCGCTGTTTCCATCGATGAACTGATCTGCCCGGAGGAGATCATTTCCGCGGCAGATGAAGAGAAAAAAGCCTGCGTGAACAAGGTCCTTGCGCGGATCTGCGGCACGCTGGATATTCTGTCAGCCTTGCTGCTGATCCTGCCTGTTTTTGGAAACGGAGCGGACAGCCCGGGCTCGGCAGCGCTGTTTTCACTGACATCTGTCAATCCGTGGATCAAAGCGTCGTTTATCGCCGTGATCGCACTGACGGTATTGAACGGGATTTGCGGCATGCTGATCAGTCGTTTGGATCGTCCGGTCTGGGATCGGCATCGCTTTGTCACAGGTATGGTGCTGTCGATCGTGGGTGCGGCGATCTTTATCCTGACGCGTCAACCGTATGCGGGGATACTCTGCTTGGCCATTCTGGTTGTGAAGGGATTCCTGATTGGAAAAGGAAAGGATTTGATCTGATGAAGAAAAACCGGATACGAATCTATCCCGCAGGCAGGGAGCAAATGGAGCGCATTCTGGCCGTCGAACAGGACGAGGAACTGAGGAAAGCGTACAGGGAAATGCTGGAGGGCAGCCTCTCCCATCCGGAGGAGCGGGATTGGTACGCCATGTGGATGATCGAGAAGCAGGACGGAACGCGGATCGGCGATCTGTGCTTCAAGGGCATCGAGGCAGGCCGGAATCCGGAGATCGGCTACGGGATCCTGGAAGCGTTCCGGGGGCAAGGATACGCGGCCGAGGCCGTCAAGCTTGCGCTTCAATGGGCATTCCGGCACCCGGAGGTACAGGCTGTTGAGGCGGAGACCGACCCGGGAAATACGGCCTCCCAGCGCGTTCTGGCCAAATGCGGCTTTCGCCCCATGGGGATCATGGGAGAAGAGGGCCCGCGATTTATCAGAGATAGGGAGATTGAAATGAACAGCAATGAAGTCGTTCGTTCAGAAAAACCAGAGGAATACCGAGAGGTTGAAAACCTTGTCCGGGAGGCGTTCTGGAACGTCTACCGTCCCGGCTGCAGCGAGCATTATGTGATTCACGTGCTGCGAAGCGATCCGGCCTTCGTGAAGGAGCTGGATCTCGTCATGGAGCTGGACGGGCGACTGATCGGACAGAATATGTTTATGAAAACGGTGATCGAGGCCGACGACGGCAGGCTGATTCCGGTGCTGACCATGGGGCCGATTGGAATCACCCCCGAACTCAAACGCCGCGGCTTCGGGAAAAAGCTGCTGGACCACTCCCTGGAGAAAGCGACTGAAATGGGCTTCGGCGCTGTATTGTTCGAGGGAAATATCGGATTTTACGGAAAAAGCGGCTTCGACTACGCAAGAAACTTCGGCATCCGCTACCACGATCTGCCGGAAGGCGCAGACGATTCCTTCTTCCTCTGCAGGGAGCTGATCCCCGGTTATCTGAGCGGCGTCACCGGCGTGTATCAGACGCCGAAGGGCTACTATGTGGACGACGCGGACGTGGAGACCTTCGACAAGGACTTCCCGCCCAAGGAGAAGCTGAAGCTGCCCGGTCAGATTTTTGGATAAAAAATTAAAAAACCCTTGACTCTCCCACTGTGGCAGGCATTACAATGGACATGAGCTCAAAAACGAAGCAGCATCAGGAGGTACCGCCATGCTGAAAATCGGAGAATTTTCAAAACTGTCCAGACTCAGTGTCAGAATGCTCCGCCACTATGATGAGATCGGCCTTTTGAAACCGGCAGAAACGGACCGCTTCACGGATTATCGGTATTACAGAGAGGATCAGCTCCCGATCGCGGGCCGCATTGGCGCCCTGAAGGATATGGGCTTTTCTCTTGCGGATATCGTCAGGATCCTGGAAGTCTACGATGACCGGAAGAAGCTGGAGCAGTTCTTTGCTGCCCGGCGGGCAGAACTGGAGACCCTGTCAAAGGAGCTCGCATATAAGCTGACGCTTCTGGACGCAGCCGGAAAAAGGCTGAGAAAGGAAGAAAACATGAGTTATAACGTTACCCTCAAGACGATCCCCGCGCGCTATGCTGCCACTGTGCGGATGACCATACCCCGCTATGAGGACGAAGGCATGATCTGGGGCAGGATGGCGGAGGAAACCTGCCGGATGAATCTCGTGGAGGATGATCCCTGTCTATGCGCGGTGACCTATCTCGACGGAGAGTACAAGGAAGAAAACGTAGAAATGATAGCCTGGAAAACCGTCAAGGGGAGCTATCCCGATACGGAGCATGTAAAGTTCCGCAGCTTGCCGGAGGTGACGGTGGCCAGCTGCACCTACCAGGGAAGCTACACGCAGATCACGGATGTTTACTCGGCAGTCATAGCCTGGATGGAAGCGAACGGCTATGAACCCGCGGAACCGATGTTCAACATCTATCACGTCAGCCCGCACGAGACCCGGAATCCGGATGAGTTCGTGACCGAGATCTGCTATCTGCTGAAGAAGAAATCAGTTGCGGGGGGAGCAGACAATAACTAACAACTTTTTGACCGCGATCAGGAGAACAGATAGAAAAAAACCGGGGTGCTGCGCACATTTCTGTACGCAGCACCCCGGCGGTTTGAGGATCAGAACAGGCTCATATAGAGCTCCATGTACTTTTGCGCCGGCTGCTTCCAGGAGAAGTCGACTTCCATATCGTGCTTCGCCAGCCGCTTCCAGCCTTCGGGATTGCCGTAATAATCCCCCAGCGCCCGGTCGATGGCGCCCAGGAAATCGTCGCCGTTGTAGCTCTGGAAAGTGTAGCCCCGTCCCTCGCCGGTGGAGGGGTCGTAGGGCAGGACGGTGTCCTTCAGACCGCCGGTGGCATTGACGATGGGCACGGTGCCATAGTGCATGGCAATCAGCTGACTCAGACCACAGGGCTCGGATTTGGAGGGCATCAGATACATATCGGAGCCCGCGTAGACCCGGGAAGCCAGGGCAGAATCGAATTTCAGGTTCATGGAGAACTTGTCGGGGTATTCGCTGGCGACGGACTGGAGGGCATGTTCATACTTCGCCTCGCCGGTGCCCACAATAACCAGTTGGATATCCCGCTCCAGCAGACGCCGGAGGATGTAGCAGAGGATGTCAATGCCCTTGTGGGAGGCCAGGCGGCTTACCATGGAAAGGATCGGCGCATCGCTCTCCGCCAGACCCAGCTCCTTCTGCAGGGCCCGTTTGCAGACCAGCTTGTCGGAGATGCTGTCGGCGCTGTAGTTCTTTGCCAAAGCCTTGTCCGTGGCGGGATTGTAGACGTTCACGTCGATTCCGTTGGTGATGCCCCGGAGCTGCTCGCCCCGGGAGCCGAGAATACCGGAAAGGCCGTGGGCAAAGTAGGGATAGCGAAGCTCCGTGGCATAGGTCTCGGAAACGGTGGTGACCAGATTGGCCTTTACCGCGGCGGCCTTCATGAAGTTGATGCAGCCGTCGTAGGTGCACACTCCCCGCCAGAGATCGTCCAGCCCCAGAACCTCATTGAAGAATTCGGGACCGGCTTTGCCCTGATATTCCACATTGTGGATGGTGAAGACCGTGCGGGCTTCGGGAAGACGATCCCGGAACTCCGCCTCCAGATAGATGGGCACCAGGGCGCTCTGCCAGTCATGGCAATGGAGGACCTCCGGCCGCATGCCGATCCGGCACATGGAAGCCAGGGCAGCCTTCGCGAAATAGGCGAAGCGCTCGCCGTCGTCGTAGAAGCCGTAGATCCCGTCTCTGCAGAAGTAAAACTCGTTGTCCAGGAAATAGACCTGCAAATGCTTCTGACTTTTTTTGAGCCGATAGAGTCCCACATACTGCTGCCGCCAGGTCAGATTCACGGTAAAGGCGCTGACCAGCTCAGTGTCCAGCTTTGGATTGTACTTGATTTTCTTATAGTAGGGAAGGAAGATTGAGACATCGTTGCCCTTGATCCGGGCGAGCTCTGCCGGCAGGGCCTGCAGCACGTCCCCAAGGCCGCCCGTTTTGATGAAGGGGGCAGCCTCGGAGGCGACCATGGCGATTCTCATACAACGTCACCCCGATTGAGGATCACAGGATGCTCCATGGTGCCGATCAGCTTGACGCCGGCGTTGATCTTGACGTCCTTGTCCAGAATGCAGTATTCCAGCTGCGCGCCGATGCCGATCTCGCAGTTGGCCATCACTACGCAGTTTTTGACCACCGCGCCGGTGGAGAGCCGCACGCCGCGGAACAGAACGGAGTTCGCAGCAGAACCCAGGAGCACGCAGCCGTCGGCCACGATGCAGTCGTCGATCTCGGAGTGCTCGCCGTAGTAGCAGGGCACCTGATCCCGGACCTTGGTATAGATGGTCAGGCCCTCGCGGTAGAGGCTGTGACGGATGTTCTTGTCAATAATCGCCAGGTTATTGCGGAAATACTCCTCGGTGGACTCGTTGAACAGAGCCACCTCGTCGAACAGGAAGGCGCCCACGGAGAGCAGGCCGTCAGCCCAATCCTGGAGGATGAACTCCCGCTCGAAGCGGTAGCGGTTGTGGCTGACGCATTCCTCCGCGGACCTCAGCAGCAGATCCTTGCGCATGATGAACATGCCCATGGACGCCAGGTAATCCTCCGGCGCGGCGTAGTCCACGGCCATATCGGAGATCTCGCCGTCCTTGTCCAGCCGGACCGCCAGATCCAGCTGCTTTTTGCCGTTGGCAATGCCGTTCTTGAACACCACGGTCACATCCTTGCCGGAGGCAATGTGGGCCTGCATGACTTCCTCCAGGTTGATGGCGCAGATCACGGCGGCGTCGGCCAGGATGATATACTCCTCCTTACCCTTGGCCAGATAGCTGCTGCTGGCGGCGGCAATGGCCTCCAGCTTGCCCCGGAAGGTGTTGGTGGCGCCCATGGAATAGGGCGTGATGAACTCCAGACCGCCCTCCTCCAGCTCCAGATCCCATTCCTCGCCGGAGCCGATGTGGTTCATCAGGCTCTGGAAGTTATACTGGGTGACGATGCCGATGTGGCGGATGCCGGCGTTGGCCATGTTGGACAGGGTGAAGTCGATCTGGCGGTAACGTCCGCCGTAGGGAAGGGAGGCCTGAGTGCGCTTATTGGTGAGCTGGCCCAGGGAGCTGTCGTAGATATTGGCGAAAACAAGACCCATTACGTTTTTCATTGTTCGTTACCTCCTGCCTCAGATGACTTCGCCGGGCTTGACGACTTGATTGACCTCGATGACGTGATCCTTGCCCACCACGGAGATCTGACGCTTGTCGCCCTTGCGGAAGGCGCCGCCGATCACGGCGCCGCTGCGGACGGTGCAGCCCTCGCCGATGATGGCGTTGCGGATGATGACGCCGGGCTCGATGA
>JAEEGL014462600.1_pt1 | contig 18069 bp, 9 predicted proteins | sample 9134231 | NCBI WGS metagenome assembly JAEEGL01 (sample SAMN16246548, study PRJNA631951) | gut metagenome | biome: gut microbiome; feature: rumen; material: fiber-attached | host: Bos | place: Iran: Karaj | collected 2018-10 | reverse complement strand
TGGGCATTGACCCCACCGACAGCCTGCTCATGGGCAATCGGCTCGAGACCGCCGACGACAAGATTGTGATGTTTGGGCTCAACGAGAAGCAACGCAAGGCCTTGCTCGGTGATGTGTTTGAAGGCGAAGATGCCGACTATGGCAACTTCTGTATTATAGGTGTGCGTGCTTTGCCTGGCGACTATACCCTTGTGGTCTATCACATTGAGTTTGGTGATGGCAGCGACGGACTAGTGGCTATTTATGACCGTAACGGCAAACTGATTGACTGCTGCCAGACGGGGCCGTGGGACTTCAAGATGCCAGATTTCATGAACGATGACTACACCGCCGGCGTGATGCGCGAAGAACACAATGTGCTCGACATGGTGTCGAATAACAGTTTCAAGATTACAAACAGTGTGAGCAAATATGATGTTGTGGCGGTTCCGCTTGATGGCGAAGATGAGGGCGTGAGCGGTTTCAAGAAGGTGAAAGACCAGATGAACATCACCAAGGAGTATAATTTCACTGTTGACAAGAATGGCCACCTCAAAATGGAAACCCCTAAGGTGCTTGACAAGACAGGTGCAACGGCCCATGATTTGCTGCTTGACGAGATTGATGGAATGTTCAAGGCTCCCAAGTATGACACGAGCATTCTCGACAAGGTGAACGCCATTGCCGCAAAACCCGAGGTCAAGGCCTCGATGGGCAGTGAAGAAGATGAAGTAGGCTACAGGCTGGAGGCGATAATCAACAGAGTGTTTGCCATGAATCCGCAAGGCTTGCTCAAGTGGCTGGCTTCGCACCGCGACCTCACGAAAAACCATGTGGTTACCATCTTCGAGTCGCTCTTCTCTGAGGGGGCGGTCGACAAATATCTCCTATATCAGCAAATCCAGAAGATGCCTGCAGGAACCGACAAAGACTACTTGGAAAAACTCACTGGCCAGTGGGGACCTGCCGGTGCAGTAGGCTGATTGCCAGATGAAAACCGACAAATGAAAAACGGACTTGATGAGTCCTGAACCTTAATTCTCCTGCCTTACAACACCTTGTAGACAGAAGAATTTTTCACTTTTTGCAAAAAAAATTCATGCACTTGCAACCTTTTTGTGACCGTGTTGCATCTAATGCATGAAAACGCCGCTGAAATGGCAAAAGTGAAACCAAATAAAAACAGAAAGATATGAAACGAATTATTTATGTAATCATGAGCATGACGATGATGTTGATCGTCGGTACTCAAACGATTCAGGCCGAGAAATCGACGGTATTGCACCGAGGCGACACACTGGCCGTAGTGAAAGGAGAAGACACAGTGTATATCATGGGTGGCGAAGCAAGCCTTGCCGAACAGGTGGTGAGCCTCCTCGACGACACCCTGGCAGGCGCACACCTTGAGCGTGGCCATGGCAACCCTCATGTGCAGGTTGACCCTGTCACTGCCAAGCAGCGCGAGAAACTCGTCGAAGAAATGCAGCGCAGCGTGCAGACGATGGTGATAGTGATTGTAGGCACCCTGGTGGTGGGCGTGATACTGATCATCTTGATAGTGGAGTGGTTCAAGCACAAACGCCGCAAAGAGAAATATGAAATCATCTCGAAAGCCATTGAGAACAACTATCCGTTGAACGATGTGATGATTGATGACTTTGGCAACAAGGCCATGGAACAGCCTCCCGTGTTCATGCCGCAGCCTCAGGCTCCTGTTCAGCCTCCCATGCCCGGTCAGGCACCTGTGAATCAAGCGAATCAACCGCCCGTGCAGCCTGTGGCAGGTCAAATCAACTGGAATGCTTATAGCTCGGCATTCACCATGATGGCAGTGGGTATTGGGTTCATGGTATTCTTCGCCTTCGCCGGTGGCTGGCCCCTGATAGGTGTGTTCCTGATGGTATTCCTGATTGGCGCTTTCAAGGCTTTCATGGTGTGGCAACAGCAAAAGCAAGCGATGAGGATGTTCCAGCAGCCGCAACAGCAAATGCCGGCAGCGCCCACTATGCCTCAGTCTCCCATGCCCGAGCCCCCCGTCAACAATCGTGCAGCGAATAACAATCCTCAAGGCCCTGCCGTGAATCAATAATTCCTGACAGCGAGAACAATGTTAAGCCGAATCGAAGAAATCAAGCTTGTGTCGCAATGCGTGCTTACCGGTGATAAGCGCGCATTCGGCAGGCTCGTCGAGGCCTATCAGCAGCGTGTGCGCAGGTTCTTCCTGAACCTGACCATGGGCGACGAAGACCTCACCGACGACCTCTCGCAAGAGACCTTCATCAAGGCTTATCTGAACATCAACAATTTCAAGGGATTGTCGAGTTTCAGCACCTGGCTGTTCAGGATTGGTTACAACGAGTTCTACAGTTATGTCAGAGCCCGTCGCGAAGAGCGCTACGACCAGTTGCCCGACGAAGGCGACGAGCAGAGCGCCGTGAACCAGACCGATGCCCAGCTCACCGTGCAGAAGGCGCTCAACGCCTTGAACCGTGTGGAACGCGCGGTGGTGGTGATGTTCTATATCGAAGATATGCCCATCAAGAAGATCTCGACAGTGATGCAGATACCGCAGGGCACCGTGAAGTCGCACTTGCACCGTGCCAAGGACAAGATGGCTAAATATGTGTGAAATGAAAATGAATGTAACGCTAAAAAAATTGAAGAACATGAAACGAAATGCTGAAGATGAAAGACTGGCAAAATTGCTCAAGGCCAATGCGCCCGATGTGAAGCCCAACGAGTGGTTCACGCCTCGCGTGATGAACAAGTTGCCCGAGCGTCGCCGCAGTTTCCGCTGGCAAATGCCCCTCGTCTATGGGGTGGCATTTGTGGTGTGCCTTGTCTTGTGCGTGAAATTTATGATGGGTTACAGCCAATCGGCCATCACCGTGCGCGATGTGCTCTACTTTGCGGTGATGATTGCTGTTACGCTCTTCATGGGTTGCCAGCTGGTGCTCGATGTGGTGCGTGACGAGTGAGCAGTGAACCGAGGGTTGCCTTGGCTTGCTATATAACAAACCGGCATGGTTTGCATGTGATTCTATTGCCAAAATGCGGCGATAGAATCATTTTTTTTGTTATTCAAGAAAAAAAGTGTATATTTGTAACTCAATCTTAAAAACAACTTAATGATAGTTTTTTACATAACCCTAACAATTATAAAACCGATAAATATATATTTTTTATTATGAAAAGAATGCTATTTTGGGCTGTGCTACTGATGCTCTTGAGCACAACAGCCGTGCGTGCCGATGAGGCTCAAAAACGCGAGATGCGCACCGTGTGGGTGGCTACCGTGTCGAATATCGACTGGCCGCAGACACGAGGAACCTCGGCAACAACTATCGCTAAACAAAAGAAACAACTCACCGACCTGCTCGACGGTTTTGTGAAAGCCAACATGAATGGCATTTGTCTGCAGGTGCGCCCCATGGCCGATGCGCTCTATCAGTCGAGCTATGAGCCGTGGTCGAGTTATGTGAGTGGCACCCGCGGCGTGAATCCCGGCTGGGACCCCTTGGCATTTGCCGTTGAGGAGTGTCACAAGCGCGGTTTGGAATGCCATGCGTGGATCAACCCCTATCGCTTCAGCAACAGTAGCGGCAACGACTGCAACACCCCTCAGGATGTGGCCATGAAAAATTCAGGCCTGCTCATGCAAGTGGGCAGTAGGGTGGTGTTCAATCCTGGCCTTGAGGGCTCGCGCCAACATCTGCTCAAGGTGTGCAAGGAGATCATCGAGAACTACGAGATCGACGGCATCATCTTTGACGACTACTTCTATCCGGGCGACGGCACGCCCACCGATAGCAGCGCCCCCGACTATGACCTGTGGAACAACAGCAATGTTGACATGACCATAGCCGACTGGCGCCGCAACAATGTGAACCTGATGGTGCAGGACATGTATAACATGGTGCAGCAAACCAAGCCCTATGTGAAATTCGGCATTGGCCCCGCCGGTGTGGCAGGTACCGCGAGTACAAGCGCAGGTGCCCATGGCGTTATTCCTTGCCCCACGGGCAGCGACTGGCAGTATAACCAGATTTACAGCGACCCGCTGGCCTGGCTCGAGCAAGGCACCATCGACTATATCTCTCCACAACTCTACTGGAAAACCAATCACACGACCAACCCCTTTGGCCCTCTCACGCAGTGGTGGAGCTATATCGCCAACCACTATGGCCGTCATCACTATGCAAGCCACAACATCTATTTCATGGCTGGCACCAACACGCTGGAGGACTGGCAGGAGATTTGCCAGCAGATTCAATACAGCCGTGACTATAACTTGGACAATGCCCCGGGCGTGAACTTCTACTCGGCCAAGTATATCGACGGGCCCACCTGCTCGGGACTTGCCGATTATCTCGCCAGCACTCTTTTCACGCACAAGGCCTTGATTCCCGCCATGACATGGAAACCCAAGACCAATTATAGCGCTCCGCAGAATCTTGCCCTGAACGGCAATGTGCTGTCGTGGACAGGGGTGAACACCTCGCTTGTGCGCTACTCGATTTATGCCATTCCACAAGAACTCTCGATCGACGATGTGCGCAGCGAGAAATTCGACGGCATCAGGAGCGACTATCTGCTCAATGTGTCGTACACCCCCAACTATACTTTGCCCGATGAGTACTGCTCGGGTTACTGGTATGCCGTGTGTGTGGTCGATGGATGGGGCAATGAGTTCGACGCTGCCTACTTGAATGCGCCGGTCGACCCTGCCGAGAAAGTGACCCTGATTTCGCCCTTGGGCGGCGTTGAGGTCAGTTGGGACCAGCAGTTCACCTGGACCTCGGTGACCAATGCCACTTATCGCATTCAGGTGGCCACAGACCCCGCTTTCAGCAACATTGTGATTGAAGAGGCGGGCTTGACGACCCCCGAGGTGGTGCTCGACCTCGATGCGCTTGAAGTGTCGACCACCCATTACTGGCGCGTGGTGACACACCAGACCGGCTATGTCGACAGTTACTCTGATGCCGGCGAGTTCACGACAGGCGTTCGTGAACCATCGCCAAAGACGACCCTCATATCGCCTGCCAATGCCAGCGAACAGACCGCCAACTTCAATTTTGTGTTCAGCAAGGTTGATGATGCTGAGAGCTATAGGGTAGAAGTGGCCAAGGACCGAAACTTCAGCACCCTGGTCTACTCAAGTGCCGATGTGGTTGAAAACGGTGACCAGATGATTCACAACATGGCAGTGAACCAGTTGGGGCTGGGTACCTACTACTGGCGCGTGGTGACCCGTGTACGCCATTGCACCGAGGCAGCCTCCTCGTGGCGCAACTTCAAGATAACGGCGCAGCCCGTGGGCGATACCGAAGCGGGTTATGTGATAAAGAAAGACATCGACAACAGCACTTATGCCTTGCACAATGGCATGCAATTGAACAACCTGTGGGTGCGTTCGGTGAAAAGCGAGTACGATAACATCACCTTTGACAGCAATGGTCTCATGAATCGAGGCTTTGCCGTGAAGGGCAACCGCATTTATCAGGCGGGTAGGGCAGAGGGCAGCAGCACTGCCGCTACCTATCTGCGTGTGTATAATGCTTCGACGGGCGAGCACATGCGCGATGTGCAGCTATCGCCCGATGTGAGTGTGGCCTATTATCCGGTGAACGATGTGCTCACCGATGCTGCCGGAAACCTGGTGGTGACCAACCTGACACTCAACATAGGTTCCACGCCGCTCATGATTTACCAGGTGGACGAGGAAACCGGCGATGCCGTGCTGCGTGCGCGCCTCACCACTCAGTCGGTCACCTCTAAGCCCCGCATCGACCATTGCAATGTGCTGGGCGATGTGAGCAGCGGCAATTTCTATGTGTTTGCTGCCACAGCAAGCGGCGATGAACTCATTCGCTGGACCATCTCGGGTGGCAATGTGACCAGTGCCCAGGTGAAAAAGGTGGCAGGATTTGCGCCGTCGAGCAACACCACCTTTGGCATAGCGCCCCGCATCTATCCCGTGAGTGAGAACATTGTGTATGTGAATGGCGGCGCCACCTATCTTACCCGTTATAACTTCGCGACCGGCGCCATCGACGGCAGTTTCAGTGCCGGCGAACTGGTGAGCAGCCACAACCAGGCCAATGGCGCAGCAATTTTTGAATTTGGCGGCAACAATTACATGCTCTACAGCTATGGCGACTTCAATGCGCCCGACGGTCACCAATTCATGCTGGCCGAGAATACTCAGGACACCCAGTTCTCGGGTTTCTCCAAGATGTGGCTTTTCCCGAAACAGGGTATTGGCGGTGTGAACAGTTCCACTTGGGGCGCACCTTGCCTGGCAGTGCCCGGTGGCGACAAGTTCACCATGAATCTCTACCTCTATGTGCCGGGCAATGGCCTGGCGGCCTACGAACTCAAGATGCGCCGTGGCGATGTGAACCGTGATGGCCTTGTGAATGTGTCGGATATCAGTGCGCTCATCAATATGATCTTGGCGATAACACCAGTCGACGAGTTTCATGGTGATGTGAATGGTGATGGCCACATTGATGTTTCGGATGTCACGGTACTTATCGGCATCATCATGGGGCTGGCGTAATGATGGATTTTTTATGTTATTGTTAAAAATTCACATTTTTTTGGGATATTGAAAAAATTATAGTAAGTTTGTAACATAAAATTTGATTTTCGACTTAGTTTCAGTAACCTTAAATAATGCTATTATGAGTTCTAAAACTGTGTCGAAAATTTATTTATATATAATACACTGATTTAAAACTAAATATTAAATAACTAAACTTACTTTTTTATGAGAAAACAGTTACTGCTACTGTTAGTTTCGGTCTGTTCGGTGTTGGCTTATGCCCGCACTGTTACCGGCATTGTGACCTCGGCCACGGACAAGGAACCCATTATCGGGGCCTCGGTCAGGGTGCACGGTACCAATAAGGGGACAACCACCGACATCGACGGAAACTACACAATCAACGTCAACGACAACGACGTGCTTGACTTTTCTTATGTGGGAATGAATCCGGTTTCCATCAAGGTTGGTAACCAGTCGGTTATCAATGTGGAACTGACGGATAATTCTCAAGTGCTCGGCGAGGTTGTTGTCACTGCAATGGGTCAGACTCAGGAAAAGAAGAAACTGAACTTTGCGGTGCAATCGCTCAATGCCGACGAGGTAACTGCCGGTAGCACCACCAACTTTGCCAGCTCGCTGCAAGGCAAGGTGGCAGGTTTGCAGGTGGCTACAGGCGGTGGTTCGCCCAACTCTTCGACACAGGTTATCATCCGCGCCATCTCGTCGGTGAATAACTCGCAGAGTAATGAGCCACTCATGATTGTGGATGGTGTGCCCATTCGTGGCAAGGGTGCCACACTGGCCGACATCAATGCCAACGACATCGAGAACATGACCGTGCTGAAAGGTGCGGCAGCATCGGCGCTTTATGGTCAGGAGGCTGCTAACGGTGTGATCATGATCACCACCAAGAGCGGCAGCAAGGATGGCAGCATTCGAGTCACCGGTTCGGCTACGGTCGAAATCAGCACTCCCATGCGTGTTCCCAAAACCCAGAGCACCTTTATTCCCGGTACCAAGGGCATGTACAAGGAAAACAGTTCCAGCGGCGGTTGGGGCCCCTACCTCGGCGCCAATGATGTTTACTACGACAATGTGGGCAAATTCCTGGGCACCGGTCTGCTGCAGAAGTATGACTTGAGCGTGAGCGGCGGTACCGAGAAGTTTAACGCCTATGCTTCGGTGGCCTACATGGACCACGACGGTGTTGTTCCCAAAGACTATAAGAAACAGCTCACCGTCTTCCTGAAGAGTTCGTTCAAACCCTCGAAGCAGGTAAGCATGCAGTTCTCGATGAACTATGTCGACTCGCAGTCGCGTGGTTTCGGCAACTCCATGTCGACCATCTATAACTGGGGCATCAACAAGGACATGAGCAACTATGAGACCCTTGAAGGCCATGTGAACTGGCGTGCCCGCTACGAGAACTGGGACATCATGACCGACAAGGAGCGCATCAATGCCGGCGTATCGCCTTACTATGGCCGCTACCATGACAAGAGCGAGACCAAGAGCAGCCGTGTGATGCTCAACGGCCAAATCTCGTATGAGCCGTTTGAGAATCTTGTGTTCACAGGCAAACTGGGTTACGATAAGGGACACAGCAGTTATGAGTCCTATACGGTGCCTCGCTTCTATGACGATGACTTTATCAACCCCAACGACGAGGAACTGCAAAAGGCATTGAGTGGCAGCCAGAGTCTGTTTGGCTCCTATAGCTTCCAACCCTCGCGTGGCGAACAGTTCACTGCACAGTTCCTTGCCACCTATCAGCGCACCTTTGCAAAGGACTATACGCTGAACGCCCTGTTCGGTATCGAATACAAGGAGAGCAGCAGTTATGAGGCATCGATCTATGGTGAAGACTTCCAGTTGAGCGGAGATTTCTACAGTTTCATGAACACGAACTTCACCAATGGTGACTTGCTCATTGCTAATCATCCCTCGCTCTACCACTCGAAGTGGAACAAATATGGCTACTTCGGCGAGTTGCGCTTTGACTACAAAGGCATGGCGCAACTGTCAGTGACTGGCCGCTACGACGGTTCGTCGCGCTTTAAACAGGTTGACCCCACCTACTTCTATCCCTCGGTAACGGGCGGTATCATCTTCAGTGAACTCTTCAACCTTTCAAACAACTGGTTCTCTTACGGTAAGATTCGCGGCAACTGGGCAAAGGTGGGTAAAGATAGCCCCGCCTACCTGTTCACCGACACCTATAAACAATGGACCCTGTTCCCCGACGGCGGTTATGGTATCGACCCCACAGTGTCGCGCGCTATCACGCTCGAGCCCGAGATGACCAGCTCGTGGGAGATTGGTGCCGACTTGCGCTTCTTTAACCAGCGCACCCGACTTGATGTAGCCTACTACTCGACCACGGTCGATAACCAGATTGTGTCGGTGCGTGTGTCGCCCGCATCAGGAACCATTCTCCAGACCCGCAACGAGGGTACTATCGAGAACTATGGTGTGGAGGCTACCCTGGCACAAGACATCTTCAAGACTGCAGACTTTGACTGGACTGTAACACTCAATACCTCGTTCAACCGTGGCCGTGTGAAGAAATTGCCCGACGACATCATCGAGATTCAAGGCACGCAATATGGCGACATCTTCCCCGTTGCCCGACTCAACGGTTCAACCACAGGTATCTCGGGTAAGGACTATCGCCGTGATCCTAACGGCAATGTGATTTGCGACGAGAACGGTTATCCCGTGATTGACCCCGCCAAGGGTATCTACATTGGTAACCGCGAGCCCGACTTCCTGATGGGTTTGGGTTCATCGTTCCGTTACAAGCATGCCACCCTTTCGTTCCTGCTTGACGGACGCTGTGGCGGTGACATCGTGAATGTTACTGGACGCAGCCTTATCACCAACGGCAAGGCCCGCTGGTATGACCGCTACCGCAACCGCGAAGTCATCTTCAATGGTGTGCAGGAGGTGGTGGGACCTGATGGCGAAATGACCTATGTGAAGAATACCACGCCCATCATTCTCGACCAGAACTTTGTTGCGACCTACTTCAGTACGGTTTCGTCAAACTTCATTGAAGATGGTTCGTATATTCGCTTGAGTTATGTTACACTGGGTTACGATTTTACACACCTGTTCAAGAAGACTTGGGCTGTTAAGGGCCTGAGTGCAACCTTCACAGGCCGCAACCTGTTCCTGCTTACAAAATACACCGGCAACGACCCCGCCATCATGGCAGCCGTGAGCGGTGGTACCGGCGGCATGGGCATCGACAACTACAATGTGCCTGTCTCGCGCAGTTTCAATTTCACTCTTAAAGCAACGTTCTAAAATGATTACAACTATGAAAAAGATAAAATTTATTGCTGCAACGTTGTTGATGGGATTCGTCACGGTGAGCTGTACCGATGTACTCGAAGACAACGTGAATCCCGACAGGGCTCATGTGATTGATGCCAAAGTGGGATTGCCGGTGCTGGTTTACTATGCCCAGCAGGTGGTTTATGACCATGCCGAATATTATGCCTATTTCTCGCAGATGCTCACTACCGGCGGCAAGAGTTCGGTGGGTGCCTACTCCTACAAGTGCGAGTGGGAGATGCTCACCATGAACCGCCACCCCATGTGGCGCCGTCACTTCTATGACATTGGCAAGAATGGCAACATCTTGATTGATAACTCCCGTGCCATCAATTCGCCCAACTATGAACTGATTGCACGCACCATTAAACTCATGTCGACGCAACTCACGACCGATGCCTTTGGCGACATGCCTCGCTCTCAGGCCTATCAGTCGAATGCGCCGCAATACGACACGCAGGCCTCCATTTACAAGTGGATGCTTGAAGAGGCCGATGAACTGATAAGGATGTATGAGGATCCGGCCATCGCCAAGAGTCCCGACAACCAGGAAATCACCTTTGCCGAGGACCGCGTGTATGGCGGCGACCTGGAGCGCTGGAAAGGACTCGTGTATGCCGTGAAGGCCCGCATCCTGTTGCGCAACATTCCTAATATTGACCGCAGTGCCGCTACCTGCAACAAGATTATTGAAGCCGCCGATGCCGCCATCAACCAGTGGCGCAAGGGCGAACTGCTGCACGGCGAGTGGTTTGGCAACGAACCCCGTTACAAGTGGGACGGCGGTACCGTTACACAAAATGCCGTGTGGAGTGTGGCACAGCCTGTGATTAACTCGTGGGAGTCGCGTGGCAACCTGTTGTCGAGCGCCATCCCCTCGAAGTTCTTTATGGTTGACCTGCTGGGTCTGGGCGCCCCCGATGAACCGAACAAGTGCGGTCTGTACGCCGCCGAGGGTCAGCACGAGGGCTTTGCCAACGACCCGCGCTGCGCACTGCTCATGATTGCCCGCACCGGCCCGCAGTCGGCAACCAATCCTAATGCACAAATCAAGATGCGTTATCTTGAGAACAACATTGGCATGGGCAGCACCTACAAGGTGGTGAACTACCCCGACCTCTACATGGGAGCCTATGCCGGTGATGTGACTTGCTACAATCCTATCTTCACTATGGAGGAACTCTACTTCATCAAGGCCGAGGCCGAGTACTGGCTGGGCAACAAGGTGAAAGCCTGTGAACTTGCCAAGGAGGCTACTGAGCACAACATTCAGCGCCACCTCGACTTCTTCCTGGAGAAGTATCCCAACCCCAACTATAACGAAGAAACCGACAACAAGTATCCCGGCAACTCGGTGACAGGCGGCAAGCCCGGCTACAAGCAGGCAGAGTACTGGAACGCCCAGGTCAACGCCTTCTTGAACAATGAGGAGTATTATAAGGGCACAAGTTCGAAGCCGAGCGTGCACCGTGTGACCGACCGCGGCAACAAGCACTGGTTCTTCAATCCCAGCGAGTTCACGCTCAGCGACCTCATGCAGCAGAAGTACATAGCCATGTATCTGCAGCCCGAGCAGTGGACCGACATGCGCCGTTATCATTACAGTAACAACCGCAACAACTATGGCATAGGCGACCAGAACGAGATTGTTTATCCCACGCTGCGCCGACCCTACAACCTGTATGCGGCCTACTGGATTGATGGTCTCACCGAAGCCGAGAAAGAGAACACCTGGATTCAGCGCTTGAACTACGACCCCGAGACCGAGGAGAAGTATAACCGCGCCGAGTTGCAGCGCCTGGGTGCCTACAAAAACTACAAGTGGTTGCAGGAACCCATGATTTGGGCCCATGCCTATGGCGAAGTTTCTTCGCTCACCGAAGAGTAATTGCTAAAGGATTTTTAATGAACTTTTTAATATAAGATTATGAAGATATATAAAATATTAGGTAGTGCGGCACTGTTGCTGGGAATGATGACCTCTTGTGCCAACCATGACCTCTTTGCCGACCGCATGGAGATTGGACAAATTCTGCCCACCGTCGACTGGGAGCAGAACTCCACCGTGGTGAAGGCGGGCTCTTATGCCTCGTTCAAGGGCAAATACTACACCTCGAGCGACCGCGACATCGACCGCAGTGAGGTGTGGGCACTGGTCAAGCGTCAGCAGAGCGCTGCAGCCACCAGCAAGCTCACCACCTCACTGTCTTACACCAAGACTGTGGCTATCACCGACACCGTGCGCAGCATGCAGAAGATAGCCGAATACAAGCATAGCGATGCCGTTTGGGATGGCTACGAATTTGTACTGACCGACTCTTTCCCCACCTCGCGCACGCTGTCGCCCGTGAAGTGGGAGACTCCCGAGGAATGGGACCAGGAGAAATTTGACTCCTACTATCCGTCGTCGTTCCAAACCGAGTTTATGAACTATATAGTGAATGCGCTCACCAAGGACAGTCTCTACTATAATGACCTGCGCAATGTGTACATCAATTATGCGTTCACAGCCGAGCAATTCGAGGAGATGAATGCCAAGCATGGCGTTTCGTTCCCCACCGAGACCGAATCGGGCAAGAAATCGGATGCCTGGTTTACCAACGACAAGGTTGACCACTACTATTACACGACCGTGACCGAGGCCGGCACGCTGGTTTATCACGAGATTCCTACCGAGGATGCTGCCCCCGAGGGCGTGAATGTGTATCCCGTGTATGAGTCGAGCCCGTGGCTGTTTAGCCGTTACAGCGACGATACCGGTGGCCGCATCACTACGGTGCGCCGCGAGTATATGCCTTATTGGAAAGACCTCATCAGCCAGATTCCGTTCACTTCGTGGATCTATGACTCAGCCAATAAGAACTATGCCGTCTCATTCTCCCGTACTTACTATCTGCGCCCCGAATACCGCGTGTATGACACCGAGGGCAAGATGGGTGTGACTACCGATAACAAAGAAATTACCCTCAACTAAACATGACTATGATGAAGAATATATTTCATAAATTCGGTTTGCTGGCGGTGATGATGCTCTTATTGGGAGCCTGTACCGACAAGGATCCCGCCTATGGCAATTTCCCCACCAAGGATGTGGACTTCACCTATAATGTTGACGGTGACCAGTATCAGTTAGACTTCTATGTGGTGTCGACGATTCAGTTCAACAACACCTCGTCGAAGTCGGGTGCTGTGACCTGGGACTTTGGCGACGGCTCAACCTCGACCGATGCCAACCCCAAGCACAAGTTCGACAAGGCCGGCATCTATCAGGTCACGCTCAATGTCGATGGCGTGGGCAGCCGCACCTATCCCTTGCTCATCTACGACATCGCTCCAGTGCTGAGCGTTGCCGAGCAGTCGGCGCCTATCGTGGTCATCAACGATGTGAATGTGCTGCTCGATGTGGAGTTGCCTAACCCCGAGAACCTGATATGCAAGTACATCTGGAAGTTCCCCGACGGAACCAAGACTGCCGACGGCAAGGAGATTTCGACCTTCGAGGGCTACTCGCATGCCGATGGCACCATCGACAACCCCGGTAAACTCACCTTCAAGAACATAGGTTCGCAAAAGATTGAGATGCAGACCTGGTTTGACATCAATGGCGAGAATCGCCGTCTCGAGGATGCCTATGTGAATGTGCAGGTGGGCAGTTCGGTGCCCGCTCCCACGCTCTACTATGCCGAGCTGGGTGGCAACATCAAGGCTTATAAACTGGTGGACATGACTCAGTTGCCGGCCGGAACCAAGAACATGCCCTTCGACATGGGCGTGAACTCGGGCAACATGCCCACGCAGATTGTGTTTGCAGTCCAGACAACCAAGACCGACGAAGCCACGCTTGAGCAGGACAATGTCTACATCCTGGACTGTGGCAAGCAATACTACTATGTGAACGACGAGAACAGCACGCTGGGCGATGGCAAGATTACAGTGATGAGCGCCGATGGCTCGATGGTCGACATCATGGTCACCAATGTGGGCCAGCAGGCGTTTAACGACCCGTTCCAGGGCTTTGCCGACGGCTCTTATCTCTACTACACCGACCGCAACACCGGCATTCGCCGCTTGCCGCTCGACACCCGTGGCGAGAAGGAGAGCACCAACTTCAGCAGTTCGGCAGGCTACTTTGTAATCAACAACCAGCTGGCCTACTATGGCAACGGCCTCTCTTACGGCGCTATCCACACTGGCCTCTACATCGACAAGACGGGCATGTTCTGGTGGGGCAAGAACTACTCGGGCTATGGCATCTATCGCTTTGGCACGGGCGACATTGGCAAGACCGGTGCCGGTGTTCCCATCCCGCATCCCATTGTGCTGAACAACACGCAGCCGCGTGCCTTCACGCTCGATGAGGATCTGGGCAACCTGTATGTGTGGATGACCAAGGGCACTACGCCTAATCCGGGCTTCGGCCATTACAAGATGCCTGGTCCCAGTGAAACGGTCGATTATGCCGACTTTGACACCTTCATTCAAATGGAGGCCGACCCCATCAACACGACCGATGCCGAGGGTGTGTACACAACCCAGATGGCTGTTGACAAACTCACCCACTTCGTCTACTTCGGCTTCCGTGCCGCTACTGGCGAGAAGAACTACACTACTGGCCTCTATTACTACGATCCAGAGACCAAGAAGGTGGTGAACACGGGTGCCACTACTGCTAAGATTTTGGGTGTTACCATCAATCCGCGACTCACCAACCTCTTCTGATGTCGCCACAATTGACGGTTACTCACAGTATACCTTAACATGAAGGCCACGGCTTAACCACAGGCCGTGGCTTTTTTAAAACAAAGAAAGTGATGAAGAAATTTTCAGTTATATTATTGCTGGCCCTGTTGCTTGGCACCTTGTTCATCCCAGCGCAGGCACAGGTGAAGCGCGAGCAGCGCGGCGTGTGGATGAGTGCCTATGTGAGCGACTGGCCCTCGGGCATCATTACCGAGAACAATTCGGCAGCCATGAAGAGGGCCTGCCAAAAGATGCTCGACACGCTGCTTGTGAACAACATGAATGCCGTCTATTTTCATGTGCGCGCCATGTGTGATGCCTATTATGACTCGGCCTACGAACCCTGGTCCAATCTGGTGAGCGGTCAGCGTGGCAAGGCTCCAGCGTTCGACCCGTTTGCCTATCTGGTTGAAGAGGGGCACAAGCGCGGCATTGAGATTTATGCCTGGGTCAATCCCTATCGCTATGCCTCGAGTTCGGCTGGCCTGTGGGGGCAAAGTGAACTGGACTATGTCCACACGCACCCCGAGTGGCTCATGCAGGACGACTATGAAACGGTGCTCAATCCGGGCCTGCCCGAAGTGCGCCAGCGCATTGTGGATGTGTGCCAGGACATCATCACAAAGTATGACTGCGACGGACTGGTGTTCGACGACTACTTCTATAACCAGGACGGCGCGCCGATGTCGCTTGACTCGGCCCAGTACAACGCCTATCGCCGCGCGGGTGGCACCATGTCGCAAGGCGACTGGCGCCGTGAAAATGTGAACATGATGGTTCACGATGTGAACGAGATGGTGAAGGCCACCAAGCCGTGGGTGAGGTTCGGCATTGGCCCTGCTGGTGTGGCTTGCTCCAATCCCACAGTGGCGGCGCAGTATGGCGTGGACCCGAGCCCGGGCAGCGACTGGCAGTATAACCAGATTTACAGCGACCCCATGGCGTGGATATCGCGTGGCGACATCGACTTCATGGCTCCGCAGGTGTATTGGAACACATCACAGACCTACACAGGCGTAACGCAGTGGTGGGGAAAGATTGGCCAGAAGTTTAACCGCCATGTCTACATCAGCGGCTATGCGGTGGAGCGCATGACCGAAGGGTCGAACTGGAATCTTGACGAGTATGTGAATCAGGTGCTCATCATGCGCGATGCCATGAAGAGCGGCGTTTACGGCATGGTCTATTTCAAATACAGCACCTGGCGCAACCTGGCGATGACGATTAACGGCAGGAACAAGCAGTTGCGTCATTACTTGAAAGAACATGTTTACACTACGCCTTCGCTCAATCCGTCGGTGGCATGGATGCAGCCCGACCAGACCTATGGCACGGTGACGGGGCTGGAGCGAGATGCCGATACGCTCAAGTGGAATGCGGTGGACAATGTGCGCTATGTGGTGTATGCCATCCCCGACTCGGTAGATATGTTGACCTTCAAGTGCCAGCCTCAATACATTGCTGGCGTGCGTTATGTGCCTGCTTTCGAGATACCGGCTGCGCGCCAGGAGGGTTACCAGTTTGCCGTGACCATCCTCGACCGCTGGGAGAATGAGTATGCCCCCTTGCAACTGGGCGCTACCCCCACACAGGCGCCCAAGCCTGTGCTGCTGTTCCCGGTTAACGGCGAGGCTACAACCGAACTGAATTACCTTGAATGGACTTGTGGCGAAAATGCGGGTAACATGAACTACACGCTGCGCGTGTATCGCGATGCCGGACTCACCGACATGATTGCCAATGTGCAGCTCGACTCGGCCCGCTATGTGATTGCGAGCGTGCCTGGATTGACCGAGGGCACCTATTACTGGCAAGTCTCGGCCTGTGGACTCAACCAGTATGAGAACACGAGCGATGTGGGCCAGTTTACCTATGGCGTGATGCGCATCACCTCGCCTGCCGATAACACGACGGGCCTGTCGCTCACGCCCACCATCACCTGCATGCAGGCTTCGGCTGGCACGCAATATCAGTTAGAGATGTCGATGGTGTCGAACTTTGCAGCCTTGGCCTATACCGCCACGAGCAACGAACCGTCGTTTACGATTCCCAAATATGCGCTGGCAGGCGGTGCCACCTATTATGTGCGTGTGCGTGCGCGCCTGGGCGATGCCGAGGTGCTCAGCCCCGCCATCAAGGTGCAGACGGCCGATGTGATTCCCACAGTGCCCGAGTATATTGTGCCTGGGGAGAACGACAGCATCCTCACCAATCTGTCGCGCGTGGCGTTTGAGCCGCAAGAGGGCACGCAGTCGTTGCGCGTCGAGATCAGCAGCAGCCCATCGTTCCCGGTGCGCACCTCCTATCGCGGCACTATCGACGACGGCACCTTTGCCACGCCACCGCTGGGCACCATTACCGGTTCAGGCAGGCTGACCGACGGCAAGACCTATTATGTGCGAGGCCGTTATGCCTACTACACCATTGCTACAGGCACCACCGTGCAATATACCGACTACTCGCCGATGCGACAGTTTGTCTACAAGGAACTGCTCGTGGGTGATGTGAACGGTGATGGCCGTGTGAATGTGAGTGATGTGTCGGCGTTGATTAACATGATTCTGGGCCTGGAAGCCATGGATCAGGAGCATGCCGATGTGAATGGCGACGGCCGCGTGAATGTCTCCGATGTCACCGCCCTCATCAACATCATCCTCGGCATTTAGCAGTTAGCAGCTAGCATCTAGCCAATAGCAGTTAGCTGTAAGCCCTTCAAGTTGGGGAAGATCACCCCCCGTCATTCTAAATGAAATAGATGCAGGGACTGACCATGTGTGCCAGCCCCTGTATTTGTTTATTGGTGATGCTGATTTATGAATCTTTTGAGACCAATATTATATCAGTCCCGAGTTGGTGGCGAGGGTGAGGGCCTCGGTGATGGAGCGTGTGCCCAGGCGCTCAAACATGAGGCGCTTGTAGGTTTTGATGGTGTCAATCGAACGGCACATCTTGTCGGCGATTTGCGCCACAGTGTAGCCCTGTGCCGAGAGGATGAGCACTTGTTTCTCCTGTGGACGAAGTGTGACGGTAGTTTTGGTGAGCCAGCGATGGTATTCAAGCGAGTATTCCCAATAACTCGGTGCTCCCTTCTTGCGCAGCTCAATGTGTCCGGGTTCGCTATGCGATGAGAGCGAAACCACGCACATTGATAGCCACAATCGGCCGTCATCGGCAAGTGCGAATGGGGTCATTTTGTGATTGATGAGAAACCTTTTCTCACCATCCACGATGTGAAAATCATAGCTTATGAAATAGCCGATGCGCTCGTCTGTAGGAATGCTGTTGAACTTCTTGAATCCGGCAGAATTGATTTCAAGTAGCATTGCTTGCTCATTTTCAGGCACATGCTCAATGTAGAACTGATAGCCCATTTCTTTCATCTGCTCTGCTGTGTGGCCTCCCAGGAACAGCGGATTGCTTGCCACATGCAGAAACTCGCGTTTGAAGTAATCAATCAC
>JAEEGL011174822.1_pt1 | contig 18070 bp, 17 predicted proteins | sample 9134231 | NCBI WGS metagenome assembly JAEEGL01 (sample SAMN16246548, study PRJNA631951) | gut metagenome | biome: gut microbiome; feature: rumen; material: fiber-attached | host: Bos | place: Iran: Karaj | collected 2018-10 | reverse complement strand
TGTTGATGAAGTCCTTCATGCGGGTCGCCAGCACATAGAACGGCGTGCCGTCCGGATTGTTGCCGCCGAGGCGCGCCGCAACGCCGTAGGTGCCGATCGACTTAGAGATCGTCATGATCGTAGCGGACAGGATCGACGGGAGAACGAGCGGGAGCGTGATGCTCTTTAAGATCTGTGCCTTGCTCGCGCCCTGAATCTCGCCCATCTCCTCGAGCTCGGAGTTGATTGAGCGCAGCGCGCCGGACGCCATGATATAGGCGAACGCATAGTAGTGCATCGTCATGACGAGAATGATCGGGATAAAGCCGGAAGCCAGCGCATCCGGCACCGGTATGCCTAAGCTCGATAGCACACCGTTGCCGCCCATAGAAGGGTTACGGAAAATCGTCATCCACGCAAGCGCCTTGCACCAAGACGGGATCATGTACGGAATCAGAATCAGTGCGGACAAAAGCCCTTTCGCAGGGATATCCGTACGCACCATAAGCCACGCCATCAATGCGCCGAGCGGGACGGAGATGACGGTGACGAACGCGCCGATGATCAGCGAGTTCCGAAGCGGAACCCACAGGATCGTCTTGGTCAGCGGACTTGCCAAAAGATACTTCCAATACCAAAGCGTGTAATCGCCTACCTTGGACCCGGGAATGTTGCGAAGCTCCGATTTTGCCACGACGAACGTATTCTGCACCATGGACAGGAGCGGAATCACAATCGTAATGAACAACAGGATCAGCGTGAAAAACACGATCATGTTGAACGGATTGCCGATTATGCTCAAGAGCTGGTTCTTGAAACGTTTCTTGGTCATCGGAGGACGTTTCCATCCTTTCTTTGCCATGTTCAGACCTCCATTTCGGGATTTGAAAACTTATGCATTCGGCCGCAGCTCTTTTTTCAGCAGCGTGTATACATCGTAAATATCGGTGATCTGGTAATCGGGCTCGACCTCGAATTTGCCGATATCCTTTTGCTTGGTCAGGAACGAATTGATTTTGAACACCCTGCCGTAGCCCATCTTGCGCGGACCGACGACATCGCGCGAGAGCGTGTCGCCGACAAACGCGCATTCCTCGGGTTTCAGATTCGCCTGATTGAGCGCGACGCGGAAAATGTTCGGATGCGGCTTGCGGTAGCCGGTGATTGAGGAAAGCGTGATATCGTCAAAATACTGCCGCACACCGTACTTTTCGAGCGTATCGAACACCTGGAAAAGGCTGCCCGTGTTGCTGACGACCGAGATATACAGCCCGAGATCCTCCTTGAGGCCTTTCAGCATCTCCGCTGCGTGCTCCCGAAGCTTGCGGTCATAGAAGGTCGTCTCCCACATGTGCGCGATCTCCTCGGAAATCTCGGCGATCTTCGTCTTGTCGACGGGAATATCCCGAAAGCCCCAGTCGGGCCAAATCTCCTCCGGCTTCAGCTCGCGGAGCGTATGCTCGGCATCCTTCTTGTATGCCTGAATGCCTTCGCCCACAATCTTCCAGAGCGGTTCTGCCTCGTACGGCACTTCAATACCGTGTTTTTTCAGAATTTCATACAGCGCGTATGCGGTTGCGCGATCGTTTTTTTCGTCGGAATAGAGGTCCTCTAAGGTTCCGCCCATATCGAACATCACGGCCTTGATCATTTGCGCTCCTCCTCTGTATCGGATGAAATACGACAAAGCGCAAACGTTTGCGCTCCACCTGTCACAATCTTACCACGCGATGCCCTTCTTGTCAATTGATTTATGAAAAAATATGCGCGATATTTCTGTGTTTTTTTATAATTTTGCAGAAGCGGCGGACGTTCTGCGTGTGCGAAACATCCGTTTTATTGAAAGTTCAGCGGGGTGTATGCGTTGACAATCGGTAAACGGTATACTATAATATTTTATATGCGTCAGGTCGATCGCCGTCGGGTGCGATCGATGCGATGTGTACGGGGAAAGGTTTTGATCGCAGCGCATTTGTGTACGCGGTTGAAATATAACAAATATGGGGGGAAATGCATGAAATGGCCTAACATGAAACGGTTGCTGATCTGTCTCGTCGCAGTCATTGTGCTGATGGGCATTTTGGCAGGTACTGCCTTTGCAGAAGGCGAAGAAGCGGCGGAAAACACGTCCCGCTTCTACATGACTTTCTGGTCGCTGCTTCCGCCGATCATTGCGATCGCGCTGGCGCTGATTACGAAGGAAGTCTATACCTCGCTGTTCGTCGGCATCATTGTCGGCGGTTTGTTGTACTCGAATTTCCGCTTTGAAGGCACGCTGCTGCACGTATTCAACGACGGCATCGTCGCTTCGATCGCCGATCCCTATAACGTCGGCATCCTGGTCTTCCTTGTCATCCTGGGCATCCTCGTCATGCTGATGAACAAGGCGGGCGGCTCCGCTGCGTTCGGACGCTGGGCATCTTCACGCATCAAATCCAGAGCCGGTGCGCAGCTTGCGACAATCGCGCTCGGCGTTTTGATCTTCATCGACGACTACTTCAACTGCCTGACGGTCGGTTCCGTCATGCGTCCGGTCAGCGACAAGAGCAAGATTTCGAGAGCGAAGCTCGCGTATCTGATTGATGCGACCGCAGCGCCGATCTGCATCATTGCACCGGTCTCCTCGTGGGCGGCGGCGGTCTCTTCCTATGTGGAGGAGGGCAACGGTCTGCATTTGTTCCTGAAGGCGATTCCGTTCAACTTCTATGCGATTCTCACGATCGCCATGATGATCTTCCTCGCGATCACCAACATGGACTACGGTCCGATGGCGAAGCACGAACGCAACGCGAAGGAAAACGGCGACATCTTCTCCGGTATGAAGGCAAAGGCAGAGGAAATCAATGAGGAAGCGAATCCGAAGGGCAGGGTTATTGACCTGATTCTGCCGATCGTGATTCTGATCATCTCCTGCGTCGTCGGCATGATCTATTCCGGCGGTTTCTTCTCAGGCGCAAGCTTCATCGACGCGTTCTCCGATTCCGATGCGTCCGTCGGTCTTATGCTCGGCTCGGCATTTACGCTGGTCATTACGTTCATCTACTATCTCTGCCGCCGTGTGCTGACCTTCAAGCAGATCACCGAATGCATCCCCGAAGGCTTTAAGTCCATGGTGCCGGCGATCCTGATCCTCGTCTTCGCATGGAGTCTGAAGGGCATGACCGACAGCCTCGGCGCAAAAGAATTTGTGGCGATGCTCGTCCAGAACTCCGCGGGCGTCTTTGCGAAGTTCCTGCCTGCGATCGTGTTCCTGATTGCGGTCGGTCTGTCGTTCTCGACCGGCACGAGCTGGGGTACCTTCGGCATTCTGATTCCGATCACTCTGAGCGTCTTCCCGCTGACCAATCCGCTCGGCGTCGTCTGCGTCTCCGCCTGCATGGCCGGCGCGGTCTGCGGCGACCACTGCTCGCCGATCTCCGATACGACGATTATGGCAAGCGCGGGCGCGCAATGCGACCACGTGACGCACGTCTCGACGCAGCTGCCGTATGCGCTGACCGTTGCGGGCGTGAGCTTCGTCGCCTATCTCATCGCAGGCTTCGTTCCGAGTTGGTTCATTGCTCTGCCGATCGCGATCGCGCTGATGATCGGTACGCTCCTGATCGTCCGCGTTATCAAGAAAGCATAACGTTCCGTAATCAGTCAGAAATCCGTCTGCGGCTTTTGCGGGCGGATTCTTTTTATCGGAGAAGCCGTTTTGCGGGCTTTGCAATATGCAAATTGTATGGTATAATTATTTATCTGTATTTTCATGCCGACAGGAGAACGGTATTATGGACGCAATCCCCTATGACCGGCGGCTGCGGCTGTCCGACGAAGTACCGAAGATCGGGCAGTTTGCGGTGATGCGGCGCATTCCGCAGTTTGACGGACCGGAGCTGTTCTGTCCTGCGCTGCCTGCGCGCCCCGCGCCAAACAGCATCCGCGCAGCAGTGTTCAACGTGGAGCACGGGCTGCGCATCCGCGAGATCGCGGACTTTCTGGAAACCTGCCCGGAGCTTCGCGACGCAGACATCCTGTTCGGCAACGAGTTCGACGACGGTACCCTGCGCAGCGGCAGCATCGACGCGTCGCGCACGCTTGCGGAACGGCTCGGGTATCAATATGCCTACGGTCTGGAGTTTATCGAGTTGGTCGATCCGAATGATCCGAAAGGCTATGAAGGCAACACGCTGTTTTCGCGCTGGCCGATCGTGCGCGCGGAGGTGCTGCATCTTCCGGAGGGCTATAACTGGTACTTCGACGAACAGAAGCGCATCGGCGCGCGCGTCGCGGTGTTCTGCGAGCTGGACGTGGCGGGAACGCACCTCGGCGCGGTCAGCGTGCATCTCGAAAACCGCACCTCTCCCGAGGCGCGCGCAAAGCAAACGGAGGCGATCCTTGCGCACGCAGCACACATGTTCGGGGATTTACCGGTGCTGATCGGCGGCGATTTCAATACCAACGGGTTCGATTACAGCCGAGAAGCTGCCGAAACGCAATACGAGAAGCAGCGCCGTGACGGCATCATTGCGGACGCGACGGAAAACGAACCGCTGTTTTGCGCGATCGAGCGCGCGGGCTATACCTATCGCGCCTGCAACGGCGAACGCACGGAAACGCGCCGCAGGCCGACCGGCGACGGACAGCTCAGGCTGCATCTCGACTGGATTGTTTCTAAAAATGCATGGTGCGTGCGGCACGGCTGCGTATCGACCGTGCTGTCCGAAGAGCCGTTTGATCAGCTCTCGGATCATAACGCTATCTGGGCGGACTTCCGTCTCTGACGACCGAATCATATCGGAAAGGCAGGCATTCAAAAAGTGTATCTGCTGCTGTTTTGTCTTTGGCTGATCCTGAACGGCTCCGTGACCTGGGAGACCGTTCTGTTCGGGCTTGCCGTAACCGCAGCACTCGGCGTGCTCGCTTGGGCGCTGTTTGGCTACACGCCGAAAAAGGATCTGCGGTTTCTGAAGCGCGTACCGCTGTTTCTTTTGTACATTCCGGTACTGGTCTTTGAAATCGCACGCGCAAACCTTGCGGTGATCCGTATCATCCTAAGTCCGAAACGCAAGAAGTCGTCGAGCCTTGTGGTCTTCAACGCAGATTTAAAAACACGGTTCGGACGATTCGTGCTCGCAAATTCCATCACGCTGACGCCCGGTACGATCACGGTGCGCGTCGAGGGCAGCCGTTTTACGGTCCACTGTCTGTGTCGCGAAATGATCGAAGGCATCGAAGACGGACTTTTGATGAAGCTGCTCAAGAAGATGGAGGCATAGGAATGGAGACGGCGTATCGCATTCTGTATACCGCAATCCTGTTCGCGCTCGGTGCGGGCATCCTGTTCGCGCTGATCCGCGCGATCAAGGGACCGCGCGTTGCCGATCGCATCATGGGCATCAATATGATCGGGTCAATGTCGCTGCTCGCGATTGCGGTCGTCGCACTGATGCTGAAGGAGAGCTGGCTTCTGGACGTCTGCCTCATCTACGGCATGATCAGCTTCCTTGCCGTCGTCGTTCTGACGCGTACGCACATGGGACGCGGCCGCACCGATCAACCGGAGGAGGAGCACGGCGATGAATGAATGGGTTCGCTTCGGGCTGTGCGCCCTGCTTGCCGGCTGCGGCGTCTTTGTCATTTTAGCCTCGGTACTCGGCGTGTTTCGCTTCCGCTATGTGCTGAACCGGATGCAGTGCGCGGCGATCATCGATACGCTCGGCGCGCTGTTTCTGCTTGCGGCGCTGATGTTGGCTGCGCATGCGCCGGTGTATGTATGGAAACTCGCGGGGATTCTGCTGTTTCTCTGGATCGGAAGCCCGCTGTCGTCACATTTGGTTGCGCGGATGGAGCTGCGCACCGATCAAAACGCGCTTGCGCATATGGAACACACGGAGGAGGTTAAGGAGGATCGCGATGGAATACTTTGAACTGCTGCTCTTGGGGCTGTTGGTCATCTGCGGCATTTCGACGTGCGTGACGAAAAACCTGCTTGCTTCGCTGATCATTTTTATGGCGTACAGCACAATCATGTCGATCCTCTGGGCGCTGCTCAAAGCCCCCGATCTTTCGGTTACGGAAGCTGCGGTCGGCGCGGGCATTTCGAGCATTCTGCTGTTTATCACCCTGAAAAAGCTGCGCGACATCCGCAGAAAGGCAAAGGATGAAACGAAAGAGCATTCGTGAGCGCTTCCGCGACTGGGACGCGGACCGCTTCGAACCGGACAAAGAAATTGCGGGCGAGATGCATCGCACACCGCAGCACGAGCCTGCGGAAAAGATCTCCGACGAGCCGATACAGCGACTTGCCGCGGGTGAGGTGCGGGCGTTTTCGCGCATGTATCCGCTGCTTGCCGCGGTGCTCGGCATCGTTCTGATCGCGTTTCTGCTGCTGGCCGTGTATGATCTCCCACCGTTCGGCGCCGCCGACGTGCCGATGAACAACGAAGTTTCGGCCCGATATATGCGAGACGGCATCACGGAGACCGGCGCGGTCAATGCGGTTGCGGGCGTGATTCTCGACTATCGCGCGTTCGATACGCTCGGCGAATCGCATGTGCTCTATACGGCGCTGACCGCCGTGCTGATTCTGCTGCTGTCAGCACACGGCGAAGCGCCCGATCGGGAGGATAAGCTGATGCGCCGCGATCCGATCCTGACTGTCACCGCAGCGGTTCTGGTGCCGATCATCGTGCTGTTCGGAATCTATGTGATCCTGAACGGACACCTGGGACCCGGCGGCGGCTTTGCGGGCGGTTCGATCATCGGATCGGGGTTGATCCTCTACGTGATCGCGTTCGGCTTCGGGCGGCTCGAACGGTTTTTGAACCTCAAGTCGTTCCGCGTGATCTGCCTTGCCGCGCTGTGCTTTTACAGCGTATCGAAAGGCTATTCGTTCTTCTGCGGCGCAAACGCCCTCAATACGATCTTTTCGGCCGGCGTGCCCGGGCGCATTCTCTCGGCGGGACTGATTCTGCCGCTGAACATCGCGGTTGGCGTCGTCGTCGCCTGTACGATGTACGGACTCTATTCGATCTTTCAAAGGGGGCGAATCTGATGCGGGACATTCTGCTGCGCCTTTGGGACGCGCGTATCGCCGTGGCGGCGGTGATTCTGTTTGCCGTGGGATTCGTTACGCTGCTTCTGCACCGCAATCTCGTCAAAAAGATCATCGGCCTGAACATCATGGATACGGCGGCATATCTTCTGTTGACGTCGCTGGGCTACATTGAAAACCGCCTCTCGCCGATCATCCGAAACGGCGACGCGGACCCGACGCACTACGTCAACCCGCTGCCCGCGGGACTGGTTCTGACCGGCATCGTCGTTTCGGTCTCGGTCACCGCCGTCATGCTTGCGCTGACGATCCGGCTCTACCGCCGCTACCACAGCCTGAACGTTGATGAAATCTATGCGATGGCGCAGAAGGAACACGGGGTATAGGGTATGGCGTTTCTGACAAACATCCCGCTGTTTTCCGTCATCCTGTGCCTGATTTGCTCGGTTGTGAGCGCCGTATTGAACGGCAAGGCGGCAAGGCGGCTGTCACTTGCACTGTGCGCGCTTGTTGCGATCGGCTTCGGTATGCTGACCGGCTACGGACTTTCCGTCGGAACCGGCACGACGTATCTTATGGGGCACGTTCCGCACCCGTGGGGGAACGAGCTGTATTTCGGCATTCTGGAACCGCTTTTGATCTCGGCGTTCGCCGTCATCATGGGGCTGTGCCTGCTGGGCGGCAAGCAGCATCTCGAGAAGGATCTGGAAACCGGCAAACACCGGCTCTATTATGTGATGAGCGATCTGGTGCTTTCGTCGCTCATCGTGCTGTCGACAACGAACGACGTGTTCACCGGCTACGTGTTCATCGAAATCTGCACCATCGCGGCCTGCGGACTTCTGATGATCCGGCAGATCGGACGCACAACGCTTGCGGCGATCCGCTACATGCTCTTTTCGCTGCTCGGTTCGGGTCTGTTCCTGCTCGGTGTGATTCTGCTCTATGCGATCACGGGGCATCTTCTGATGCCGAATCTCAAAGAAAGCGTCGCCGCGCTGTGGGAAAGCGGGCAATACCGCATCGTGCTGCTGTCGGCGCTCGGGCTCATCACAGTCGGGCTTGCCATTAAAAGCGGGCTGTTTCCGTTCCATTTCTGGATGCCCGATACCTACGGTTACTCGACACCGGCGTCGGGCGGAATTCTCTCGGGACTCGTCTCGAAGGGATACCTCTTTCTGCTGCTGCGCATCATCTTCCGCGCATTCGGAACCGAGGTGTTCTATCAAAGCGGGCTCTCGAACATCCTGTACGTATTCGGCGCGATCGGGATCGTTGTCGGCAGCATCAGCGCGCTGCAGGAAAAGGATGTGTTCCGCATGGTCGCGTATTCGAGCGCGGCGCAGATCGGTTATATCTTTATGGGCATCGGCATCTCGCCGCAGCTCGGCGTAATCGCCGCCCTGTTCCATGTGCTGACGCACGCCATCACCAAGCCGCCGCTGTTTCTGTCCTCCGCGCAGTTCCATACGCTGACCGGCAGGCGCACCCGCGACGACTGGCGCGGCGCGGGGCACGCAAACCGGCTTGCGGCGCTGACGTTCACGGTCTGCGCATTCAGTATGATCGGCATCCCGCTGACAATGGGGTTTGTCAGCAAATACCGCTTTGCGCTGGCGGCGTTTGAGCGTACGAGCCTGCTGGTGCCGACGCTGATCGTGCTGGCGGTAAGCACCGTGTTGAACGGCTGGTATTTTATGCGCGTCATCATCGCGCTGTATCTTAAGCCGCGTGAAGAAACAGCGCGTGTGCGGCTCAGTGAACAGCGCGCGTATGCGATCGCTGCGATCGTCTTTGTGATTTTGAACATCATCTGCGGCGTGGCGGCAAAACCGCTGCTGCAACTTTTGGAACGCGGGCTCGGACTGCTTTGAGGAGGTACTTATGAATCGAATTCTTTTGACTTTGCTGCTGCTCTTGCCGATCGGCTTCGGTGTCGCGCTTGCCTGTATGAAACGGGCGAAAAAGCGTACGGCGGACACGGTATTTCTGATCGGGCTCGCGCTCGAAGCCGCAGCGTGTCTTTGGTATCTCTTTTTGCCGGATGCGAAGCTGCCGCTCTTTTCGATGACCGACGTGCTGACCGTCGGCTTTTCGACCGACGGAATCGGGCGCGTCTTCCTTGCTGTCGGCGCATTCGGATTTTTGCTCTCCGGCATCTATGCGACGCGCTACATGGCGCACGGCGAGCGGCAGAGTTCGTTCTATGCCTTCCTGCTGTTTTCGTTAGCCGCACTTGTCGGGATGGATGCGAGTGAAAACCTGATCACGATGTACCTGTTCTTTGAGGCGGCGACGTTGCTGTCGATGCCTTTGGTGCTGCACGATCGCACACAGGAGTCAATCCGCGCGGCGATGAAATATCTGTTTTACTCGGTCGGCGGCGCGTTCCTCGCCTTGCTTGCAATCTTCACGCTCGCGCACTTCTGCGATTCTTTGGACTTCCGTCCGGGCGGCACGCTCGGCGCGGCGCTTTCGGACAAACAGCGTACGCTCGTCTTGATCACGGTGTTCCTCGGCGTGATCGGTTTCGGTGCTAAGGCCGGTATGTACCCGCTGCACGGATGGTTGCCCTCGGCGCACCCCGTCGCCCCCGCTCCCGCGAGCGCGGTGCTCTCCGCAATCATCGCAAAAGCGGGTGTGCTCGCGATTTTGCGGCTTGTCTACTGCATTGTCGGCGTTGAATTCTTGCGCGGCACATGGGTGCAGACAGCATGGCTCGCGCTGGCGCTACTCACCGTCTTTATGGGCTCGATGATGGCATACCGCGAGGACCTGTTCAAAAAACGGCTCGCGTATTCGTCGGTTTCGCAGATTTCCTATATCCTCGTCGGCTTGTTCTGCATGACCGCACAGGGTTTTGTCGGCGGGCTCTTGCATGTGATCTTCCACGCCTGCATTAAGATTTGTCTGTTCCTTGTGGCGGGATCGTTCATCGTCAACCTCGAAGCCACGCGTGTTTCGGAACTGCGGGGCGTCGGCAAAACGATGCCGATCACGCTCTGGTCGTTTACGATCGCATCCTTGGGTCTCATCGGCATCCCGCCCGCTGCGGGGTTTGTCAGCAAATGGTATCTGGCGCTCGGTGCGCTCGATACCGGCATTCCGGTTATGAACTGGCTTGCGCCGGTTGTGCTGCTCGTGTCCGCGCTGCTGACTGCGGGCTACCTTTTGCCGATTACCGTCAGGGGCTTCTTCCCCGGGAAGGATTTCATCCCGCTCGCCCGCAACGACGAGGGAACCGCCGTCATGTGGCTGCCGATTGCGCTGCTTGCCGCATTCTCGCTGCTGATCGGCATCTTTGCGGGTCCGCTGACGCAGTGGACAACCGTGCTCGCAAACACGCTGCTTTGATGCTTTTGTAGGAGGGTTCATGCATCCGTTGCTGCTGCTCATCGCCATCCTGATTCCGTTCGTGTCCGGACTGCTCCTTTTGGGGTGCAAAGGACGCGCGGTTCGCGCGCTTCCGGACATCACGCTCGGCATCACGGTTCTGACGTCCGCGCTGTGCTGGGTGCTGCTGCTTATAGGCATCGACGGACCGCTGCACATCGTGCGGTTTGCGGCAACGCTGTCGCTTGATCTTCAGCTGGACAGGCTCGGGCGGTTCTTCGTCGGCATTGTCGCGACGCTGTGGCCGCTGACCGTGCTGTATGCGCGCGCGTATATGCGCAATGAGGAGCATCTTCCGATGTTCTTCGGCTTCTTTACGGTGTCCTACGGCGCAACGCTCGGTATTGCAATGGCAGGCAATCTCTTTACGATGTACTGCTTCTACGAGCTTTTGACACTCGCAACCGTACCTTTGGTTCTGCAGCCGATGACAAAAGCCGCAGTGCGCGCAGCGCGGGAATACTTCCTGTTCTCGATCGGCGGCGCGGCGTTCGCGTTCGCGGCGATGATGTTCCTGCTCGCAAACGGCGCATCCGGTCCGTTCGCGATGGGCGGCGTGCTCAACACGCATCCGTATGCAAGCGCCGATGTGACGTATCTGTTCTGGCTGTTCGGCTTCCTGGGTTTCGGCGTCAAGGCGGCAGTCTTTCCGCTGCATCACTGGCTGCCGCGCGCTTCCGTTGCGCCGACGCCCGTGACCGCGCTGCTGCATGCGGTGGCGGTCGTCAAAGCCGGCGCGTTTGCCGTGATCCGGTTGACCTATTACTGCTTCGGAACCGAACTCCTGAAGGGCTCCTGGGCGCAGACCGTCGCGATCGCGCTAACGGCGTTTACAATCGTATTCGGCGCGTCGATCGCGGTCAAGGAAGCGCACTTCAAGCGGCGGCTTGCGTATTCAACCGTCGCAAACCTCTCCTATATTCTGTTCGGCGCGGTGCTGTTGACGCCCGAAGGGCTCTCTGCGGGACTTTTGCACATGGCGGCGCACGCGTGCGGCAAGATCCTTGCGTTCTTCTGCGCAGGCGCGGTATTGAAATGCGCGGGACGCGAAAGCATTTATGAGCTTGACGGACTCGGCAAAAGGATGCCCGTGACTTTCGTCTGCTTCACGCTCGGGACGTTTGCGCTGATCGGTTTCCCGCCGTTCTTCGGTTTTATCAGCAAGTGGCACCTGTTGACGGCATCCGCGCAGCTCGGCTGGCAGGGCTATATCGGCGCAGGCGCGCTGCTTCTGTCGGCACTGTTGACCGCAATCTATCTCCTGACCTGCGTACGCCGTGCGTGGTTCCCCGACCGCAATGCCGATCTTTCGGGGCTTCCGGCGGTGCATGAGGCGCCGTGGGAAATGCTGGTGCCGCTCGTGATTCTGGCAATCGGTACGCTCGTTTGCGGCGTGTTTGCCAAACCGATTCTTGCCGCGACCGATGCGATCGCGCGCGGGCTCATGTAGGGAGGTGAACGGATGCTGTATGCTTTGACCTTCCTCCCGATGCTCGCCGCATTCGTTGTGTGGCTTGTCGGCCGCAAGCGCCGAACGCTGCGCAACGTGCTCGCGGCTGTCGTGACGGCAATTGAACTTGCGCTGACCGTTACTCTGCTGTTTCTGCCCGCGCAGCAGACGCAGATCGGCGGCGTTGCGGGGCTTGGGATCCGTTTCGAAACCGACGGGTTCCGAAACGTGTATCTTGTTGTGATTGCGCTGCTTTGGACGATGACGACGCTCCTCGGCAACGAGTATTTCTCGCATTATAAGACCGAGAACCGCTATTATTTCTTCAATCTCATGACGCTCGGCGCGACGATGGGCGTGTTTCTCGCGCGCGATCTGTTTACCGCGCTGATCTTCTTTGAAATCATGTCGTTCACCTCCTATACATGGGTAATCCAGGAGGAGACGCCTGAGGCTGTCAAGGCTGCGAACACCTACCTTGCCGTGGCGGTCATCGGGGGACTCGCTGCGCTGATGGGCCTGTTCCTTTTGCAGCACAAGCTCGGCACGACAACGATCTCCGAACTGTACGAGGCGGCGCAGGCCTGCCCCGACAAAGCGACGCTCTACATCGCGGGCGGTTGCATCCTGTTCGGCTTCGGTGCAAAGGCGGGCATGTTCCCGTTGCATATCTGGCTGCCGAAGGCGCATCCGGTCGCGCCTGCGCCTGCAAGCGCACTGCTCTCGGGGCTTCTGACGAAATCCGGCATCTTCGGCGTGCTTGCGATCACCTGCAACCTGTTCCGGAACGACCCGAAGTGGGGAACGGTCATCCTGATCCTCGGCACAGTCACAATGGTCCTCGGTGCGCTGCTTGCGTTGTTTTCGGTCGATCTCAAGCGCACGCTCGCATGCTCGTCGGTCTCGCAGATCGGATTCATTCTCGTCGGCATCGGCATGCTCGCAATCCTCGGTAAGGAAAATGCGCTTGCCGCGCGAGGGACGCTTTTGCACATGCTGAACCACTCGGTGTTCAAGCTCGTGCTGTTCCTGTCGGCGGGCGTCGTATACATGAACCTGCATGCCCTGAACCTCAACGACATCCGCGGATTCGGACGGAAGAAACCCGTCCTGCTGCTTGCATTCCTGCTCGGCGTGCTCGGCATCGGCGGGTTCCCGCTGTTAAACGGCTATGTCAGCAAGACGCTGCTGCATGAGAGCATCGTCGAGGCGATCGAACACACCCATGCGTTCGGGTTTCGGCTCGTCGAATGGCTGTTTCTGTTCTCCGGCGGCGTAACCGTTGCGTATATGACCAAGCTGTTTGTCGCACTGTTTATCGAGAAACACCCGACGCGGCAGGCAGAATTCGATGCGAAAAAGCGGTACATGAACCCCGTGAGCACGGCTGCGCTTGCAATTTCCGCGCTGCTGATTCCCGTGCTCGGGCTCAGCGCAAACCGTTCCATGAACGCGATTGCCGATCTCGGAACCGATTTCTTCCGGAGCGGTCCGCTTGCGCATGCGGTACACTACCTTGCTTGGGAAAACCTCAAGGGCGGTCTGATTTCGATCGCGATCGGCTTTGCGCTGTACTTCGGGTTCGTGCGGACCGTGCTGATACGCAGGGAAAACGGCGTGCGCGTCTATGTGAACCGCTGGCCCGCCCGGTTGGATCTGGAGGAGCTCTTATACCGGCCGCTGCTTTTGAAATGGCTGCCGAATCTGCTCAGTCCCGTCGCCGCGCTGTTCGGAGAAAACAAGCTTACCGCGCCTGCGGCAAAGGGCGTGTTCCGCGCCGCCGAAGGAATCGCCGCGCTGTTCGGAGAAAACAAGCTTACCGCGCCTGCGGCAAAGGGCGTGTTCCGCGCCGGCGAAGGAATCGCCGTGCTGTACGGAGAAAACCGTGTGACCGCGCCTGCGGCAAAACGAACCCTGCGCGGCGCAGCGGTCTTTTCCCATGCCGTCTCGGACCTTTCGGACGCGCTGCTGCTGCTGCTGCGCAAAACGGTCTATCGCGAACGCAATCTGCCTGTTGAGGACAAGGCAAAAGCGTCGCTTGCCTACCGGTTCGGTAACCGGATCGACCGCATCGAACAGCGACGCGGCAGGCAGGAACGGGGCAGCCACCGCTATGCGGAAGGCGTCTATCGCGCACGCAAAACCCTGCGCGACACGAGCCACCGGCTGACCGGCAATCTGTCGTTTGCGCTTTTGATGCTCGTTGCGGCGCTCTGTTTCGTATTCTTTTACATGCTCATTCTCTATTAACCGATTGACAAGCCAAACGGAACGTGGTAAGATAATCTCACAGGGAGCGCAAACGTTTGCGTTCGCATCTTATCGGAAAGGCGGTTTGTTCTATGGAAAGCACGCTTGCAGGGTATATGCTCGGGCAGTTTTCGCTCATACAGTATCTGGAATTCTTCCTCCGCATCTTCATTTCCTGCGTCTGCGGCGCGTGCATCGGCTTTGAACGCACCAAGCGCGCGAAGGAAGCGGGCGTACGTACTCACATCATCGTCTCCTGCGCAGCAGCGCTGACCATGATTATTTCCAAATACGCTTTCGTCGATATGGTCCTGCCGAACGGCTCGTTCTTCACCGGAACGCACGGTACCGACCCCGCGCGTATCGCGGCGCAGATCATCTCCGGCGTCTCGTTTTTAGGCGCGGGCATGATCTTCCGCAACGGCAACTCGGTCCGCGGTCTGACAACGGCGGCAGGCGTGTGGGCAACCGCAGGCATCGGGCTCGCGATCGGCGCCGGAATGTATGTCATCGGCATCTTTGCAACGCTGCTCGTATCCGTGATCCAGATCGTGATGCACCGCTTCACCATCGGCGCAGACTCGATGACGCTCGGACAGATCACCTGCTACGTCAAGAAACCGGATGTATTCCGCGCGGCGCTCGAAGCGTACGCAGAAAAGCACAAGATGCAGATCCTCTCCACCAAAATCACCTTCGGCGACAACGGCGACGCGACCTATACGCTCTCGCTGCGCATGCATGCCGAAACAACCGTGACCGAGCTTGCGGAGTTTCTGTCCTCGGTCGACGGCGTCAAGCCGATCAGCTGCGAGCTGAACCGGTAAACGCTATACCGAAAAAGCGCTTCCCGCGAAGGAAGCGCTTTTGTTTTTGGCTCAATAGAATGTGGCGACGGGCTGCTCGGGCTCGGTCGCAGACTCGAAGGAATGAACGGTGAGCACCGGACCCTTCTTTCCGTAGATGTTTGAGAACTTCTCATTGATGCGGCCTTCGACAATCCCCCAGCTCTTGTGTCTGACCGACTTTGCGCGGTCCCACTTGCACACGAGCGGACAATAGGCGATATCCGCTTCGCAGCAGGTCATGATATGGCGACCGGCTAAGAACGTGTCCTTCGGCATGCGCATATTGTTCGCGCAAAGTCCCTTATAGCGGACGGTCTTGCCCTCGTATTTGGCAGGCTCATCGACAAGATCGCGATAGAACAGCGCATAGTCGCGGTCCGCGATCTCGATGATATCGGCATTGATATCGAACGGCAGCGGGTCCTCAATGTCGTCCTCGACGCTCGTGCCGTCGGTCAGATCATAAACGATCTGCGCTCCGCGCGAAATGCCGCGTACGAGTTTGTGCAGCTCCATACGGTCCTGTTCCGGCTCGACGTTGATGAAAATGACAAGCTCCGCGGTATTCAGCTTGTCCACGACAAGCTGGCGCATGTTCGCGTTGTACGCCATGATCGTCCTCGCGTCAACCATCATCGTCTCCTGCGCGATACCCCAGTTTTCGGGCAGGCGGTCAAAGAGATCATTCATCTGCCACATGCCGTTGTATTCGATCATGATGCGCGTCGCGGCTGCCTTGCGCTGCCAGAGCGACATGTTCGCGGGCGTCAGATCGGCAAGGTTTTCAACGCTGCGGATCGTGACGTTATTGATCGAAAAGCGCGACGGGACAAGCTCCTCCTCACCCTCCTCGCATTGCAGCACAAGCGTACGCTGCCCCTCGTTGAAGGCGGGGTCCTCGAGCATCGACTGCAAAAACGTCGTCTTGCCGCCGTCCAGGAAACCCGTGAACAGAAAGACCGGAAGCATCATGGCGGTTTACTCCCCGAACAACGCTTTCAGCGCTTCTTCGTTGATTTTCGAGCCGATTACGCAGAGTCTGCCGATCACGCCCGCCGGACCGCGGCGAATCTCGACCTCGCCCGGAACATGGTCGAAGTGAATCCATCTGTCGCCGTCCGCGGCAGCCACCACGCCCTTTGCGCGCAGAACCGTGCCGAACTTCGCCGTATCGTCGAGTGCCGCGATCTTCGTGTTGATCTCGTCCTCGGTGAAGCGATGCACCGTCTCAAAGCCCCAGCTTTGAAACACCTCGTCTGCGTCATGTCCGTGATGATGATGGTGATGATGCTCGTGCGCATGCTCGTCTTCATCGTCATCATCGTGATGGTGGTGGTGATGGCAGCATTCATGCTCCTCGTCATCATCATCGTGATGGTGGTGGTGATGATGGCATTCGCATTCCGGATCGTCGCATTCCTCATCCGCGTGATGGTGATGCTCCGCCTTGAGCGCCTCCATATGCGCCTTCAGCGTGTCGCGGTTTTCGATTGCGGAAAGCAGATCGGCGCCCGAAAGCGTATCCCACGGCGCGGCAACGACGGTGGCCTCGGCGTTGAGCTCTCGCACCATGTCCACGACTTCCTTCAGGCGCTCCTCAGAAACATCCTGCGAACGCGAAAGCACCACGCAGTCCGCGGCTTCGATCTGATTCACGTAGAATTCACCGAAATTCTTGCGGTATACGCGCGCCTTTTTGGCGTCGACGACAGCAACGCAGCTGTTGATCACAACCTCGTCGTTCAGCACGCCGCTGACCGCCTTTTTGATATCGGAAAGCTTACCGACGCCGGACGGCTCGATGAGAATGCGATCGGGATGAAACTGCTCCAAAACCTTTGCAAGCGCTTTGGAAAAGTCGCCGACGAGGGAGCAGCAGATGCAGCCGGAGTTCATCTCGGTGATTTCGATGCCCGCTTCCTGTAAAAACGCGCCGTCGATGCCGATCTCACCGAATTCGTTCTCTATCAGCACCAGTTTTTCGCCCATGAAGCTTTCTGCGATCATCTTCTTGATCAGCGTCGTTTTGCCTGCGCCCAAAAAACCGCTGAAAATATCAATCTTTGTCATATTGATTCCTCTTTCCTGTGGGTGATTCCCGTATTCGATGCTATCCTATCACACTTTTTGATTTTTGCAAGCGCTATTTTGCGGACTTTTTGTGAACCCGATGCGGGTTTTCAGCGCGGCGGTCGGGCAGACGTGCACACAGCGATTGCAGCGAATGCACTCCATGGAATCGAACTGCTTCAAGGGATCGATTCCCATCGGACAGACCGTTTCACATGTGTTGCAATGTACACACGCTGACGCATCAAAGGTCAATCCGAGCAGCGCGAATTTGTTGAACAGTCCGTAGATTGCCCCGAGCGGACAGAGATACCGACAAAACGGCCGCGAAATCAAGAGCGAGAGCAGCAACAGTACGATCAGCACACCGACCTTCCACCAAAACAGAAAGCCGATCTGCCCCCGCAGCATCGGATTGGCGACCGATAAGGGGATTGCGCCGAACAACGTGCCGGACGGGCAAAGATACTTGCAGAAATACGGCACAAGCGTATCAAAGAGCGGCAGCACAATCACCAGAATGAGCAGTACCGCGTATTTCAGAAGACGCAAAAAACGTTCGCCTTTGAACGAAACAATCTTTTTCGGAAACGGAATTCTGTAGACGAGATCCTGCACCAATCCGAACGGGCAGACGTGCGAGCAGATCCACCGTCCGAACAGCACGCCGAACAGCAGCAGAAAGCCGAGTACATAGAACGGAAACGTCGGCTTTTTGGGCGATAGCGCGCTTTGCAGCGAGCCGATCGGGCACGCGCCCGCCGCCGCCGGACAGGAATAGCAATTCAGCCCCGGCGCGCACAGGACCTTCGTCGGTCCCGTGTCGATCTTTCCGAGGAAAAAGTTATGCAGTTTCGGATTTTGCAGAAGGAACGCCGCCGCCTGCACGGTCAGCCGTTTCCAATCGCCTTTGACGCGTTTTGCCTTAGCCAATGCCGATACACTCCAAACACACGCGGACCGCCTTTTTCAGCACCGCAATCGCCTGTCCGGTGAAGATCCCGTACAGCAGAAACGCCGCGCCGCATACCGCAAGCGCGG
>JAEEGL010571815.1_pt1 | contig 18070 bp, 18 predicted proteins | sample 9134231 | NCBI WGS metagenome assembly JAEEGL01 (sample SAMN16246548, study PRJNA631951) | gut metagenome | biome: gut microbiome; feature: rumen; material: fiber-attached | host: Bos | place: Iran: Karaj | collected 2018-10 | reverse complement strand
GGTATTTTTATTTTTCCTTCCATTAAATGTACTGGGTCACTCTTCCAAGCACTTGGAACGATTTCTACGATCAATTCATCTTTATTAGGCATCTCAAGTATTGATAACATTTCAGCAAAATAATATTCAACACGTGAGATATTCATTTCATCAAGAATTACCGTATAAACATCATCGGTATATCCTGCAACATACATTTCTTTTAATACTTCTGTCTCATTAAAACGCTTTGTAAATTCGTTAAAATATCCGAACAACTCTGTTCTATCACGCCAAGAAGGCTGAACAGATGCTATACAAGAATCGTGTTTCAAGAATTTTCCCCAAGCATAAGCTAATGATGTTTTACCGGTACCAGATATACCTTGTAATATAACTAATTTTGTTGATGCCAAAGCAGAAATAAATAATCTAATCATATCAGTCGTATAATACAATTTTAATTGACTTGCCGCAAAGTTTCTAAATAATTCAACAAACTCAGGAAGTTCAAATGAATTGCCGTAATTCTGAACTTTATAATCCTTAAATCTCTGATCAACTTCATATAATTTAGGAAATCTTATTTCCGTATTAGGATCGACATTATCTCCTTCACCAGCATTTTCATCTATATCAGATTCATCTGGTTTAAGTCCCAATTTAGAAACCTTCATAGCTAAAATAGTTTCTTTTTCTTTAACAAGTTTAGCTACTTCATTATTTAAAGTTCCAACTTCTTCAAGTAAAGACTCTTGCTCAACTAAACTTTTTCTAATTCGTATATATTTTCTTATCAAAAAATAAACTGCTAAAATAATAAGCACCAACATAGCAATTGTTATCAGTATAGCTATTCCCACAAGAAGCCATTCAGGAATACTAAAATCATTTTTATATTCTGTAACAACTTTAATATATTCCGGAATATTAAATATTGACTTAAATCCATTAAAAATACCTAAGACAATATATTTAATACCATTAAAAAATTGAGATAAAAATTCATATAAAAATCTTAAAAAAGTATCCATAAGCACCTCCTACAACTTAATAATTTTTGACTTTAAACGCTCTTTTTCACGCATCAACATTTCATATTCAGGACTATCTTCATTAACAAATATATAAGGAAATAATACTAATTCACTTGTATTACCCGTATATTTTTCATCTAATTCTATCCCAAAAGAATATCCATCATTAATTAAATTATTAATTTTTGATTTATTTTTCTTATAATCACTATATAATATTTTAATTGATATAAATTTTTTAGATAAAGGATTATTAATAACATTGATTAGTCTCATAAATTTCTTTTCTTTTTCAAATAAAGTACTAGCTATTGGTACTAAATAATATCTTGAAAAATCTAAATTAATTGCATTATTTAAAACAAGTGACGAAGCTAATATATAAGTGACAAATAACTTATCTTCATTAACTATTCCACTATTATACGCTTTATCAATTGCATATTCACTATACAAATTAGAAATCTTAACATTATGTTCTAACTCTAAATAATTTAATTTCTTATATAGTCTTTTTTCAAGTAAATTAAAATCTTTAGTACTAATCGCATTATTAAATATTTCTTTTCCTTTTTTTAAACTTGTATACCAGTCTTTTATTAATTGTTTTAAATCATCTTTCTTTTCAACCTTAATAATATCATCCGTAACTAGTGTATTAATTAATTCCATATCATGATTAATAATACCAACATCATCAAAATAAATAATATATCCAAATAAAGCGACAATATTTTTAATATCATCAATATTATCATCATCTGCTAATTTCTTAGTTAAATCAACTAATTCTTTATTAATTCTATTAACAAAATCTTTTTCTGTTAAATAATTAGTTTCATTATAATATCTTACATTAATATATCGATCTATAAATATGGAACACAAATATTTTTGATAATGACTACCCAATATAATTTTAAAAAATTCTAAATATTTTTCCCTATTGAAAGAAATATATTCTTCTATTACATTATAATCCATATTTACCTCCTCTAACTAGCAAATGTAACTCCTATTATACTAGTGTTATTATTTAATGGATATGTATAATTATTAGCTGGAGTAGCTTTATAAAATTTTATGGCAAGTGTACTAGATGGTACAATATTAAAGTTTAAACTATTAATATATGCCGTTCCATTAATTGTAGAAGTCGTTATATTAGCAGTCCTAGAAATATTGTCGGTTGTATCCAAAACAACAACATGTGGATTAAAACTTAAAGTAACTTCTTCTCCTACACATTTTGCTTTATCCGCATCCGTTAAAGTACGATAAATACTACTTTCAATTTGATCTCCAACTGCATATTCACCAAATGCACTAATAACAGTACAATAATTAATAGCGCTAGTAATTTTAAATAACATATATGGTCTATTAGCTTCATCTTCTATTTCATAAGTGATACCTTGTTTACCAACAACATAAACAAAATTAGCACTAATTGTTTCAATATAAGGAGATGTACTTGCCGCTTCAATATATATTTCTAATCTTTCATTTTCAGCATAACTACGAGTTGGATGTACTGACAAAGTTACCGTATCCGAATGATTTAGACTCTCATGAAAAATCGTTCCAGAATTTTTATCTAACTCACAAGTAACATCATTTGGACATACAGCCCTTACCGTATATGGAATATCATAGTCAGTATAGACATAACTATTTTTTTCAGACAATAAATTAAAAGAAATATTAAACGAACCAACTCCTGACCAATTATTTACCATATACGTAGCCGTATTTTTCTTTAATCTATTACTAGTAAAATAGAAGTTTTTAGTACTCAAATAATAACTATGAAATTCTTGAACTACATATTTAGCAAGCGTAAATGTCCCAATTGAAACTAACACAATTATTGGTATAAATAATATTATTTTTTTATAAGATAACTTCTTCATATATTACACTACCTGTTCAGCATTAATTTTTATATCAACTAACTCGATTACTCCCGCAAATGCATCTGGATAACCCATATTTGTAGTTGGATATTCTACCCATAGCGTATAAGTATCCGTTACATTATTCGCATAATTCATAACAGATGCCCCATCAATTACCAAATGACGATAATATACGCCATCATCATCCGTTGTTATCGTATCAGAATCAATTTCATTCTGTGTCATATTATTTCCTTTAAATATACGATAATTAAGATGCATATTAGTCGTTGTTATTATCTCAATTGAATATGTTAAATCTACATTAGCATGTTTTGTACTAGTATAATTAGATACCTGAAAAGTAAATAAATACGGTTCAGCTCGCGGAACTATTCCATCCAATTTTATTTGTCCTGAAGTGTTTGTAACATCAACAATAAAAAAGGCTAAATTAGGTCCAACATTAGCAGTTGTAGCACTCTCATATCTTGCTTGCGTAAATTTAAATTTTCCAAGTGAAACTAAAGTCACAATCAAAAGAATCGAAAAGAATAAATACAAACTAAAATCACGTTTATTAATATTATTAAATATTCTTTTTAACTCCTTCATATTTATCACCTAATTAATCTTACTATTAATTTTTTTCTGTATCTCATTCAAATCTAACCTAAGTGTATATTCTAATACCTTTTTTTCATTCTCATTAAACATAGGATTATTCTCAATCTTCTTCTCTTTGTTTTCTTCAATTTTACTAATTTCTTTTTTAATATTATTAATTTCTTTTTTTTCTAACTTATATTCTGTTCCTTCAAGCAATTTGTTAATTTCATCAATATCGATTTTTCTAGTAAGTTCAAGTAATTTTTCAGATTCAATTACTCTTTCTTTTTTTTCTGAAAGTTGTTCTTTCTTTTCTTCGTTATAAATCTGTTTAGCAATTTCTTTTCCTTCATCTAAATCAAGCATTTTCTCAATTTTTTTGTTTTCTTTTCCATTATAAGATAAAGCAAAATCAAATAAAAGTAATGTTACAAATATAGCAAATAATATTTTCGGATCAGTTAAAACCTTCTTCCAAATACCTAGTTCTGGAAAAACTTTCACAATTTTACCTATTACTTGATTAGTAGTAATCGGCTTATCAACAACATTATTGCTATCCCCTTTAACCGTAATAATATCTCCATCAATAAATATAATTCTATGGGTAATAATTGCATCTTCTGCATAAAAGGCAATAATATCGCCTTTTTTAAAATTATCTTTTGTTATTTTTACAAAAACAACATCATTTATATGAAGTACCGGTTCCATAGAGCCACTTGCTACTTCAAAAAAAGTATAACCAAAATAATTCGGATACTTATTATCAGTAAAAGTCATTACTAATTTACCATATATTAATAAAATCAAAAGAAATAATAATAGACAAGTAAAAATATTTACTATTAATCTAGTAATTTTCTTTAGGTGGCCCATATCACACCTCACTTCCTTTTTTTATTCTTCTATATATTGCTCAAAATGAGCATCGATTGTAAATGCTAAATTTTCACCAATCAGACTTGTATCGGATTCGTCATAATCCGGATCATTAGTCCAATTTAATGTAATTCGAATCGTTTTCGTTCTCGTTTGACTACTTAATGGTATTATTCCACTAAAAGTATTGGCATTTATTTGTTGATTGTTACTCATATCTGTAATGATAAAATAAATATTGGGATAATCTACAATCTGACTATCATCAATAGTAAAATCGTATGCAACAGATACATCAGTAGCCGATGCATCTATTATCAGATCGAAGTAAGCACTACTTCCTGGAGCAAAATAATTACTTTGCGTATGAATACCATTCGTATAAACAAAATCGTTAAGTGTAATTGTTCTATTTTCATAAACATCGATATTATTTAATAAAATATTCCACTTTCCAATTGTCAAGTTTTTAGTTGCATTACCATTTGTTTCAAACAAAGCATAAGTATCAATGACTGCAATTGTTGTAAGCAAAAGAGCAAAAAAACCTATAATAATAATTTTATAACTAGTTTTATTCTTCATTTTTACTAGCCATTTTTAACTCACGTCTTGCATCAATTATCATCATTATTTCATAAATAATAGCAAATAATGTTGGGAATATTACTAAGAACATAAAACCCCATCTAGATGTAAATATTCCTAGAAAAGTTCCAGCCTTATGCATTACTTTCGACCCGTTTGCTTTACCAATAATATATTGACTAGAAACCTTCTCACCATCTATAACGAAAGTCGTTTCATCTCTGGTAATTGGTGTTTTGTTTTGAACAGTATCATAATAAATCCATACATTACTATCCAATGCACTATTATAATAAAACACCTTGTCACCAACATTTATTTTATTATCGCTGTTTCGCTTAATAATCAAGAGATCGCCCTCTTTAAAATCAGGCTCCATAGCATCGCTATCTATAATCAATAATGAAGTATTTCCAAAAACAGAAACTTTAAATTCATTATATGATAGCAAACATACCGTAACAAATATAGCTACAACAAGCCATACTCCAACGACAATATCAAATAAAAAATTTCCAATTTTTTTCACTGTATACACTCTCCTACCTATACATAATACATTATAACATACTCCAATTTATTTTTAAAGAATTTTGTCGTTTTTTCTTCTTTTTTCGAAATAAAAACCTAACCCTTAGGATTAGGTTAAAACATTATGATTGGTTTTTGCCAAGTGTAATTGTTGTCTTTTGAAGTTTTCCACCGCGATAGAATTCTATCTCTACTTTTTCACCAACTTCATGTTTATATAATTCATATCTAAATTCGGCTAAGCTTCCAGTGTCTTCTCCGCCAAGTTTAACAATTATATCGCCTTTCTTCAAACCAGCCTTATCAGCAGGACTACCGCTTTCAACTGATATTACCGCAATACCTTCTTCAACATCTTCAGGAATTGTGATTCTATTTTGCCATAAATAATATTCTTCCGATAAATCAACCATACTTATACCAATATATGGTCTAACAATTTGGCCGCCTTCTTCAATAATTGAAGCATAATTCAAAGCATCTTCAATTGGAATTGCAAAGCCCATTCCCTCAACTCTATCTTCAACAATCTTTAAAGATATTACACCAATAACTTTTCCACTAACATCACAAAGAGGACCGCCACTATTACCAGGGTTTACCGCAGCATCTATTTGAATAACTTTCATATAATAATCCGCAGTACTTCCAGATACATTAACTTCCACCATTCTATCCTTACCAGATAAAATACCCTTAGTTACCGTTCCCTTATACATAGATCCCATTGGAGTTCCCACCGTAAATATTGTGTCTCCGAGTTTAAGTGCCTCATTATCACCAATTTCTACAGTTTTATATTCATCATTATCATCAACAGTTAAAACCGCAATATCTGCATACTTATCTCCACCAACAATCTTAGCATCTATTTTTTTATCACTATCATTAAATTCTATTTGAGCCTTATCAGCTCCATCAATAACATGATTATTAGTGATTATATAGGCCATTCCTTTAGCCTTTTTATAAATAAATCCTGTACCTGTAGATATTTGTTTTCCATTACTATAAGCCGACACAACAACTGTTGATCCATATACTTTTTCAACAGATGAAGAAATACTATTTTCAACAAGTTCGCTTGTCGTAATATTTTTAACAACCTGCTGTAAACTTACTGTCTGACTAATCAAGTAAGCACCAAGCATTCCACATACAAAAGATAAAAGAATACTCACAATCAATATAACACCAGCATTACTTTTGTTATTCTTTTTCACATCAACAATCTTCTCTTTTTTATCATTTTTTTCTTTATTTAATTCATTTTCATTCATTTTAATCACCTCTATAACTACATATCTAATAATTCCATATAATTTTTAGGAACACCCATCGTATCTAATATTTTTTCAACCGGTATTGAATCAACTTTACCATCTAATTTTTCAAGTTCATATTCAAATTCTTTTAACATAAGTCTAAATTCACTATCTTCAAGCATCATCTTAAAAATAATTATTACCGCAAAAACATCATCTTTTCCATAAATATATTCATCATCCATTTTAAAAATATTTAACTTTTTATGATATTCAGTATCCGGAATAACTCTTTCTGTTTTATGATCAAAAACAATATCCTCATGTGCACATAAATTACGATAATTAGATAATATTGGTAAAAAACTTTCTAAATTTTCAACAGTTAAATTAAATACCGATGAAACTTCTAATTTATCCTCATCCGTCATTATTGAATAAAGTTCACAAACCATTCCAAAAGATAACACTTTTACTAGTATCCATAAAGGAATATACCCATAATTCTTTAAATAGTGCATCGTCGCATTATGTCTGCCAGTATTAATCCTAATTTGACGTTTCATTTTTTCAATAACATCTTTTACTCTTCTTTTCTTTTCAGGATTTTGCGTAAAATTTTTCGAATTTAAATAATCTTTTTCTTTATATCCATATTTCTTTGATAATTGATAAGAAATTACAGACTTTAATCTATTTTCTATAATCAATAAATTCTTAAAAAATATATTTCTTGAATATCTATCAAATTTAAATAATGCATACATTTCACTAAATGTCGTTCCAGATATAAATGTTCTATCAGTTGGTGAATTCATAAATATATGCCTATATCCATTAATAAAGAAATAATTTTCTTTAAGCAATATATCTTTAGCAGCTAATTCATCATCTATTATTAAACCCTTTTTCTTAAAAATATCTATTTGTTGATCGATAGTTTTAAATTCTTTTTCCACTAGCATCACCTTAATAAATTATATCACAAAATATAAAAAAAATATATATTTTTATAAAGTACAAAATAGATACATAATTAAAAAGAGATAACTACACAAGCTTATCTCTTACATACATATATATATCATTATTACAACATACTTTTACAATAGTCCTTTTCGTAAATTTAACAAAACCAATATCTTCAATAACTAAATCTTGATTATCTTCAATAACATATTTTCTTTTATACTGTTCTGCTAAACGAGGATTTTTCATACTTATACCATCTACTTTTAAATTATTAGATACATAAAATGTCATACTAGCATTTTCAGTTTCATATTCTAATCTAATAAGTTCATCAATAAGTACTGCTCCCTTACCTTCTATTTGCATAGTAATTGGTTTAATTTCTTTTTTAGAATTTACCTTCTTAATATTTTTATTATCTAAATAATTTATAATACTATTTTCAATTACTATACCCGGCGTATCTTTAACATTAATATCGCCAATATTAACATCTAGAACACCTAAAGTAGTAGATGGATAATTACTCATTGTAATATCACCTTTATAGCCATTATAGCTTTTAATCATTTCATTAATCAATGTCGATTTACCACTATTAGTAATTCCCACAAAATAAATATCCTTTTCTTTATAAGCATTTAATTTATTATACAGTTGATCTAAATTAAGTTTTTTATAAGCACTAACAACAATTATATCTTGGACGTTACTATATCTTTTTTTAATATAATTAATTATTTTACCATCTTTAATAGATTTAGGTAATAAATCTCTCTTTGTTAAAACCAAAATTACATTCTTAAATTTATCGATATAATCAAGATTTAAAGTTAGCAAACTAGATACATAAACAATTACATCGTTGTCTCTTATATTATCAATAATCTTCATATAATCAACATTATACTTTTTTACAACTTTATTTTGTCCATAATTCTTAATTATAAAACACCTTTCACATAAAACGTAATCCAAATTGTCTACATAACCATCTTTATTAGGATCATCATTCTGTAATTCTACTCCACATCCAATACACTTACTCATAATATTTACCTCTTTTTAATAATCCTTTTTTCTCTAATAATTTATATTTCTTGTTTTCTAATGGTCTAAAAATATATTTAGTAATAATCATATCATCCGTACTCATTGGATTTACTAAAATTGTTTTAATTCCAACTCTATTACCACCAAGTATATCTTTGTATAATTGATCTCCAATAATTGCCACATCTGATAATTGAAAATTAAACAATTTAAGTACTTTCAAAAAACTTCTTTTACCAGGCTTCCCTGCTCTTGCTAAACAATCAACATTTAATACTCTTTTAAATGGATATATTCTTTTTTTAGTTGCATTGGAAAAAATAATTAATTTAAAATCCATATCTTTTAACATTTCAAATAAATCGATTAGTTTTTTATTAGGTTCTTTATCTTTATAAGGAACACAAGTGTTATCTAAGTCTAACAATAAACACCTAATTCCATTATCTCTAAGTTTATCATAATCTATATGATATATACTTTTTTGGTACATATCAGGTATAAAATTATCCATACATACCCCTCTTATCTATATAAACCAATACTCTTTTTCATCATTTCAAATTTAACTTTAGCAAGTTCTCTAACTTCACTTGCTCCATTTTTTAACAATTCCTCAAGTTCTTCACTATCGACAATTTCATTGTATCTCTCCTGAATTTTCTCTAAAAAATTACATACAACATCAGCTATACTTCTCTTAAACTCACCATAATTACTATTCTTAAATTTTTCTTCAACATCTATAATAGTTTCTCCAGTCAAAGAAGCATAAATATTTATTAAATTAGATATTCCAGGTTTATTCTCTGGATCATACTTAACACACATTTCACTATCAGTGGTAGCACTCATAATTTTCTTTCTAGCTACGCTTATATCATCAAGTAGTCCAATAACACCCTTAGGATTTTCTTCTGTCTTACTCATCTTTTTAGATGGATCTACTAAATCCATAATCTTTGTCCCTACTTCTGTTATCAAAGGTTCTGGTATTTTAAAAGTATCCCCATATTTATTATTAAATCTAATAGCTATATCTCTTGTTAACTCAACATGTTGCTTTTGATCAATTCCAACTGGTACATAATCAGCATCTACAGCCAATATATCTGTTGCCATAAGTACTGGATAAGTAAGTAATCCCACGCTAAAATTAGCATTCTTTTTACTTTTTTCTTTAAATTGAATCATTCTTGATAATTCACCATAATAAGTATTACATTCAAGTAACCATGAAATAGCTGGTATATATTCAACATCTGATTGAAGATAAATAATATTCTTAGTTGGATCTATTCCACATGCCAAATATAAAGCAATAAATTCTTTAATATTTTTATGTAATTCTTCCCTATCATTAGGTACCGTTATCGCATGCATATCAGCTACAAACAAGTAACTCTTATATTCATCTTGCATCTTAACCATTTGACTAATAGAACCTATATAATTGCCAAGTGTTAAACTTCCAGTAGGCTTTAATCCTGTAAGTATTGTTTTTTTCATTATATCACCCATTTCATTAATAAAATTATATATTATTTTTTCTTCAAAGTAAAGCAATCAATCAATCTTACTATTAATTAAATCAATTATTTTATTAACTTCATTTATATCTATTCCATTATAATTTATTTGATCGTTTATTTTATACTTTTTCTTTATATCAATAATTCTTTTAATACTATTATCCAATTGACTGCAGCCTAATTCTTTCAATATATCTTTATATTTATTGAACAATTTACTATAATCATCACTACTCTTAATTTTAACAAGTAAAATATCACTATGTGATTTAAGCGCTTTTTCTAAATATATATGTCTATATATTAGCCATCGTCTCATCATATTAATTTCATCTGTAATAATTAAACCATTGTAATTATCTCTAATATATTTATCAATAAACTTATTACTAATACTAGCTGGTAATAATCCAGTTATTTTTCTTATTATTAAATGTCCAACCATTAAAGCATCGACACCATTACTAATCAAATTATTAAAAGGGATAATATGTTTATTAAACACTTCTTTATAATTAAAAACATATGGAATAATAAAATGAGAATCTTTCCTTGTTATCCCATGTCCAGGATAATGTTTAATAACTGAAATAACATTATTATTTATTGCTTTTAAATAACTAAATCCGCAATCAGTAACATTATCACTATCACCATAAAAACATCTTTTATATAAAGCTTTAGACTTACTATTATTATAAATATCAATAACCGGAGCTAAATTCATATTTATTCCACTCTCATATAATACATCACTAATAACACTTGCATAATCATACACAAGTTCTTTATTCTTTTTAGATACGTCATATATATTTTTTAGATTATGTATTTCATCTGGTAATCTATTTACCATACCACCTTCTTGATCAATCGCAATAAATAATGGTATTTTATTATCTTTATTAGCTTCTTTTAATCTTTTAATTACATTAATCATATCGTGATAATTATGATAATTTTTTCTATATAAAATAACCCCACCAATATAATAACTCTTTATCAAATTGATAAGACAATCCATATTTTCATTATTAACTCCAAATATAAATCTTTGCCCTATCTTTTCTTCTAATGATAAACAGCTTATATCCATAATTATCACCCATCTAAATTATATATTATTTTTAATTTTTAGTAAATAAATAGAAATAAAAATCTCAATTAAGAACTGAATTTATTGAAGCATTATTCATATACTTTACTAGGTGGTAAAATGTTGTTAAATATTTTAGAGTTTTTCGCTCATAACTTATTGTTCTTTACGGGAGCATACTCTAATAATGTATTTCCAGAACAACTTCCAAAAGAAGTTGAAGAAAAATTAATTAAGAAGATGCATAGTGGCGATAAAGAAGCAAGAAACAAACTAATTGAACACAATTTAAGATTAGTCGCCCATATTGTTAAAAAATTTGAAACTACAGGCCATGACCCAGACGATTTAATAGGTATTGGTACTGTTGGTTTAATTAAAGGTATAGATACATATAAAGAAAATAGTAAAGTAAAACTAAGTACTTACATTGCTAAATGTGCGGAAAATGAAATTCTTATGTACTTTAGAGCAGATAAGAAGAACAGTAAAAATGTCAGCCTTTATGAAGAAATTAGTTATGATAAAGAAGGTAATAAAATAACCATTATGGATATTTTAAAAACTAATGATATTGATTATGTTGAAGATATATATAAAAATGACAGTATTAAATTACTTAAAGAATATATGAATATATTGACTCCTAGAGAAAGAGAAATAATTGAATCTCGTTATGGATTAAATGATCAAGATGAAGCAACCCAAAAAGAAATTGCCAAAAAATTAAAAATATCACGTAGTTATGTTTCTAGGCTAGAAAAAAGAGCTACAACTAAAATATTACGAGAATTTATGAAAAGAGAGCAAAAATCAAAGAAATAATTGACATTGCCTAGATTTTATAGTAAAATTATGAATTGTAATTTGAGGAGGGATATTATGGCAACAAAAGTAACAAGTAAAAAATCTAAAAGTGTTAACAATAGACCAAACTGTTTAAAAATAACTAAAAGAATGCAAAAAGTTAATTTACAAACTGTAACAACTGCTGACGGTAAAAAAATTAAAACCAGTGCTAGAGAAGCAAGAAGCATGAAAAAGAATAGTAAATAACGAAAGTAAAAGTGTTATGAATAATCATAACACTTTTTATTTATTAAATAATTTTCGATAATAATCATTACTAACTATCATTCTACTGATAGCAACTCTATTATTTACAATGTTATTAATATTATCAACGTATCCATCAGGTATTGCCTCGGTACTAGAGACAAATCTACCAGTAGATGCATAGTATACTCCTTTATCAGTAACCCATGATTTATCTTTAAATATTGCTATTCCCTCATTATTACTAAGAATATCTTTACCCATAATAAGTCTTGAATCATAATCAATTCCAAATAGATTTAAAACCGTTGGCAAAACATCGATGCTCATTCCTACTTTTGAGACATCTATACTTTTCATTTTATTATTATAAATAATTAAATTATTACTATTAGCTTCAATCAATTGATCTCTTTCATAACTAGATAGTTCATTGATAACATTAAGTGGTAAATCATATGGATAATGATCAGCTAGTAAAACAATAACCGTATCGTCAAGTTTATTATTTTCTTCTAATTTATTTAGTAATACTTCTACTGCTTTATCAAGTTCAATCTGTGTCGCTATATAAGCACTTGCTTCTTCTGAATAACCACTATCTTTTACTAGATTTCTATTCTTAGCAGCTATAGAATTTCCTGAAAAATCATAATGCATATGACCAGATACTGTCATATAATAAGTCATAAATGGTTTATCACTATCAATGTAATCCCCTACAGTTGCTTCCATCATTTCAACATCAGATTGTGGCCATTGTTCACAATTAATTAAGTTTTCTAATCCAATATAACATGCTTTAAAATTATCAAATCCTTGAGTTTTTAAATAAACATATCTATCTTGAAAATAACCACTATGGTCATGAAAAGCATATGTATTATAACCATTTTGCTTAAACATTGTTCCAAGACCATACGGAAAGAATCTTACTCCATTGCGCCAATCACTAAGTATTGAATTATCGGCATATAATCCGGTTAAAGCTTGGAACTCACCACCTATCGTTGATAAATTATTAGATGTATAAAAGTTTTCAAAATAAAATCCTTCATGTATCAATTTATATAATGTTGGTGTATATTTTTCAGATACCCCTAGCTCACTAAAGCTTTCAGCTACAATAAATATTAAATTCTTATCTTTAAACATTCCTGTATATTTATTTTTCTTAGAACCAGATTCATTTTTCATATAATTATCAATTATTGAATTACCGGTATTAAAGTCTAATTCAGATAAATTATAATCATATTCAAATAAATCATCATTATCATTATCTTCTTCGTAATTAACAGCTTTAATTTTTTCATTAAATCCAAATATAATTCTTTTTATATCAAGATATGTTGCCGACATAACCCCGAGTCTTTCAATATTTAATGATACATTATTAGTTTCATAATAAAGATTATATATTGAACCGGTACTCTTATCTTGAATAAAAATATTACCAATAAATAGACCAATTGAAACAATAATAATTCCTAGGTATATTAATATATCCTTAAAATTAACTTTATCAAATTTAATCTTCTTTTTAAATATAATTAACAATAGTATTGGTATAAAAAACAATAGTAAAATATGTAAATTACTTACAATTGCCCTAATTATTTCCCCACCAAATTGTAATGGTTGATCACTTTGTCTAAATAAGGCAATTGAAAATGGGGTAAGTAAAAATGTATAAAATATATAATGTAATCCATACCAAAACCATAATAGTCCACTTATAACATAAGTTAATATTTTATTTACTTTAGCACTAAATAAACTAGTAATTAAGGTTATTATACCTGCGTTTATCATATCAAAAAGAATTATATTAAATAATGAACTTCTTAAATATGTATCATACGCAAATAGATTAAATATCAAATCTAAATATAATAAAGATAATAATATATATAAATATTTCTTTAACTTCATACTACTTCCTTCTTTTACTCAAAATATAATTTTTCAAATTCATCTATCGTTGATTCAAACATATCAAGCGCATTATTTATAACATTTTTATCAGTTAAATCAACTCCAGCGACTTTTAATGAATCAAGTGGGCTTTTACTCTTACCACATTTTAAAAATGCTTTATAATCCTCTGGGTCTAAAGAGCCATCTAATAATCTTGTCACAATTGAAGCTGCCGCTGACAAACCAGTTGCATATTTATAAACATAGAAATTGTAATAAAAATGTGGTATTCTTTCCCATTCATACCTTATTTCATCATCAATTACAACATCTTTACCAAAATATTCTTTATTTAACTCATAATAAATATCACTAAGAATATCCGCCGTTACCGGCTCATCATTGCCAATTTTCTGATATATTTTTCTTTCAAATTCCGAAAACATTGTCTGTCTATATATAGTTGCTCTAAATAACTCCATCATTCTATTCAGAATAAATAACTTTTCATTTTTATCATTACTATTATTAATAACATATTTAGCCAGTAATAGTTCATTGACCGTAGATGCAACTTCAGCCACAAATATTGCATAATACCCATATTGATATGGATTATTCTCTCTCGTATAATGACTGTGCATCGAATGTCCTAACTCATGAGCTAACGTTGACATATCATCATATTTATCTTGGTAGTTAAGCAAAATATATGGTTCTGTATCATAAGAACCCGAACTATAACCGCCAGTTCTTTTCCCTTTATTCGGATACACATCTATCCATCTATTTTCAATACCAGCTTTTAAAGTATCAATATAATCTTTTCCTAAGATACTAAGAGCATTAATAACTGTCTCTTTAGCTTCATTAAACGGATATTTAAAATCATTATCATTAACCATATTCGCATATACATCATACAAGTGTATTTCATCTAATTTTAAAACTTTTTTCTTTAATTTATAATAACGATGTAATACATTCATTCTATCTCTTATAACATTAACTAAATTATCATGTATACTAATATCAAGTTCATCTTTAAATAATGAAGCCTCAATAGCCCCTTTATAATTATGTATTATAGCTAATGATTCTTCTTCTTTTATATTAGAAGTAATTAAGTTAGCAAATACATTCTTATATTGTTTATATATGCCATATAAATCTAAAAATGCTGCTTTTCTAATTTCACGATTGTCATCTTCAATATATAAACTATACTTACTACCATCCAATTGATATTCTCTACCTTCTACCATAAAATTAGGAAAAGATAAATCAGAATCTTTTAGAAGTTCATAAGTATCATAATTATTACCTAATGCCTTAGATAAATCTGCTAATAATTTTTCTTCTTTATCACTTAAAATATGCTCTTTGTATCTAAACATATCTTTTAAATATATTTGATAATCTTTTAACTTATTATTTTTTTCATAAAAATCTTCAATTTCACTATATTCTAATTTAAGAATACTATTATCAACAAAATACGTTGCTTTAACATATTCACTATATAAGTTATTGACCATTTCTTTAAGTTCTTGATTTTTATTTATTCTTGTATCCTCATCACATAGTAAACTAACATAAGACTCTAGCTTATCAAGTATTCTATTCGTATTCATAACTAAAATAATAAGTTCATATAAACTATTTTCATCATAAGTAATACCTTCATACCTTGAAAATTCATTTAACTTTTCTTTAACATTAGTTATATCATTTTTAAATTCATCCATACTACTATAAATTTTATTTAAATCCCATTTATACTGCACATTAATACTATCTCTATCCATATTATAGCCTCCATATAAATTATAACAAATTTAACTATTAAAATCTATATCAATTAAATAAAAAAATAACTATAAATGTCGTTATTTATAGTTATTTATCTTACTTTCTTAGCTGTATATTCTTCTTCACCATATTTTGTTAAGCTATCCCTAATTTGATATAATTCTCTAACAGTATATCTATATGCGCTATCTCTTTGATTACCAGATACCATTCTAAAATGAATATCTAAAGGTGATAAGAATGTTGGTTCTTTAATTTGCACTCTGTTTTTAATTTCTTTATTCATTATATCCCCCTCCAAAATCAGGAAAATATATTATCACACTTTTGTTCGTTTGTCAACATATAAAAAGATTTAATGATTATACATTAAATCTAAAATAACAAATATCGCCATCTTGCATTAAATAATCTTTTCCTTCTAGTCTCATCTTGCCATTTTCTTTAACTTCTTTTTCAGAACCATATCTAATTAAATCATCATAAGACATTACTTCTGCTCTAATAAATCCTCTTTCAAAATCAGTATGAATTATTCCTGCACATTGCGGCGCTTTCATACCTTTTCTAAATGTCCAAGCTTTAACTTCATCAGATCCAGCTGTAAAGAAAGTAGCAAGTCCAAGTAATGAATATGTTTTCTTAATCAACTGATCCAATCCACTCTCAGGTATACCTAAATCTTGTAAAAAAGCCATCTTGTCAGAATCATTTAATTCCGCAAGTTCACTTTCAATCTTAGCACAAATCATTACTACTGCACTATTTTCATTCTTGGCATATTCTTTAACTTTTTCATAGTATTCATTACCACCATTAATAATATCATCTTCACTAACATTAGCAACATATATAATTGGTTTTTCGGTAATTAAATTAAATGATTTAATAACATCCAGCTCATCTTCTGATAAATCTAATTTTCTAACTGGAATATTTTGTTCTAATCCCATTTTAATTTTTTTTAGTGTATTAATTTCTAACAATTCTTTTTTATCTTTAGTCATTTCTGCTTTCTTACCAATACGGTTTATACGATTATCGATAATTTCTAAATCAGACATAACAAGTTCAACATTAATAACCTCAATATCTCTAATTGGATCTACATTACCATCAACATGAATAATGTTTTTATCATCAAAGCATCTTACTACTTCAACAACCGCATCTACTTCTCTAATATGAGATAAAAATTTATTACCTAATCCTTCTCCAGTACTAGCTCCTTTTACTAACCCCGCAATATCAGTAAACTCATAAGTCGTAGGAATTGTCCTTTCTGGCATATACATTTCTTCTAGCGCTTCAACTCTTTTATCAGGAACAACTACTATTCCTACATTCGGATCAATTGTCGCAAAAGGATAATTAGCTGCTAATATATTTTTTTTAGTAATCGCATTAAATAAAGTTGATTTACCAACATTAGGCAAACCGACTATTCCAGCTGTCAAACTCATATATATCACTTCTTTCCTTACGTATTATACCAAAATAACAATTATTTAACAATAAAGATTATTTACTTTTCTTAAAAACCATAAATTTACTAATAACATAGTTAGCAATTACCACAACAACTTGTGAAAGAAGTTTAATTATTTTATCATTTATACCCATTAAAGATACCAACACAAACATAATTAGCATATCCATAAATAATGTCAATAACCTTGCTGAATAAAATTTCATTCCTTCTTTTAAAACATTTTTATTATTACTTCTAAAAACATATTTACGATTAGTAAAATAGGCAAAAGTAACTGATAAAATCCATGATAAAACATTAGCTATTTGTAGTTCTATTGGTTTATCTGGATTAAGTATATAAGTAGTT
>JAEEGL010373833.1_pt1 | contig 18070 bp, 17 predicted proteins | sample 9134231 | NCBI WGS metagenome assembly JAEEGL01 (sample SAMN16246548, study PRJNA631951) | gut metagenome | biome: gut microbiome; feature: rumen; material: fiber-attached | host: Bos | place: Iran: Karaj | collected 2018-10 | reverse complement strand
TGTTCCATTAATGGAAGTTTCACCAAACGAAGCGATTAAGAATAATTGCTTAGGAACATTAAATGCTTGTAAGCTAGCTGATAAATACAAAGTAGAAAAATTTGTTCTTATTTCTACTGATAAAGCTGTAAGACCTACAAATGTTATGGGTGCTTCAAAACGTATTTGTGAAATGATCATGCAAACATACGATAAACTATCAAAAGATACAGATTATGTTGCTGTTCGTTTTGGTAACGTTTTAGGATCAAATGGTTCAGTAATCCCATTATTCTTAAAACAAATAGAAAATGGTGGACCAGTAACAGTAACTCATAAAAAGATTAGAAGATACTTTATGACAATACCTGAAGCAGTATCTCTTGTATTGCAAGCTGGATGTTATGCAACAGGTGGTGAAATCTTTGTTCTAGATATGGGTGAACCTGTTTATATCTATGACTTAGCTAAAAAACTAATTAGATACAAAGGTTTAGAACCAGATGTTGATATTAAAATTGAAATCACAGGTTTAAGACCTGGTGAAAAACTATATGAAGAAATGTTAATGGAAGAAGAAGGACTTCAAGATACTCCAAACAAACTAATTCATATTGGTAAACCATTAGAAATTGAAAAAGACTTCTTAACTAAGTTAGATAAACTTATTAAAGAAGCTTATGAAAATAGAAATGACATCAAAGATGAAGTAGCAAAAATAGTTACTACTTACACTGTTGATAAAGAAAGAGTAGGTAAATAATTATGGCTAAAGAATTTACACCATTTGAAAACAAAGTTTGGTTGGCAACACCAACCATGCACAATGGCGAAGAAATGAAATGGGTTCAAAAAGCCTATGATGATAACTGGATGACTACAGCTGGTGAAAACGTTAATGAAGTAGAAAAACAAATAGCTGAAAAGGTTGGAGTTAACTATGCTGTTGGACTTGCAAGTGGAACTTCAGCATTACATTTAGCGGTAAAGCTTGCAGGTGTAAAACCTGGCGATAAAGTATTCTGTTCAGATATGACATTTGCTGCAACAGTAAATCCAGTGGTATATGAAGGCGGAGTTCCGGTATTCATTGATACTGAATATGACACTTGGAATATGGATCCAGTAGCATTAGAAAAAGCTTTTGAATTATATCCAGAAGTTAAAGTAGTTGTAGTTGCTCACCTTTATGGTACACCTGGTAAAGTAGATGAAATAAAAGCAATATGTGACAAACATAATGCAGTTATTATTGAAGATGCTGCTGAAAGCTTAGGTGCAACATACAAAGGGAAACAAACTGGTACATTTGGTAAATATAATTGTATTTCATTTAATGGAAATAAAATCATTACTGGATCATCTGGTGGAATGCTTCTAACTGATGATTTAGATGCAGCTAATAAAGCTAGAAAGTGGTCAACACAATCTAGAGAAGCTGCACCTTGGTATCAACACGAAGAAGTTGGTTACAACTATCGTATGAGTAATGTAATCGCTGGTGTTGTAAGAGGACAAATACCACACTTAGAAGAACACATAGCTCAAAAGAAAGCAATATATGAAAGATATAAAGAAGGATTCAAAGACTTGCCAGTAGAAATGAATCCGATAGATTTCAATAACAGTGAACCTAATTATTGGTTAAGTTGCATGATAATTAAACCAGAAGCAATGGCAAGACAAGTTAGAGGTGAACAAGAAGCCCTTTATCATCATGAAAGTGGTAAATCTTCACCAACTGAAATTCTTGAAACATTAGCTAAATATAATGCCGAAGGAAGACCAATTTGGAAACCAATGCACATGCAACCAATTTATAGAATGAATCCTTTTGTAACAAGAAAAGGAAACGGTAGAGCACAATCAAATGCTTATATCGAAGGCGAAGTAAATGACATTGGTATGGACATTTTTATGAGGGGTTTATGTCTACCAAGTGATAACAAAATGACTAAAGAAGATCAAGACAAAGTCATTGAAATTATTAAAAGTTGTTTTGAATAATTTAAACTTGCTCAAAGGCAAGTTTTTATTTCTTTAGAACCTAGTAATAAAATCAATTAATTGATATAATAATATAAGATAATAAGGATTGATAATCATGTATAAAAAATATATAAAAAGACTATTAGATATCTTAATATCATTGACACTAATAATCTTACTATCTCCATTATTATTAATACTATACATTCTAGTATTAATTTTTATGGGATTTCCAGCAATCTTTAAACAAGCAAGACCTGGTAAAAATGAAAAAATATTTAATTTATATAAATTTAGAACAATGACTAATAAAAAAGATAAAGATGGTAATTTATTACCAGATGAAAAAAGACTTACAAAATTTGGTAAATTCTTAAGAAGTACATCCTTAGATGAACTTCCTGAATTATTTAATATCTTATTTGGTCAAATGTCCTTCATTGGACCGAGGCCACTTCTTGTAAGATATTTACCATACTACACAAAAGAAGAACATCATAGACATGATGTGACACCGGGTTTGACTGGATGGGCACAAGTAAACGGAAGAAATAACTTAATATGGGATGAAAGATTCAAAATGGATTTAGAATATGTTGATTCCATTTCGTTTGCAAAAGACATAAAAATAGTATTGTTAACAATTAAGAAGGTAATTTGTAGAAGTGATATTGTAGAAGCAGGAACATGGGATATACCTGATTTCGATATTTATAGGAGGGAACAAAATGAACATAAGAGGAAATAAAGTTTTATTAAGAGCTATAGAAAAAGAAGACAATGAATTTTTAAGAGCAATGATTAATGATCCGGAATTGGAAAAAAATGTCGTTGGCTGGAGCTTTCCGACTTCAAAAGGCGCTCAAGAAGAGTGGTTTAACAGACAATTATCAGATAGAAATAATTTAAGATTAATCATAGAATATGATTCGAAAGCAGTAGGATTAGCAACTCTAACTGACATTGATTGGAAAAATAGAAAAGCAACACATGGTATTAAATTATTTGGAGAAGATATAAAAGGAAAAGGAATTGGAACTGATACAGTTAGGGCAATAATGAAATATGCTTTTGAAGAACTTCAATTGAACAGACTATATGGAAGCATTATGACAACTAATATTGCTTCTCAAAAATTGTATGAAAAATGTGGCTGGAAAAACGAAGGATTATCAAGACAGTCCATATTTAAAGGAAATCAGTACATAGACGAAATCCAAGTAGGAGTTTTAAGAGAAGACTACGAGAGGATTAAAGAAGAATGGAAATAAATAATGTAGTAGTAATTGGTGCTACTGGTGCTGTTGGTAAAACAGTTAGTGGTATATTTGCTTCTTTTGGAGATGCTAAAGTATACATGGTTGGTAGAGATGTTTCTAAATTAGAAAAAGCTAAAAGAGATGCGGCTCTATCAGTAAAATCAATAACTGTAGAAGATAATCTAATAGTTAAATCTATGGACGAATTAGAAGAATGCATTCTAGATGCTGATTTCATTTTTGAAAGTGTATCTGAAAACATGGATACAAAAAAAGAAATACACACAAGAATTAATAATATTGTTAAAAAAGAAACATTTATTGCAACAGGAACATCCGGATTATCAATTGATGAACTTGCTGAGTGTTATGATGAACATAAAAGAGGAAATTTCTATGGAGTACATTTTTTTAATCCTCCTTATAGTATGCCACTTTGTGAGTTAATTCCTTCAAAGTATAATGAAGGTAATAAAGAATTAATAAACTCTCTAAAAGAATATCTAAGTGGGAAATTATATAGAGATGTTGTGATTGTAAAAAATGAACCAGCATTCTTAGCAAACAGAATTGGCTTCATGTTTATGAATGAAGCATTACAATACGCAGAAAAGTATAAAGAATATGGCGGAATAGATTATATTGATTCTATTCTAGGCTGCTATACAGGAAGAAATATGAGACCATTAGAAACAATTGATTTCGTTGGCTTAGATGTTCATAAATCAATTGTTGATAACGTTAAAATTAATTCAAAAGAGAATGATAAAGATAGCTTTGTCCTACCAAAGTTCTTTGATGAAATAATATCATCTGGTAACTTAGGAATGAAAACGGGATGCGGATTATATAAAACTGAAGACAACGTAAGAATGGTATATGATATTAATACTAAAGAATATAGAGACGTTATTAATTACAATTTTTATTATATTGATAATGTAATAAATAATTGTAAAGTTGGTAACTACTTGGAAGGGTATGATTTAATAAAAGATGATCCGAGTCTAGAAAGTGACATATGTATTACATTCTTACTAAAATATATAGTATATTCAATCGAAATAACTCAAAACATATGTGATGATTTACACTATTGCGATAACGCAATGGCTGATGGCTTTAATTGGTTGCCACCACTTGCTACAATCGATGCATTAGGTGGTAAAGAAGAAGTTATAAGATTATGCAAAAAGTATCTTAAGAAGGATTATTCAAAATTAATAAATAAAGCTCCTAAATCAAAATATGATTATAGAAGATTTATTAAGGCAAAAGTGTAGGTGACAATATGAAAGATGTATATATATTAGGTGGAGCCCAAACTGATTTTGTAAGGAATTGGAAAAAAGAGGGCAAAAATGTTATAGCACTTTTAAAAGAAGTTACTGACGATGCTTTAAAGAATACAAACATAACAAAGACAAAAATAAAAGAATTGAACACAAAAAATAAAATAGCTATTTTCATTGGAAACTTTGCTGCAGAATATTACATTAATCAAGGGCATCTTGGACCATTATTGACAGAAGTTAATCCATGCTTTTATGGAGTTCCTTCTGCTAGATATGAAGCAGCTTGTGCTTCAGGTTCTGTAGCGCTAGATGCAGCAATAACTAAAATAAAAAGTGGTGATTATGATTTAGCCATTGTTATTGGTTGGGAATTAATGAAGACTGTTGACTCAAAAGTTGGTGGAGACTTTTTAGGAAGAGCGGCCATATATGAAAAAGAAGGAAAAGGAGTAGAATTTCCTTTCCCAAAATTATTTGGTAGACTTGCTGAAGAAACAGTAAAAAAATACAATTTAGATCAAGAAAGATATTTAAAGAATCTAGCAACAATCTCAAACATTAATTATAGAAACGGGAAAAGAAATCCTAACGCTCAAACAAGAGAATGGTTTATGAGTGAAAAACAAGCAAATACTCGTGGAGTTGAAACTAATGAATTGGTTGGAGGCTTACTAGCTATATCAGATTGTTCGCAAGTAACAGATGGTGCTGCTTGTGTAGTTCTTTCTTCGGAAGATTATATTAAAGAAGAAAAATTAGATTCTAAAGACTATCCAATTATCAAAGGATGGGGGCACAGAGATGCTCCATACCTATTTGATAATAAAATAGCTGAAAGTAAGGATAATAAATACATATTACCATGGACAAGACAAACAGTAGAAGACTGCTATCAAAGAGCTAATATGACAGTTGATGATATTGACTTCTTTGAAACACATGATTGTTTCACATCTAGCGAATATATGGCAATATCTGCTTTTGGTATTACTGAACCAGGTAAAGAATATGAAGCTGTTGAAAACGGAACAATAGATTTTAATGGTTCAAAACCAATAAATCCAAGTGGTGGATTGATTGGCTGTGGACATCCAGTAGGAGCATCAGGAGTAAGAATGATGTTAGATTTATATAAACAAGTAACTAACAAAGCTGGAGAGTATCAAATAAAAAATGCAAGAAATGGTATGATGCTAAACCTAGGTGGCTCAGCATCAACTAATTATTGCTTTATAGTAGGAATGAAATTATGAAAGAAATAGGTAGTGAATTTTGGAGTATTGATTTTTCTAAAAACAATAATAACAATCTTGATTTTTTAAATATCGGGAAAGATTATAAACTATTAATGTCAGGTAGAACAGCAATTGATTATGTTCTACAAGATATTATTGATACAAAAAAAATTGCTTATATGCCAGACTATTGTTGTGAATCAATGGTTAAACCGTTTATAGATAATGGATACAAAATTGAATACTATAAATGCAACATTATAAAAAACAGTTATGAAATAGATGAAAATATTGATTGTAGTGTATTTTTTGCTATGAGTTATTTTGGATATAATTCTTCAAATATGGATAATTATATCGAAGTACTTAATAAAAAAGGAACAATAATAATTGAAGATATTACTCATAGATTATTATCTAATATAAATCATTCAAATGATTCAACATATTTAATTGCTAGTCTTAGAAAATGGTTCCCAATCATATCTGGTGGAATTGCAATAAAAATGAATGATATGTTTAAAAAAACAATTGATGATTATACATTAGATATAGATTTTATTAATGAGAAAAAAAGAGCTATGGACTTAAAAAAAGATTACATAAATGGCAAAATAAATGCCAAAGATGAATTTTTAAAATTGTTTAATAGCTCTAATGAAAGAATTGAAGATTATCGCTATAAAAAAATTGATGATTATTCAATCGAAGTGTTAAATAATCTAAATGTTAATAACATCATAGAAACCAGAATAAAAAATAGTCTATTAATTGAGGAAAAATTAAAGTTGAATAGTAAAGTTCAATTATTATATAAACTAGCACCAGGAGATTGTCCATTATTTGTACCAATAATAATAGACGATAGAGATAATAAAAGAAAAAAACTAATAAACAATCAAATTTATTTACCAGTTCACTGGCCTAATGAATTAAATATAGATAATAAAATATATGAAAAAGAATTATCTTTGGTTTGTGATCAAAGATACAATGAAGAAGACATAAAAGAGTATATAGATACTTTAATCAAAATAATAGGGGATGAAAAGTAATGGAATTTAATGTAATAGGATTTGATGAAAAAAATAAATGGGAGGATATTACCAAGGATAGAGAAGTCTATTATCAATGGCAATATGTAGATGCATTTTACAAACTAGGTGATGGAATTCCAATGTTAGCATATGCTACAAATGGTAAAGAGTATGTAATAAATGTGTTCTTTTTAAGAGATATAAACAAGGATTTAAATTTATCTCAAGAAGAAAAACACTATTATGACATAACTACACCATATGGTTATGGTGGAGTTGATTATTCTGGAAATGACAAGGAACTATTATCATATTTTTTCAAACAATTCGATAACTATTGCTTAGAAAATAATATAGTTTCTGAGTTTTTAAGATTATGTCCTTTCACGAATAATTACAAGAATTATGGAGAACCGTATGAAATATTAAATATTTCTAAAACTGTATATATGAAATTAGAAAATCCAGAACAAATATGGGCTGACATGGAAGGAAGAAGTAGAACATCAATTAGAAAGGCTTTAAACAATAACCTTACTGTAAAATCTGGTTTTTCTAAAGAGATGCTTGAAGAATTTAAAAAAATTTACATCGATACAATGAGTAGAGATGATGCTGAAAGTTATTATTTTTTCAATGATGAATTCTTTGATAGCATTCTTGAAAATTTAGGGAAATTTTCAAAGATTTATACAGTATATCTAGATGGAAAGCCAATTAGTTCAAGTATAATTATGTTTAATGGAACAAGTGCCCATTATCACTTAAGTGGAACACTAAGAGATTACATGAGTTACGGAGCTAATAATCTTGGATTATATGAAATCGCGCTTGATTTATGTAAGAATGGATGTAAGTCATTCCATTTAGGTGGTGGATATGGTGGAGATTCAAGTCCATTATTAAAATTCAAAAGATCATTTAATAAAAATGGTGATTTGGATTTTTATATAGGAAAAAGAATTTTTAACCAAGAGGAATATGATGAAGTGTGTAAAGCTGTAGGTATAGAAGATAAGACAGGATTCTTTCCAGCCTATAGAAAGGTATTAAAATAAAATGAAAGTATTAATGATTGCTCAATATAGTGATTTTTCATTCGAGGGAGGAAACGGCAGGTTCGATTATATACTAAATAATATAAATTATAATAAAAATGATGTTGAATTTGTAACTTCTGTTTTTAACCATGGAACTAAAAAAAAGAGAAAAATAGATAATAAAATTCTTCGAAATTTGAACTATAGACTTGTGCTATTAAATGAACCTGGTTATAAAAAAAATGTTTCTTTTAAAAGAATATATAGTCATAAAATTTTAGCTAAAAATTTAAAAAAACACCTAAATACACTTTCTTATAAACCAGATGTAATATATTGCTCAATTCCATCTCTCGATGTTGCAAGTGTTGCTATAAAATATGCAAAAAAGCATAATATAAGATTTATTATAGATATTCAAGATTTATGGCCAGAAGCTTTCAAAATGAAATTTAGCATACCTTTTGTAAGTGATATAGTATTCTTTCCAATGATGAGAAAAGCTAATTATGTATATTCTAATGCTGACAATGTAATAGCAGTTTCAGAAACATATGTTAACAGAGCATTAAAAGTTAACAAACAAGTAAAACAAGGTTTAAGTGTATATTTAGGAACTGATTTAACTATTTTCGATAAATACAAAAATGAATATACAGTTAAACACAATGATAATATTTTTAGGATAGCATATATAGGAACATTAGGAACAAGTTACGATATTAAAAACATAATTGATTCTATTAAATTGTTGAATAATAAAGGAATAAACAATATTAAGTTTATAGTAATGGGCTCTGGTCCGTTACAAGAAGAGTTTGAAGAATATGCTAAAAGATTAAAAATAGAGTGTGAGTTTACAGGTAAATTAGATTATCCAAAAATGGTAGGCATATTATGCTCTTGTGATATTGCAGTTAATCCAATAATTGGGAAATCTGTGGCTAGTATTATTAACAAAGTTGGAGACTATGCAGCTGCAGGCTTACCAGTAATTAATACGCAAAACAGTGATGAATATAAAAAAATACTAGAACAATACTCTGCTGGAATAAACTGTGAAAATGGTAATGCAGTTGATGTTTCAAAAGCAATAGAAGAACTAATAAATAGTAAAGACAAAAGGATATTATACGGAAAAGGAAACAGAAAACTAGCAGAGGACAAGTTTGATAGGAAAAAAACATATAAAGAGATAATAAGCACAATAGAAGGCAGGTTGTGATAAAATGAATGTGGAAACACTGATATCAACAATGCATATCAAAAATGATTCTGAAATGATGGAATTAATACAAAAGATGAATGTAGGTATTAATAATGTTTTTATTAATCAATGCCCTGAAATAACAGATAAATCAGAACTGATTAATAAAACAATTGGAAAAAATAAGATCATATCAGTAAATGAAAAAGGTTTAAGCAACAGTAGAAATTTAGCGTTGGAAAACAGTTCCAAAGAAATATGCCTTCTTGCAGACGATGACATGACTTATATCAACAATTATAAAGAAATAATACAAAAGGAATATGAAAAAAACCCTCAAGTTGACGTTATTACCTTTTATGTAGAAGGAGCAAAGCCATTAAATGTTATTAAAGAAGGAAAAGTTAATTATCTAAAATGTTTAAAACTATGTTCTGTACAACTCTCTTTTAAAAGAGACTCGATTATAAATAAAGGAATTAGCTTTGATAAAAGATTTGGAACAGGAAGTGGTAAATACATTTCTGGTGAAGAAAGCATATTCTTGTTTGATTGCTTAAAAAAAGGATTAACAATTGTTTATAAGCCGATAAAAATAGGAGATTTACATGTAGGTCAATCTACTTGGTTTAAAGGATATAACAAAGACTACTTTATTACAAAAGGAGCTTGTTATTATAGAATGTGTGGGTTTTGGTCATCTTTTTTAATCATTCAATTTGCGATTAGAAAAGCAAAATTGTATAAAAAAGAAATAACATTTAAAGAAGCTGTTAAAGCAATGTTATTAGGAGCAAAGGAGCAAAAAAAATATGAAAAAGGAGAACGTCAAAAATAATAGAGTTTTAAAAAGAATATTTCAGTTATTTATTATTTCCTTGGGGTTTAGTAGTTTCTACATATATATTGGATATTCAATAAAACCATATATGTTTATATTGTTATTATTAGCTGGCTATTTTATAAAAAAAGGGGATTTAAAAATATATGATTTTTATAACCATGAAAAATTTTTGCTTTTGTTTTTTATTATAGCATCATTAACTGTTCTTCAATTTAGGTATTCAATACCAGTATTAAGATATATAGGTGGCTTTGCCTTTATCATTTTTTTATTTTTAATAATAAGAAAAACATCAGTTTGTTTGGAAAAAGAGGATATTGAAAAGGCGATATCAAAAGCAGGAATTATTATCGGAATAACATCAATTATTTATTACATAATGGGGTTAGTTGCATTTAATTATAATTTCCACTATAACGGTATTCAAAAATACGGTGTCATATGTGATAGGGGTATACCTAGATTAGTAACATTATTTAACAGCGACCCAAACATTTCGGTTTTTGTAACTTCACTTTTTTTCTTCTACTACTTATGCAACATTAATAAAAAATATTCTAAAATAGGACTTTTGTTAACTGGAGCAATGATCATTTTGACTTTTTCTAGAGGAGCATATGTGGGAATAGCAATTCCGATAATTATTATGACTTTTATGGACAAAACAAAAAAAACCGGGAAAAAAGTAATGTTAACACTATCTATTGTTGGTGCCCTTTTATTATTTAATTATGCGATGACACGCTTTTTTAATATTTCAATTACAGACACCATAAATTCAAGATTTGAAAATGTAATCACAGACAACGGTAGTGGTAGAATAGTACTTTGGAAAAATGCAATTGATACATTTATAGATCATCCGATTTTTGGTATAGGTATTAATTCCACTATTGATTATTCAAAACCTATATATGGCTCAAATCACTATATTCACAACGTTTATTTAGAAGTGCTTTCCGAAACTGGATTAGTAGGTTTTATAGCATTTATGGGATTTATTATTTCTGCTTTGAAAAAATTTAATATTTCATATAAAAACAACAAAAGCATATTATATCTATATGTTACATTTATTTCATATATTACACAAATGGTTTTTGTCTCTGTTTTATTAACTGAAATGATGTATATAATGTTGGGCATATCATTCAAATATTTCTTTGATTCAATGTCTATGGGGGAATTAAAATGAAAAAAACAATTAATAGGATAAAAAGATTTATTTTAAACAACACTAATATTATAAATGTTCTATTTTCAATACCTTTTTATTTATTTAGGGTTTTTAAAGTAGAAAAAAATAAGATATTTATTGTTAACTACAGAGGAAAAGGATACGGTGATAATGGTAAATATATTGCAAACGAACTAATAAAAGACAATTCTGAAGATTATAAAATTTATTGGGCGGTAAAAAATATTAATAATATTAAAGAGTTCCCAAACGAGATTACTCCAATTCGTATCAATTCACTGAAGTACTTTTTTCATTTAGCTACTTCAAAAATATGGATAAACAATTCGAGATTTGAACCTTATGTAAGAAAAAGAAAAAATCAATTTTATATACAAACTTGGCATAGTTCATTGAGACTAAAAAAAATAGAGATGGATATCGCAAATATGTTAAGTAAGTATTATATAAAATCTATAAAAAACGAATCTAAAATGATAGATTTGATGATATGTGGAAGTGACTTTAGTTATGATACTTATCGAAGAGCCTTTTTATATAATGGAAGAATAGAAAAAATAGGAACACCAAGATGTGATATTTTATTTAATAAGGATTTTGGGAATCAGATAAGAGAAAAACTAATAAATGCTTATGGCATTGATAAAAACAAAAAGATTATCTTATATGCTCCTACATTTAGAGACAATAGTAATAATAATGAATGGATGATACAGTTAGAGGATTTATATAGTAAAATAGGAAATGAGTATAATATACTTGTAAGATTACATCCAAATATGAAAAAAAATCCTTTTAAGGAATCAAAAAGTATTATCGATGTAACTGATTATCCTGATATGCAGGAATTAATATGTGCTATTGATATGCTAATAACAGATTACAGTGGATGTTCTTTTGATATGCTTATTGCAAATAAACCATGCATATTATATATACCCGATCTAGATGAATACTTAAAAAAGGAAAGAGAATTATATTTTGATATTAAATCATTACCATTTTGTATCTCATATAATATGGAACAATTAATAAATAATATAGTCTTATTTGATAAAAAGGAGTACTATAAAAGAGTACAAGACTTTTCTTTGAAAATTAATTTATATGAAAATGGTAATGCTACAAAAGAGATTTGTAAAATAATTAGAAAGGTGATCAAAAATGAAAAAGTATAAAGTTGGTTATACAACAGGAGTATATGATATGTTCCACATTGGACATTTGAATATACTAAAAAAAGCAAAAGAGCAATGTGACTATTTAATTGTTGGAGTATCAACAGATGAACTTGTCTATAAGAGCAAAAATAAATATCCCATTATTCCTTTTGAAGAAAGAATGGAAATAATTAAAGCGATTAGATATGTAGATAAGGTTGTTCCTCAAGAAAATAAAGATAAAATGGCTGCATATGAAAAATATAAATTTGATGCTATGTTCGTTGGTGATGACTGGAAAGGGTCAGAATTGTTTACCAAATGCGAACAAGAATTAAAGAAAAAAGGAAGTACAGTAGTCTATTTTCCATATACCAAAAGTACTTCTTCAACAATACTAAGAGAAAAAGTGTTAAATTATGGAAAAGAAGAAAGAAATAAATAAAAACAAAGAGTACATAAAAAATACATTAATACTATTTATTGGAAAATTTGCTACACAGTTTTCTTCTTTTTTATTAATTCCATTATTTACTAGGTATTTAATAACAGAGGATTATGGCTGGATAGATTTACTACAAAGCTATATATTTTTATTAGTACCAGTACTAACTTTAAGGTTAGATAGTGCGGTATTTAGATTTCTAATTGACAAAAGAAATGATGAACTAGGGAAAAAGAAAGTTATATCAAATGTAATTCATATATTATTTTTGTTAACTCTTCTTTCAATCATAGTAGGTTTATTATTAGTAGTGTTTATAAGGTTTACTTATATTTATTCATGCTTTATAAATATAATAATTATGATGATTTCCGGAGTTCTTTTGCAAGTGTTAAGGGGACTGGGAAAGAACAAAGAGTATTCTATTACCAGTATTATTTCAGCTGTTGTAGGAATAATAGTAAATGTTATATTAATAGTAAAATTTAACTTTAAAGCCAATAGTATTTTTATAGCGTCATCTTTTTCGAATTTGTTAATAATAATTTATGTGATATTTGTTACAAAATTGTATAAATATTATGACAAAAAAGACATAACAAAACAGGCAATAAAGGAAATTCTAAGTTATTCTTTACCAATGATACCAAACTCACTATCGTGGTGGATTGTTAATGTTTCTGATAGAACGATTATTACAATATTCTTGAGTAAAGCGTTTAACGGTATTTATACTGTTTCTTGCAAGTTTTCAAACATTTTAAATAGTATCTTTTCTGTCTTTAACATGTCTTGGCAAGAAAGTGCATCAATGCATATCAATGATGATGATAGAGAAGAGTTTTTCTCAAATATGGTCAATAGAGTGTTTATTGGTTTTTCTTGTATCTCGCTGATGATTATAGCAATACTACCATTTGCCTACAATATTATAATTGGTAAAGACTATATTTCTTCATATAATTACATACCTATACTGTTATATGCCAACTCATGGAATGTAATGATTAGTTTACTTGGAGGAATATATATAGCATTAAAGAAGACAAAAGAAATTGCTAATACAACAATTGCATCTGCAATGATTAATTTATTAACTAATCTATTATTAATTAAATGGATTGGATTATACGCTGCATGTATATCTACATTAATATCATATTTTTTAATGTCTATATATCGTCACATCGATATAAAAAAGTATATAAATATCAAAATTGATTATTTAAAAATCATATTATTTACTATCGTTTTTACGATAAGTACGTATTGCTATTTTGTTAATAATGATTACTTGAATTATTTTAATCTTATATTTACATTTTCTTATAGTGCTTACGCATGTAAAAGTATTATTAAAGGGTTAAAACAAATTTTGATTAAGAAACATAAAAAAGTAACTTGTTAGAATTAGATATAGTTTACAAAAATGATGCTTACAAGCATCTTTTTTTATTGACTAATATATTCTAATAATCTAGAATAAATTACTATCAAAAGGTGGTAGATTTATGCTTATTTCAAAAAAGGTCATCGATCTTAATGAACAAATCAAAAAAGAAAAAGAAGACAAAAGAAATGAATGTGAAGCTATTGGAAGAATATTAAATCCTCTAAGTAGAAAAAGATTAGAACATCTAAATAAAATGATAGCTTCTTTATCAGAAGCTATTGAAAATAAAACTGGTTGGATTTATTCACCAACAGGTTTTATCTTAAAAACCGATTATACTTATGATCCTAATAAAGAAGAAATAGTATTTGAAGTTAATAAAGTAACTACCAACGGTTATGGATATGTACCAACAACAGGTACTAGATATGAAGATAAATTCTCAAGACAAAATGTTAATGCTTTAGATAAACTATTTAGTATCGAACAAAGAAGAGAAAGAATTCTTTCTCCTTATAAAAATAAATACAAAGAATTTATGGAAAGCTATAATAAAGTATTAGGTGATAATAAACCTTCCACTAAAGAAGAAACTAAAGTTAGTTATCTTGAAATAGCATCTCGTGATTTCTTATCTCACTTTGGCTCAGTAGGTGTTAAAAGACTAATTGATTTATTAAATGAATTAGTAGATACTACTTATATTAATCCTATAGATATCTATAACAATCAATTTAAATCAGGTATTACTAGTATGTATGTAGATGAACTATTTAGATGGGCAGCTACATTTAATCCTAAAGCTCAATATATAATTGACTGTATAGCTAAAAAAAGAGAAGAACTAAATGAAAAGTTATATTTAGAAGATAAACCAAAAGCATTCTAAAAGTGTAAGATTTAATCTTACACTTTTTATTGATTTTATTATCTTTTATGTTAATATAAGCAATAACAAGAGAGGGTTTTGTATGAAAAAATTAGATGAATTAATAGAAGAACAAGATCTTGCTGCTGAACAAGAAAGAAGAGAAAAATGCATGTTCTTTGTTATTCAAGATGAATACAAAAAAGAACATCAAGACACTAAACCTCTTCAAAACTGTTTTCAACATCAAGCAACTTTAAGAGAAATCATAAAAGATGATTACCGTTGGGATTTAACTAAAGATGGTTTTGTAATCAGAACTAACTTTAGTTATGATGAAAATACTGGCGAAATAGATTTCACAAGTCATTATATAACTAGAGATGGAATTAGATATATGTCTGATGGTTCAGATATATCTAACTCACACTTACAAAATCATATAGGTGATTTTGCGGCTTTAGAGCAAACAGAATCTATTATTGCTGGTTTATGTTCAGAGTATAAAGATGCTATTAATCAAACACTTAGTAAATTAACTCCACAAGCTAAAGTTAATCCTAATTATTTAGAAGACCGTAAATCATTTAATAATGAATATACTAATATGTATTTACGTGATTATGGAAGTGTTGGAAGAATCTTACTTATTAAATGGTTAAATAGATTAACTGATCCATATACACCTATTGAAGATTTAGCAATTGAATTTAAAGCAGATATTGAAAGTGCTAAACTATATTTAGAAGAATATGGTGATGAAAACTATAAAAAAGCTAAAGCTAGTCATATTGAATTAGAATCAGTACTATTTAGAGTATTAGAAAGATTCTCACCAAGAGGAGCTTATTTACAATTTAAATATCGTAAAGCAATGGATGAAAGACAATCAAAAAGAGCAGGTAAATAACTGCTCTTTTTTTATGAAAACTTGCAATTATAAAGATATATGTTATTATAAATGCCATGAAAAGAGGGTTTTGTATGATTTTATCAAGTCCTAGAATGCATTCTAGAATGCATTCGTTTGAAAAAAGTATGGCTAAAAGATCTTTTAAAGAAGATAACATCATAAGCTATATGTTACATCAATATGCTGATAAAGAAGGACAACAAAGATTATATGATTTATATTATTTCAAAGAAGAAATAGAAAAAATGATTTGTTCTGATGGTAGATGGGAAAAGTATAAAGATTATTTTGCAACCAAAAGAAACTTTACTTTTGATAGAGATGGTAACATAACATTTGATATCTATCGTATTAGTAAAGTAGATGGAGAATATGTACCAGATGGTTCAGATATAGCCAATAAACATTTCCTTGAAGTATTACCACAACTAGATGAATTAACTAAAATAGAAAGATATATTGAAAGTTTATGTGCAGAACATAAAGATGAAATAGCTAGAGTTATTGAAGTTAATCGTAAAAGTTATAGCATGTTATATGGAGCCGCAGCTCATCTAAATTTCATGGATGAAGAACGTGATACTAAGAATTGTTATTATTTCTATGGTAACGAAGGAAAGAAGTTAATAATTAAATGGTTAAATAAATTAACTGAATCAGAATCTATTGAAGAACTATTACCTAGTTATTTAAAAGATGTTAATGAAGTAGTAGAAAGACTAGAAATACTTCAATATGGACCATACCTAACTAGTAAAGAATTAGGACTTAAAATGGAAAATATGTTACTAGCTGTTATGGAAAGATATAGCAATAGAGCTAAATCATTAAGATTTGCTTATTTCACACAAAAAATAGAAGGAAATAAAAAAACAGTTTAAAACTGTTTTTTTATTGTCAAAAAATTGTGTAAATATTAAATTACTATATTTACAACTAAAAGGCAGTATATTAAAATTAAGATAGGTTATTAAGGTAGCAATATCTTATATACCTGCTTGGTAAAGCTATTAATAGTAGTTTTACTAGGTCCCTGTTAATAAGCTAAAACTTATTAACAAGCTCGTAATCTATGTGTGATAAAGATACATAGATTGCAATGGTAAGAAAGTCTACTCTTTCTTATCATGGGATAGGTGTGATAAAGACATTTATTCCGCTAGAGGGTTAATGCTTGGTAAAGCATGTTTAGAGCTTATCTATTATTTTGATAGCAATCTAAACGGTTATTGTTTAATGTTCGAACTTGTTATCTTCTTAATAGTAGAACATCGCTTACTATTAATCCAGCCCCTAATAAAAGAACGCAAATGGATTAATGAGATTGTCAACTCACAGCTATTTAATAACAAATTCTGTGCACGATATAATTTGTTATAGTTCAACGAAAAAATCAGTTTTGACAAGCTGATTTTTTTTTTGCCCCAAAAGTTAAAGATTAAATAATTGACAAACAATAAACTATTTACTATAATGAAACCACAAACGAAGAAAAAGAAGAGTAAATTAGTACTTTTATTAAAGAGAGTTCTTGGTTGCTGAAAAAGAATATAAAAGCTAATTGAAGAAACTTTGGAGTTGAATATCGTATTCAAGATATTCCGCGTAACTCACGTTAAGAGTAAGAGAAAAAAATAAGGTGGTACCACGAACTATTCGTCCTTTAGGAAGAATAGTTCTTTTTATTTTAGAAAGGATGATTTAAATGACTACCAAAGATTTAGCAGATTTGATATTTCCAAATATCACAAAAACTATTGCAGATTATGAGAAAATGTACCCAGAAAGAGATTTACCAGAAGGAGCTAAAGTAACTAGATATGCACCATCTCCAACTGGCTTTATGCATATTGGTAACTTCTATTCTGTTGTCGTAGATTATGTTGTTGCTAAAAGAAGTAATGGCGTATTCTATTTACGTAATGAAGATACTGATGGAGCAAGAGAAATAGAAGGAGCAGTAGAATACATTAGACATGTTCTAGAACACTACAACATGAATCCTGATGAATATGAATACCGTGATACTAAGGAAACTAAAGGTATCTATGGACCATATATTCAATCAGAAAGAAAAGAAATCTATCATGCTTTTATTAAAGAATTAATAGCTGAAGGAAAAGCATATCCATGTTTCTTAACTCAAGAAGAAATGGATGTTATTCGTGAAGCTCAAACTAAAGATAAAAGAAGAATTGGTATCTATGG
>JAEEGL014658562.1_pt1 | contig 18071 bp, 43 predicted proteins | sample 9134231 | NCBI WGS metagenome assembly JAEEGL01 (sample SAMN16246548, study PRJNA631951) | gut metagenome | biome: gut microbiome; feature: rumen; material: fiber-attached | host: Bos | place: Iran: Karaj | collected 2018-10 | reverse complement strand
TAGTATTCCAATAGGTATAAGAAAAAATAAAATAAATAATATTATATCCATACGACCAATTCCAATAGAACCAAAGATTTAAGATATCGCGGCGTTGCGATGTGAAATCACATAACGAACCTTAAATAAAGTTATCCTTTGCTTTTTTATTAATTCACTCTTTAGAAAATGCTTCTATCCAAGGTTCAACAGAAATATCATCAACACTAACAACATCAATTTGACAGCTCCGCATAACTTTTAAAGCTGCTTCATGATTTTCCACTGTGCTCCCCGCACATCCATCTTCTATCACTACTATTGGAACTTCATTATCAAAATATGTCTGAGTAACTAGCACATTGGAAATTACGCAAATATCGGTACAAAAACCAACAAAAACAATACACTCTGGATTTTTTAGTTCTACATCAATTCTTGTAGGCAAAGTCAATGTTCCAAAACTGTTTTTGTTAATTTTACTAAAATGCGGTTTATCATACAAAGCTCTCTCTAGCTTCAACGGCATATCCCAACCGTCATCCATATCATCGATAAGACAATGTTTAATGGGAAGTTTTTGCCCTTCTCTGGTTTCTAAGTAATATTTATCATAATGAGTGTCCGCAGTTGCATACGCATACTTCATAGGAATTTCAGATATATTCTCAACTACTTTCAAAGCTTCTTGAGCTTCTTTAGTTCCTAACTTTCCAGTAATAAAATCATTTTGACAATCAATAAAAACAAAAACTGTCTTATCAAGATTGTATAAATCGTCTTTAACTTTTAACATTAACATAAATTCTCCTTTTATGCATCATCTGGGACTCTGGAATTCCATTTTACAACTAAATCAAAAATATCAGAAATTTCAATAGTATAATTTTCTGTACATAAAGTAAGTCCACACTTAGGACAAGAAATAGATAATGTTTCAATCTCTACTGGTGTGTACTCACCAATATCTCTTTTATCTAAATTTAATGTAACTGTAGCCCCGCACAAAGGACAACCTTTAATATAATATGTTCTTTCAATCAAATCAGTTGTAAAATCCATTACTCCACCCATTCTACTAAAGGAATCCCGCATGAAAAAGCTGTCAACACTTCGATTGTAGCACCTCGACTATTTTCCCATCCTGGTAAAACAATAACAGCATCGTACCAAGGTTTTTTCATATCTCTTTCCTTATCATACCAATAAGTAGATATCTTACTTAAAGTATCTTTCATATAATAGTCAAGAGGATGTTTTCCTATCTCTTGGAAAATATCAAAAGACGTTTCGATCCTAGGTGAACCTTCTAAACTTCTCTTTTTAATTTCTTCTTTACATTCTTGAAAAGCCTTTTCATTAAAATTAAAAATCCCAGTTTGCGGGCCTGCTATCATATAAATTTTATTACCATAAAAACGATATTTGTTACTCGGAATCATCTGAATCTGATTCACAATTTGTCTCAGATTCTTCATTACTGATATCTTCTTCAATTTCAGTATCTCCTTCTGGTTGCGGCGTTTCAATTTCATTTTCATCAATTACTTCTATATTTTCTGCTTCTATTGGAATTTCTTGATTAGCTAGAAATTGCGTCATATTATTTGCATTTTGTACTTGCTCTTCCAATTCTTTAATTCTTGCTTGAATTTCTGACCAGTCAATGAACACTTCATCTAAAAGCTCTTCTAGCAAAAAAGATTCGTTGTGACCACAGTTTTTACACAAGATAGTCCAACAATTAACATTTGTATCTTCATCATTTTCATCAGTTTTTTGATGCCTTAGAAAATGTACAATATTCTCAGTAGCTCCGCATTTAGGACATTTCAATTATATCACCTTCTTTATTTACTTAATATATACATATTACATTTAGGGCACCTGCGATTTTCAGGTACATCATGAAAAGAAGAAAAACAATTTGAACAAACAAAAAAATAACCAGATTTATAATCTATCATAGAAGCTATATTAGAACAACAATTATTAAATTTAACTATTTTCTTTTTGCCATTCTTCATATCTTTTTTGCTCTTCTTCTCTTCTTTTTTGCTCACATGTAGGACAAGCTATATGAATCCATCCACCATAAGTTTTAAGATTTTCCACAGCTCCGCAATCACAACAAACATAATTAGTCATATCTTCAAAGTTAGTCACAATGTTGTCGAAATCTTCAAAAAACCATTCTGGTGGCTCTATTTCATTTTCTTCCCAAGGAAGAAAACTATAATAAAACCGCAGAGAACCAAACTTTTCTTTTACTTGTTCAATTACTAAATGTTTTTTAACATTATATTCTTCATGCATGTTAAGAAGATGGGTAAGTCTATTAAGATACATATAACAAAGATTGCCCCATCCTCTTGGAATCTCATTAAACCAATTACTTCCCTCTGCTCTCCAAGGTTCTACTGCACTATAATTAACAGTAGTCCAAGGAAAGTCTTTAGGAATATTATCAATATTATACACGATTAACCTCCAAAAAGAATGACATCTTTAGCACCGTCCGCAATCATCCTATCATATCCTTTTTTAAAGCATTCCACAGTAAAATAACCATCACTAGCGCTACGATAAAGAATTGTTGCAATAGACTGATATTTAGCATTCTTTTCCGACAAAGCAAAAATGAGAGCAAAATTTACCTTATCTTCAATACTAACTTTTTCAAAAAACTTATCTGCAAGATATGGATCAACATCCATAACTTTCATATATTTATGATAAAAATCACAATCCTGAAGTCTGTCCCAAATTTCATTAATAAAAGCAAGATTCTCTACGGGAATAACATACTCATCTCCAAATTCTCCAAGCTGAGTTTCTCCGCAAATTGCTGCAATTTCATCGTGAAGTTCAGTATATTCCCAACCACAACAAACCCAATAATAATCATCTTCAGAATAGGTTGTCCGTCCATTATTTTTTGCAAATCCCATTTCATAACCCATGCCAGTCTCCTTAACTAGTTTCTTTAACTTTGTTAATTATATTATAACAAAATAAAAAAATCCTGTCAAGTAAAATTTACTCAACAGGATAAATCTTTTTTAATTAACCATTAACTTCTTCAATAGCTATAATTTTATTAATAGAAATTAAAGCTTTGTCAATTACTAAAAAATTATTGGTTGTAGTAGGACTTTTATAAAAATGATTGCTAAGAAAAACAGTAACATCATTACTATCTTTATCATTTACAGTCCAATTATATTTTTCAGTCATAATTCTAAAACAACTCACCTATACCTCCTTAATAAATAAACTCTTTTAACGGAGACCATCCCGTATGAGGCACATCAAAAGATTTTAGCTTTGCAATTTTCTTAGGCTTTTTAGGAGTTTGATGGTAATACCACCACTCTGAACCATCGTATTCGTATCGAGAGAAAAAAGATCCATCATTCATAACGATTATAAGATCAATTGGAATATGCTGTGTCCCATATCCATTATCATAATTGTACTTATCAGCTTTATCAAAAAAATCAGTAAGATTAAGACAATATTCTGAGCTACCAATCCAAGAGATATCGGAAATATCATATCCACGATCAATCAACACATCACGAGTTTCTTTGCCAAAATTAATTTGCATATCTATCTCCTAAGGTAATTTCCATTTTTTCTACAACATTATTACGAAGTGTAATATTTATTTTTTTATTACAAGTATAACAATATGATGATGCATCCCACAATATATCTGCATTATTACTAAGTCGATTTGTTATGTATACACTTACACGACTACCACAAAAAGGACACCGATTTTCTGAAGAATTAGAATATGTATTTAATGAAGAAGATATACTCAAAGACTCCATTTAAATCAACCCAAGATATTTGCGGCCGCGAATAAAAACATTATTCTTTAGAATCGCAAAATCAATAATCGGATTCTTAAACCCCTTTACGATGGCATACATTTCCTCCTTAATAAGATCAGTATAAAGAAGATTAAGGAAAGCTCCAATAGTCTTACCAGAAACTACCCACTCTTCTAGGTCAAACATAATCATTACCTTCTGCTTACACTTATCGCAATCAGCATCGGTAACAAAAGAATCAACGATATCCTGCTCCAGGCCTTCTCGAATCTGCGGCGCTCGCTTCTTAGGAGAGTTACCTTTGCCAGCATAGTACTCTTCCGCAACAATCTTGGCAATCATGGGATGACCAAACCTATCACGATAATCATAGTTATAAAATACTACGCCTTCTCCCCTAACACCATCAGGAAGATTAAAATGATTATCTTCGAGCAGAGCTGCGCAATCTTCATACTTAGGATTAGTTAGTCTTGCTATTGGACGATCAATCTTGTCATAAATACCATCCAGCATTTCTGCGTAAGTATCATAATAAAGATAATTACCAGCATCAATATCAAATACGGCAATAATCCAGAATCCTGGATCTACATACTGCTTAATAGTTCCAGCCTGCTTGCGGCCATGCCACCCATTCAGCCACTCACCATACACGACAAGATTCTCATTATCAATCAGGAAGTCTCGCAGCTTTTGGGTAGACTTATCAGTGGTCATAAATAGCATGAAATCTGCATTATCATGCTCTACAGAAATCTCACGTTTCCTAGAGCCGCAATGAATCTCTCCTCTGTCTGCCCAAACAACAGCGTTAGTTCCATCCAGCTTAGAAAAAGCTAGGATATCACCCTGAAGAAAAGCCGGTACATCCATCTTGTTTTCTGCCATACGCTCTACATGGAAAAAAGACTTATAAGTTGCCATTATTAATATCCAATCTCTTCACATTCATCATAAAGAAAATCATTAAAATTATCATAACAATCAATACCATCAACAAAATACTCGTAATTATCGTGAGCATTTTCTTGCATATATTTTGCAATATTAAGAGCAATACAACGATCCGGAGAAACGGCTACGTACTTCTTGCGAGAACGATAATGACCATTTCTAAACATCCATCGTGTTCCAACAACAAGATACATGTAATTCATATTACCCCCTAAAAGCAATCCATACCATAAGAACAGGAATAAACAACAGAACTACCATTGCAAAAATTAAACCATTTGTCAGTGAAACAATATTACCAACCATGTTTTCTCCTAAAAGCTATAAAGGTCTCGAACAATTACATAAGCACGACCAGAGACTCCCTTTTCTTTCGCTGCACGATTCATACTATCTACAACTTCATCGGCAAGATATTGACTTGTGTAAGCATCTTCTACTACACCATCAAAAACTACAATAAAAATTTCACCAACCAGAGTATTCATTGCTTTTCCTCTCTCTCAATCTATATATATTATAGCATAAATTTCAAGAGCAGTCAATAGAAAATTTTTTAATCCCAATTATCATCATTAGACTTGGCTGCGATAATACAAACAATAGCTCCTGCGGCAATTCCTATAAGAACACAAATAAGAGCAGCATTCATTTTTTAAGCTCCAATCTTTTTAACAGAGTCTCCTGCAATCCTACTAGACCTGATAGCATCTCGACCAGCTTGAACACCTTTATCATAATTAACATGGCCAAAGGAACTCATCCCAGTATTCTTTTGACGTTTAAAACCGTGAGTAATATCCTCAAAAGCTTCATTCACTTCTTTAGGACGAACAAGCATTAGTTCCTTGGACTGTTTTTCTAGCTCAGAACGAACCCCATCCAAAAAAGCGATAGCAGCACTATTGAAGTAATTCCCATACAGTCCTCTGCCTTGTCCACGATATTGTCTAGACTCATTATTAGCGTAATCGTTAGTAGCTTCATACAACTTATTAAAAATCAAAGAAGCTGCCGTTGCATCAATAGTGCGGCCAACAAAAATCATCTTATGTTTGCGGCCAACTGAACGAATATAATAACGACAACGATAATTATCGGCAATAATTTGAGCAAGCATATACTTAAACTTACGATATACAGGGTCAGAAGCAACCTCCGCAATCTCGTAGTCTTCTACAGTAAAAAGTTCATTCTCTTGGATATCATATTTTGCAATAAATCTTTGAGCAAGAAGAGCTGCTGCAACAGCTTCCTGTTTAGAACTACCGTTAGCTTCTGTAATGTTAAACAGAGCTTGAATCTTACTGATAATGTTTTCACGAGTCATAATATTCTCCTAAATTAACGACTTGGACGAATAAAATACCAACAATTTTCAGGATTATTTTTTTCTTCGATAGAACATTTTTCCATTCCATTGATAGGAGCGGTCCTATAACGACCTTCAGTAAGAAGTTGTACAAGACTTTTGAATTGCATTTGTTTAACAATTTTACCAGACGGAGTCTTAATAACATATATAGCTTTAGGGTTAAAACGAGGACCAATACAAATCGTTTTAGTACATTCGTAACAAGGTAACATTTTTCCTCTTTCTTTTGAACTATATATATTATACTATAAAGAAAAAGGGCTGTCAAGAAAAGTTCTCAACAACCTAAATTTATTTGTTAACAAAATCAGAAACATACATAAGAACACGGATAAAATCAGAAATCCAGTATTTACTAAGTACATCATCTCTGGAGAAATAAATAGTTCCATCATCTTCAGTTCCTGTTACAACACATCCCACAGGCACATTCCAAAAAGCAGAAGCAGAAGCAGCTGCTTTACAACCAGAGAAAAAGATACCATTTTTAGCAAGCTCTTCAATAACTTTCTTACGATCACAATCTTCATTCATAATTATACGAACTGAGATGCACCGTCCCCATTCATTAAATTGACGATAAACAGTAAAAAGCTCACAACTTTCAAGCATCTTTCCCTCCTTTTTTCTTTTTCTTTATATATATTATACTATAAATAAAGCTGATAGTCAACAAAAATTTTAAGAAGTTTCTTCAACTTCTTCAATAATAACAATGATTTTGCCACTGTATACTAGGTCTACAAATCGAGCAATTTTTTCAATATCATCAACAATTGGAATTGAAAAACCATAATCACGAATACAATTAGGACAATCAAAAGTATACCAATCATCGTTTAAATTAAAATCAAACATATAAGTATCAGCAACTTCAAAATCAAAATTGAAAGACTTAAAAATATTAACGGCTTCGCGGAGATGCGGGTCATAAATAGAACCATCAAGTGCCCGCATATGAATATAAAGATGATAATGTTCAGTGTCTTTATAAAAATCATAGCTTTCTTTAATAAGATTAACAATATCTCTATCGGCCATTTTTCCTCCATGCTCTTGAACAGAAATCATACGGCTCCATATGTGTACCGTAGCACTCACACCATTGACTTTCTTCATAAGGATGCTGAGGTTCATTTGACCATCTTGTGCAATCCTTGCAGCGCGTAATACGCTCAAAAACTGGTAATCCAGATAAAGTAAGAAATGCTTCGTTATCGGTTAACTCTTTTGTTGTCTTAGTAATCGTATTTGTTAAATCGACGATGTACTCATTCATTACTTCATCTCAATTCCTAGTTCGCACATTCGACTTGCAAAACCTTTTCCAGTCGCACCACTTGGAGTCATCCCTGAATATAGAAGTGCAAACCATAAATCTTGCACCAGCTTACGCAGCTTGATATTCTCCTTTTCGATTGGAATGAACAGCTCCATAACCTCGTTAGGAAACACGACACTTGGAGACTTCGTAAGAAAATCCCGCATAGCTTTCATTGCTTCACTCATCTATTCCGCCTTTCTGTCATTTGCTAGACAAAGTTTAATAACATAAACACCATTATACGATTCCTTTTTATAAAATAGAAGAAAAAAGACAATATCCAAAAAATAAAATTTCTAGAAGAATAGCTATTGTTCCATTAATGCAGAGAATTAATATAATGCTTTTTTTATCACCTTCTGTTATTGCTGCACAAGTACAAAAAATAATAGATTCTAGAATGCACATCATAGTTAAAATATTAACTTGCAATTCTGTCATTTTTATTTTTCTCCAAATATTGTTAATTTAATAATATTATAACCTATCTATAGAAATAAAGAAAAAGTAAGATATCCTATAAAAAATATTCCTACTATAATTAATATAAGTCCATGAATAAAGACATATATATGTAATGACTCTTTTTCATTTTGTTTTGCTGCCATACAAAAAGCGAATATAATACCTTCTACTACCATTATTATAAAGATTAAAAAAACCTTGAAGCTATAACTCATTTTAATCTCCGAGCATATTTAATTCAATAATATCACAATCAGTATCAAAAACACTATAAATTTCATTACCAAATTCTGCGGCTTCGTCCCAAGTTTCAAAAAGATAATAAGATGGAGCATCAGTATATTTGTTCTTTTCTTCTGCTTGAATAGCCCACATATATTCATAACGAGTAATATATGCTCTAAAAGAACTCTTTGGATCAAATTTCTGCAAAGCTCTTACCAAATTTTTTGCACGACTAAAGCCCTCGATACCAACATATAGTACAATAGGATTCTTAGAATCAGTATTATTAGCAACATAATAAAGCATAAATTTTCCTTTCTTTATGAAAACAAATCATTTGCTTCAACAGACACGATACAAATTGGAACTTTATATGCGTCATAAACAGTAAAGCCATTAGGACGGTAAACAAAAAAATCATCAGTTCCGCAACATTCAAGTGCAATTTCTCTTGCAAAAGAAAAAGCGTCTGTGGAATTCATAAAAGAACAGCGTACTTCTATACAATCATCATTTAAATCACTAATTATAACCGAATAAATAGTAGAAACCATCTTATTCACAACTCCTTAAACTTCTGTGATAATAAAATTAATAGAAGGGTTTTCTCTACAATAAGCAGTAGCTACAGAAAAAGAAGAGAAGGTTAAACCGGACATAATATTATTATTCCAATCACGACGATCTACAACAAACCATCTAACGTCTTCATCATATCGAAGGTCAATCAAATTTTCAGGAAAGAACGTGTAGTTCATTTTGCAACTCCTTTAAATTCTCTTTTCTTTCTTAACTATATATATTATACTATAAAAAAAAAGAGCCGTCAAGTATAAACTTGCGACTCAAAAAATTTTTATTCTAAATAACTGTGCAAAAGAGAAATAAATAAAGTATTTAATGTATCCCAATTATTAGTAGATTTAATTTTACTATTTTTTAGTACAGTAGATATCATATTGTTATTTTTTTCTAACCATTCATCAAGCTCTGGTATATTTTCACATGGCGAATCCGCGATCCCGCATTTCTTATCTACAACAATTCCTTCTACTATTGGAATCAAATCTTTATCTAAGAGTATATTTTTTAATTCTTCAAAATCAGTTGGTGGAAAAACTTTTGGATTATTAAGTGCCCATAGCCCGCACAGTGTCGCACGGACAGCGTGAAGATATCTCTTTTTGGTTGGAGTTCTATTTTTAATATATCGTCTATCATGATTTTCTGACATACCATAATAATGCCAAGCTGTTTTAAAATTATTATAATACATCGGTGCTATTTTTCTTACTTTCTGAAAAAGAATATTCTCATAATATACTTTACAATGTAACCATTCATATACAGTAGGATTAGATTTATACATTAATTTTAAAAACTTAGAAATATCCCACCCACCTATATCAAGGAAATCAGTATGAATTAAATCAATAGTATCTTTACTTTCATTTAATTTTAAATATTCATCTTTTTGTCTCATGTATATAAATTTTACATCATAATCAGAATCTTTAGATTCAAAACCCCAAGCTCGACTACCAGTTTCAACAACCAATAGAAGTGTTAAATTATGTTTTAAACAAAAATCATTAATTTCTTTTAAAATTGTTTCTTTAACGGTCATATTACCTCTATTCAGAATAATCTTCTATAAACTTTAGAATAAGGCTTAAAGGAACATTATTAATAATTTGATCTGTAGTAGCCATCATATCATCAATAGCCTTAAAAGCAAAAGTCTTAAACTTATCCTCTATAACATTCTGCGCAAAAAGCTTACGATCTCCCTTACAAATATTCATATAAATACCACGCTTTAAATGAATATATTCATCAAGTTCATAACAAAACTTCGCATACTGCCACTGATAAAACTTAAAAGTTACATCTAATTGCGGCTTTAGTCCAATAGAGTGAATAACTTCTTCATCATTGTCTCGAATAATTTGAATAGCATCTCGCTTAGTAAGAATTGACCGAGAAATATTATGATGTAATTGTAGATACTCAGGGTTCTTAATCTTTACACGATGAAAATTACCGTCTACTACAACAAATCCTTCGTGTTGAACTCCTACTTCTTCATTATTCAAATTAATTGCCTTTTGAATAACCTTTTCAAGATTAGCATCGTCAATATTATAAACTCGTGGACGTTCAATACCCCAATCACTATCATATTCATAACTAGTAAGATTACCACGAGTTCCAATATGATATAAATAAGGATATTGATAATCAATAACAACCTTTGTTTCAGGAGAAACTAGTTCAAAAATATAAGTCTTGTTAATATCAAACTTATCAAACAGAGAACAAACATCGTTATAATTTGCGGCACTATAAATAATATCAAGAAAAGACCGAGTACTACCTTGAATAGTAGCATCTACCGCGTCTATACAAGAATTAGTAGACCAATGCCAATCACCATTATAATAGTATAACTTAACAATACTACCATCTATCTTCTCTTGGATGTGTGCGGTAGACCAATCAATATCATCTGCATAGCTTTCATAATAATTACCAAATTTAGTAAAAGGATAGCAAACTACAGAGAGATTCTTAATATCTATAATAATGCCACGAGCTTCCCGCACTATTTCATCATTAAAGTCTGCACCAGGTCGATAATTAAGAATAGCTAAATCTCCCTGCTGCTTTACTCGAATATTCTTAGTTTCTAAATCATTTTGCCACGACTCAGGATGAGTAATAATAAAATCGAGAATAGGACAATTAGAAATACACATATTATCTCCTTAATGGGCATTACGATCAGCTTCTCCTAATAATTCTAGCATAGCTAATTCACGCCCAGTAAAATACTTCTTTCCTTCCAAAGTAGCCTTTGAATAAGGATTATCCTTCCAAGAGAAAGAAACCTTCATATGAAAATTAATTAGCTTAGCAATTTGATAAATTCTAGTTTGCGGAAGTGTAGCTACACCAGAATATTCGCTAAGCATAATATATGCTCCAGCATTTTCATGTCCATAATAATGTGCGGTTTCGCTAGGTTCACCATTAGACTTATGATAATCCTTGGTGATAACCTTTCCAATATCATGATATTCTGCGGCGATTCGTAGAATTTCACGTTCTTCCTTTGAAAAATTCTTGTATCGTTCGATGACATAATTAACAGTCTCTGCGCAATGTCGATCAAGTGTTAAAGTATGATGTGGATTATCTTGGTCAAAAGCAATCATATCAAACTTTGTAGCACTTATAAACTTCGACTTGAGTTCATCAAAAGAATTAAAAAATATATTTGATATATTTAGAAAATCAATTGAATAAATAGTCTTGTAAGTAATATAGTCCCAGCCTTCTTGATATAAAGGCATATCAAATCCACGTAGCATTCTATCATACACATATTCAGGAACCTTATCAAATCCCTTGCGTTGATTGTTAAAATACTTACATACCTTTATAGGAAGAGCATGAAAAACAATTTCAGTTCTAGTAAAAGGATGTTTCTGCTTAACTTGCTTCAAGAGATTCACACGATGCTTGCGGCGCAGATTTGTAGCGTCGAAAATAACAACAGGACATACGCTTTTAAGAATTCGCTGTTGAACGATATCAAAAACATTTGCAATAGTTCCTTGTTCTAAATTAAGTTCCTTACGAATTTCATCAGAAGATACATATTCTACACTGTTAGGAATCTCTATATCAATATAATTTCTAGCATACGTTGACTTTAAAGAACCTGGTAGACCAGCAAGCATAATAAACTTATACATTAAAACTCCTTAATACAAATCATATTCTACAAAATCTTCAGGAAGCTTCCGCACTTCCAAATAAGGATCTTTAGTAAGACCAGTTCCGATAAGCCAACTTTCTATTTCCTCTTGAGCTTCCTTTACTGTCTTAAAAGTAAAAAGCACTCTACAATCCCAAACCTCGTTCAACCAATCTTCATCAGTAGTAAGATCTGCAATAGGAGTGTTATAAATGCACTCACGGTGACCACGAAATTCTTTGTTATAAATATCGTAAATGCCAAACATAATCTTTTCCCCTTTCAATCTATATATATTATACTATAAAGAAAAAAGGTCGTCAAGAAAAATCTTAACGACCTAGGAAAAAAGTTTTTTATTTCTATTGCTTTTGTATTTATCACACCAGTCATCACGTGAAACAGTACAAAATTTATAACGAGGTAAAGGAATTCTGTAACAATAATTATTTGAATAAAAATAACAATTTTTACATTTTTGATTTTTTAATTTTGCGGCGATATTGTAACATTCTTTCAACTCGTGGTTCATAGCTATCCTTATTAATAAGATAAGTTTCTTTTGCTCTATAATACTCGTCCCAAGCGATATTCTTTTGGCGACAAAGCGCTTGAACCGCAGGATCAAAGACTTCAAATTTACGAGACTTTACAATAACATCTAGAGCATGATTAATACCAATAGCTCTATGTTCAAAATATTTCATTTTTGCTTTTAATGCTTTGATATCGCATTTAATTTCTGCGAAAGTATACCCCAGAACCTCTGATTGAATATCCTCATCCTCTGGACGAAGGACAACTTTGCTCGTGAATGTACCATATTTAGTCTGCTTTGTGACATACGTTGTTTTCCCCTCAATATGTGCGTCTACAATTGTACCTTTCATTTTAACTCCTTATTTTATCCTAATAATTTTATGATAAACCATCGTATATTTATGAGTTAATGCTCGATCATCATGAAAATGACCACCAAAATAATGCTTAAAATCAGAATTAAATTCAAAAACATCAGCCATAGCATCAAGCCAATTTTCTGTTGTTTTATCTACAGTATTCTGATCAATAAAAGATATAAATAAATCTTTATAACGAGGTTCTAAATATTTTGGAAAAGTATGTCCAATCACATAATCAATTGGAAAACCGTTTTTATTCCAGTCATAAGTAATATCTAAAATTTCACTCATAGTGTCTAAATCTAGTTGTTCATCTGGATTCCAGGGCAGACCATTCTTTAAACGATAATGTTTATCAATAGAATAAGCACCAGGAAGCATTAAGAAATTATATGGGCCAATCTTATAGATTCCACCTTCATCTCGCACATATAAAATATTTTTAAATCTATTTTGATAAAGAAAATCATCTCCGTTGTTTCTAAGAATCTTCCATCCACCAACTCCGGTGTCAGCTTCTTTTAAAGTATGTTCTTTCCAGTAGCAAGAATCATGATTTCCTCTTAAAACAATCCATACACCAGGAAACTTGCGGGCTGCTCGCTTAGCATGTCCCATAACATAATCTTGATATTCAAAACCAGCATCTCCGCACACAATAATAGTATCTTCTTTAGTAGGATTATCTATTTGTTCAATAATATCTCTAACAACATTCACATCTCCATGTATGTCAGCGCAAACAAAAATCCTTCCTTCAAACATTGATTAATTCCTTTCTTTTACACAAAATCTTCTCTATTTTGTGCATCTTCTTTCATCTTTTGACGTTGACGACGTTTCTGTTTTATTTTCTCTTGAGCATCATTCATCTTATTAAACTTTTTACTTGTATGTCCAAGCTTTTCAAATAATTCAAAATCATCTTCTTCGTCAATAAGGTCTATATAATTACGAGCCAATTTTACTCTCCTATAATTAGGTTTTACAAAAAAGTTAATTTTTTCTTCTCGCTTAAACACATTAACTACCAAAATTAACGCTCGATTTTTTTAGACTGATTGCCAGCGCACCATTTTTTTCTAGTTCTATCAACTACCCAGTCGAGTGTTATAATCAAGAAAACAACTGCCCTGCCCAAATCATGTAAAACCAGATAGCTAAAGATAGAATCACTATCTTCGGAAGGTGGCTAACCCTTCTGTTAGGAGGAAGTCTTTACTTCACTAGCTTTTGCATACCCTAAGCCATTATGTTAAATGCGATCAAAAATAAAATATTGAAAGCACTTATCACCAGTACATGCCATAATGTTAGTATCATCAATGTAAACCATTGGAGCTCCGCATTTATGACAAGTAAATTTCTTCCGTTTGCGGCGCTTCTGCTTTCGCTTTTTGTCAATTAGCCCTTGCTTTAGCATTTCAAGTTCAATCTGATTCCCTTGTAGCATTTCTATCTATCTCCTTTTGTTCGATTAACTAATTATATTATATAATAATTTATAATCGTTGTCAAGATTAATTTTAATCAATTCTTTCATAAATATATGAATCATTACCAGTGTAATAAAAATGACGAATACCCTTGTCTCGCAAAGCTCCTTCACAGGCCGGACATGACTTAGAAAGACCTCGACCAGTTTTACGTCCATTTGAAATCCTATAAGTATATACATGAACTTCCCGCCAGTTAATTTGCTGAGCAACTGGATAAGGAATCGAATTTAATGCTGCGATTTCTGCGTGAACTGCATGTATACAAGGCTTTCCATCTTTACGAGAAAAATTACGATACTTCTTATTATAAAACTTTTGCTGAGGACGGGTTTTGCTACTATTGCTCCCCTGCCCAATTATATGATGCTTATAAGTAATAACACATCCAACATGAAAATGAAGAAAATCAGAAGTCTCTGCTATCTCACGAGCCTTTTCGAACATCTTAATATCAAAGTTAGTAAAATCTGCCATAGCAAACACTCCTAAGCTTCAATAATAGTGTAAAAATCACCAGCGTAAGCAGTAATTTCCGCAGTTCCTCCATCATTATCTTCAAGAATATCAGATGCTTTTTGAATTACTTGTTCAGGACTATCTCCGCACAACACCAAGTATGCAGACCTACCATTAACACAATCAAGCAAAACATCGTACCTCATAACAAAACCTTTCTATTTCAACTCTTAACTTAATAATATTATACCATTATTTTAGTGAGCTGTCAACAGAAAATTTACCTTCTCGCATAAGTTTTTGATATAGTCTGCTAGCAGAAAGATCAATGTTACCATTCATATCGTAAATACAATCTGACTTCTCTTGGGTAAATTTATACATATCTGCATAAGGCTCATTCATAAATCTTCTATTATATGCAGGCATTTGTGAGAAATGTTTCGCTATAGTTTTCATGGAAACAGGTTGATAGTTACAAACATGAATATTGGCATTAATATAATTAACTTTATTTAAAATAGAAGAGTGAAGGTGTCCATGAATGTTAAGAGAATCATCCCACATCCCAATAGGTGCATGACTTACAGCTATTTTATATGAAAGGAACACAGGATATGGATGTACTTCTACATTATGCTCTTGTAACATTCTATCTGAAATATAAGAATCATGATTTCCTCGTACAAAATGAACAGAAATTCCTTTTCCAATGAATTTATCAAAAACAAAAAGCCAATCTGGATTACCAAAGTCTCCAAGAAACCAAAATTCAGAACCTTCTGCCCATTTATTAGCCCAAGAGCAAAGAGTTTTATAAATAAAATCATCATGCTCTTCTATAGTTTTAAATTTCTTTCCTCTTTCAAAAGCAAGAATTCCTTTATATGCGTCACCGTGAGAGAAATGCCAGTCAGAAGAAAAATAAATCCCTGGCTTTTTAGACATTTGGATCCTCCTTAATAATAATTAATGGAAGAAAATCTTCTTTAACTTCTGCGCTATAATATTTATGTCTCCAAGAATTAAAGATATAATCTTTTATTTTCTTTTCAGCGTCTTTGATTAAATAATAATCATCAAATCTGAAATTTTTATAAACATCTACAAGATGATGCTTTGAAACTCTATCACTAATTTTAACTTCATTAATAGAAGATAAAATATCTTTATCGTACCATTTTACAGTTACATATACAGCCATACTTATTTTTCTTTCTCTTTGTGTTCTCCACACCAATCATAACTTTTTACTTTAGGAAAACTATATAACTTTTCTGCCATGTAATACCCTTTTATTGCACCAAACTGCGGAGGAAATCTATGACAAGTGTTATCATATCTGTCATAAAAACTACAAGTTTCACAGTTCTTTTTCATCTCTCTACCTTCTATAATTGCTACTGCACGCTCCTAAACCATAGTGTATGTCTCAAAAAATAACGAAGCTATTTGTTTGTCGCTGAAAGTCTTGCATTTGCCATTCCTCGTGCACGGGCTGCGGCGTTAGCAGATACTACACGAAGTATACTCCTACTTATATGCTCTGCATCTATACCCGTACATGACATATCAGCCGGCATACTGGGAAGACCTCGACGCTCGGCCCGAGGCTTAGCAAGTTCGTGACGTCACTCATCATGATTCATAACAGAATCTACACGACTATTAAAATTCATCTCTCCACCTTCTTGAATATTCATATTCTACAACGGCTGCTGCACATGCTACATTAAGAGACCGCACACTACCAAACATTTCAATATATACCATTCTATCACAAAGTTCTATCTCACTCTTGGAAAGACCATTTCCTTCTTCTCCAAACACAAAAGCAGACTTCTTTGGAAAATCTTCCTCTAAAATATTAACAGGATGATATTCCATAATATTATCTACAGCATAAATAATATACCCAAGAGAATGAAGATAATCAACAACTTCTTCTAAAGTATCTGAATGATAAACATGTTCATAATGATGAACTCCTACAGACCCGCGTTTATCATATCTTCTTCTTCCAATTATATAAACACTTTTCCCTAAAAAAGCATTGTTACTGCGAATTCCACAAGCAATATTTATATTATGTTGAAAATTATTGAAAATTAAAACACTTTCTGTTCTTCTTTTATCTAAGTCTGCTCTAATTTCTTTTTCCATCCAATTTTTATATATATCAATTGTGTTTTTATTTTTCCCGACGGGAGTATCATTAAATAAATATTGAGTAATCATTTAAAATCTTTCTAATATAATCTTCATTTATTTTTTTACAATCAGTATAAGGAATTCTAATTAAAATAATATTTGCTCTTTTGCAAAAATCATTTTTTAAGTTATCACGATATTGTCTATCAGATAAGGAGTCTCTACATAAATCACATTCTCTAAAATGTTGTTCCCCGTCATATTCTATACAACAATTATAATTAGGAAGATAAAAATCAAAACGTAAAGGCATTTTTGTATTTGGATTAACACAATTATCAAAAGTTTTTTGAGTTTCTACTTTCAAATTACATTTTTCAATTAATATTTTAAAAATTAATTCTTCATAATAGCTTTTGTTTTGACATCCACAACTTATATTTCTTCTTCAATGAGATCTATGCATGTAATATTCTTCATTTCCGCATTCACATTTACATTTTAAAGTACCGTCTTTATAATATTCAATAATAGTTAATTTACCAAAACTTTTTCCAACTCAATCTTTTCTTTTAGATTCTGAAAGTAATTCATTTGTTGCACAACCGCAAGAGCGAATTTTTCCACTTGATACATTTCCTAATTCAGCAATAAAAGTTTCTTTACAATAAGGACACACCATTCTTCCTCATCAATGTGCTCCTTGTTTATATAATCTTTCTTTTAAAATAACTCCTGACTCAAAGACGTGACCATCTTGATATTTAAAATTTGCCATAATATTTTTAACTCCTTAAACAATATTATAAAAATCCTTTATCATCAATTCTATATCAACATATTTGTCAATAATAGCTTGCCGAATTTTAAAATTAAATTCAACAACAAGAAGTCCGCAAATTGCTATAATAGTCATAATAAGAAAAATATCCATTATCATCTTTTTCTCTCCTAAATATATTTTAAATCACATAAAAATGTATAATCATCAGAATCAAGTTTTACTACTTTTTTAATCTTTTTCAAATCTTCCTCTTTAGGAAACATATTAATATTATATATTTTCCCGCAAATAGAACAATATCTAGCAATAGTTGTATTAAAAAATTTTTCTTTTATTTTTATAATACAAT
>JAEEGL014152318.1_pt1 | contig 18071 bp, 16 predicted proteins | sample 9134231 | NCBI WGS metagenome assembly JAEEGL01 (sample SAMN16246548, study PRJNA631951) | gut metagenome | biome: gut microbiome; feature: rumen; material: fiber-attached | host: Bos | place: Iran: Karaj | collected 2018-10 | reverse complement strand
TGCCGGATTTCTCCGCCCTTGTCAGGGGGACCGGCGTCGAGATCAAGGGTCGCCTCCGCAACAACCGATTCGCCGATTCCACCGGTGTTGAAAGGACCATCACCGAGATTCTCGCATCTCAAATCAGCGTCATCGGCGGAACGCTTCATTAACTCGCCGGGGAGCCGGGTTCTCCGCTCCTGCTTGCTATTCATAGCACCGCCCCGGAGATGTCTCCGGGGCGGATCTTTTTTATCGTTAACAGTTCGATGAACGATTAAACTACCTAAGTATCATAGTATCGCTAAAAGCGTCATTCTTCTTTAACCGGAAGGAAATCTTCCGCATATATGGTCCCGCGAATTGGCGTATATCCTTTCCGCGAACCAAAGCGCTCCTTGTGATGCGTCAAGCCAAATCTGCGAGGCAGGGGAGTCGGAGAATCTTCCTCCCGGTCCGGGAGAGTATTCTCCGTCTCCGACTTGACTCTATCTGGACAGGCTCGCTTTCATAAAGCAGAAAAATATACGCATCCCCGGGACCGGAAGGCCTAGAACAAAGGGGAAAGAATTAAGTTCAAGCTTATGGAAGATGTATTGACTCTTGTCCTGATCATCATCCTTTGCCTGCTCTTCAAGCCGCTGGTATCCGCCATCCTGCGTGGACTGGGAAGCTCAGAGCATCGAAGGGACCGGTAGGGTCAATAGGGCAGGCATATTAGTGATAGACTGGCTACGGCTTCTGACGCGGCCATCTTAATTGCGTCTAGTCTCGGGATTGAATATAATCATTATCTGAACATTGAGTATAAGTTAATGCTAATCAGCCTAACCATTATCCTTATCGAATCTATAGGGAAGATCAGAAAATGTCGTGCACTATCATTAAAATGCCTATAAAAAGAGATTGCCTTACGAACGACGAAGGGCTTCTCATGCTGATACGATGAATCTCTATTATGCCCAAAGTTGCCCGTTTCCAGGATAAACGCTAAGATTCTGTTGGCCTTTCGCCGACAGCTGTTATTCGGTGAATACAACGGCATCGCTTCTGGAGGCATCCCAAGCCAGTTTACGGCCAATGCTGCAAACGCTTTCCACTCACTTATTAGGTTACCGACTCGCAAACGCTTCTCTAATAAAGCAACATCTATCTCGTTCCGGTACGTCCATAGCAACCGGCACCAGTCGCAGATTTGCCGCAGTCCGATGCCATAATGAAAGAAGTGTTTCAGAATATGTGTAAAGACGAAGATGACATCATTATCCGGCGCAGGCAAAGTGATACGAACCCCATCAAACTCCCAAAACCGTATTCTCCGATTCTCAAAAGTATCCGCTTGTATGGAGTCAATCATTCTATCAGCCTTCTTGGACAACAACCCCCGCATCGTCCCATGCAACTCTACATCAAAACCGTCAAGTTCCGCTGAGAAGTGCTTGTCAAGCGGATTCTCCTCGTGAATAAACTGGGCGGCATTGATCAGAACCCCCTTCGCTTTCTCATAATCCTCATCATCTAGCAATAAGTCAATATCTCCAGGCGAACGCCATTGAGGTCTAGAATAGCATTGCGCAATCCCTTGCCCCTTCACCAAAAGCATCTCAATTCCTGAACTGGAAAGCCTCTTGAATAAGCCCGCCAGATATGAATTCATAGCAGAGTTCCGATTCTCTAGAACCAGTACACGCTGCAGGAAAGGGATTACATCCATCTTCCGAACCGGGACATCTGACACCTGTTCTAGTCCAGCTGACACTAGGCCCAAGACGGACTGCTCCTCGGCCAGCAGTATCAACTCGTCGATATTCAACACGCCATAGGGTGCCAAGGACACGTCTTTTTCCCATAGTCCACCACGGAGTAGGGCAAAAAAAACAACGGTATTTCGGTTAATATGCGGCATTACTCGAACTTTTCAGTACTTCATTCAGAATCCCCATACACTTCTCTTTCGTAAAGTATGCCTGATAGTAAGCAAAGGCGCAATCACCATACTTGGCTAGTTCCTCTGGCGCTATCTTTGACAGTTCTCGTACCTTTTCTGCCATTCCGGAGATGTCGTTGGAATGAATACACCATCCGCACCGGGCAGCAGTAATGACCTCTCTCCCTTCGCCGCACAACATCCCGAGAATGGGCTTTCTTGCGGCCATATAGGCCTGTACTTTGGCCGGAAGCACCAGATTGAACACCGGCTCGTCATTCAACGAAACCAGCATCACACTGGCCTTTGAAAAGAACTGTGGCATCGCCTCGATCGGGAACCGGCCCAACAAGTGAACCGTCCCTTCCAACTTGTGCTCCCATACGAAATCATCCATCCATTGCTTCTTCCGGCCATCCCCCACGAACACCCAGTGGATATCCGGATCATCCTGCGTCAACTCAGCGGCACGAAGCACATTCTCCAGATTCTGAGCCTCGCCGAGATTCCCGGCAAACATCACCACGAACCCTGGCGGAATCTCCGGAATCTCTAACCCGGCAGGCACCGCAGGCAGATCATCAAACCAGTTCGGCAGCCAGATAATCTTCTCCGGCGGCACGCCCCGCTGTTCCAGCAGCATCCGCGAACCACGCGAAGAAATCAAGATTCTATGATCCCGCCGATAGATCCGACGCATCATCTTGTCCACCAGCGAATACACCTTCCCCTTGCGGATTCCACCAGCTGCCAGACTCTCGGGCCACAGATCCAGAATCCAGTGATACACCGGAATTCGCTGAATCCGCCCTATCAGCTTTGCGGGAAGTCCAATAAACGCCGGCGATGTATCGTGCACGAACACGACATCGAACCGATGGAACAGAGCCTGCCACAAGGCATAAAAGAAAAAGCATACCACCGACGACCCATACTGCAGCATCATCCGCACTTTCCGCCCATCTCTTCTCGGGATGATTGGAACCCGAACTACTTCCACGCCATTCACCTTCTCGTAACGCCGCTTGAACAGCGAATACCCCGGATGAAACCGCCCCTCCGGATAATCCGGAATCGCAGTCAGCACCTTCACACAATCCCCCCGTTCCGCCCGGTCAAACGCGATGTCGTTGACGCGGAAGGATTCAGGAAAGAAATGATTAGTAAGGATAAGCAGTCGCATCTGTCTTATTCCGAAATCTCTATTTGATAGAACTGGCGGACGTACTGGATCACCTCTTCGCGGGGCGGATTCTTCCCAAGCCGCTTCTCCATCTCATACATCTTTGAGTCAACCAGGAAGCGATACCAAAACGCCTGTAGCGTCAGCCAGATTAATCCTCGAATCCCATCGAGAAAGCCCAGAAAAACAATATACCTTACGAAGAAATACCCAAGTGCCCTCAAGAAGCGTGGCATCCGGTAGTAAAGGCTTTTCTTTCTGTTGCGTGTCTTTAGCGTTTCATCCGAGCCTTCTTTGAAAAGACTGTACTGACTGTCAAGTTGAGTAAGAATTTCTCGATTTGAATACTGGTTGTGCTTTTGGGTCCAGGCAGATAAACCATTAAGGTTGTCGTCAATGAAACAGTGCCTGAACGCAATAGATCCCCCTTCTTTTAAAACCAGTTGCTCATCCATCCAACGTTGCTCCATATACGCTGAGCCAGTTCTCCAGAGACGAAGAATGCGGATAGGACGAAGGTTTCCGAACTGAAGAATCCGCCCAAGGAACTTCACTTTACGTGGAAGAAATACTCCATTAATCTCCCGTGAAAGGTTCGGAAGTCTTTCTTTAATCTCGGAAACAAGCTCGCCCGTCAAATACTCATCGGCATCCAAACGCAGAACCCATTCAGTATCAATCGGGCAATTATCAAGAGCCCATTGAAACTGTTGTGCTTGATTGGTATAGATGTGTTGTAAAACTGTCGCTCCACAGTCTCTGGCATACTCACACGTCTTATCGTTTGAGAAAGAGTCGATCACAAATATCTTAGAACAAACACTCTTTATACCCTCAATACAACGACGAATATGTAACTCCTCGTTTTTTGTAAGAATAATAGCAGTGATTTCGTTATTCATAGGAATGACTTAATGCTCTACTTTAATTGCATTCAAGGCTGCCAAGTAAGATTCTTTTATTTCCTGGACAGAAATACGTTTGGCAATGTATTGGTTGATCTTTGTCCGCCTGGAATCAAGTTCGTCTTGATCCATATCAACAACTGTCTGGATGGCCTCTGCGAAGGAAAAGGATTGCTTTAGGGGAAGAGCCCAACCTATTCCATAGTCGTTAACATCATTCCACGGGGTTTGATCGCTAATGATAGGAATGCAATTCGCCGTCAAGGCTTCAACTATTACGTGGCCGTAGTTTTCACTGAAGGTTGGGAATAAAAAAGAGTGGTATTGGCTCAGTGTCGAATGAATCTGTTCGTGCGATAGTGATCCTTTGTAATGTACAGAAATGTTGCCAGGCAAGTTTGAAATCACGTTCTCACATTGCGCCCAGTACTGTTTGTCTTCAATAGGGCCAAATATATCAAAAACAACATCTCCTTTTATTGTAGCAAAGGAAGACAATGCTAGTAAGAGATTCTTTTTGTCTACTATTCTTGAAAGGAAAACAAATCTGGCTATCCCAGGTTCTTTTCCAAGCAATTCTATTTGCCGGTGAGGAATAGAAGGGATATTATCTAATTCAAAAATGTGATCGTGAGGTGCTCCAAGATAATGTGATATAGCACTTGTCTCTTCTTTACTTGTTGACTGGAAGAAAACACTATTTAGAATACCAGAATGCTTTAGAACAAAGAGGTATGGGATTTTCTTGTACTTCTTTTTCAGCGCTCCAGAGCACAAGCCACCTCGAGGTGCCAATAAAACGGGGATATTGTTTTTTTTCGCTAGGCGTAAAAAATCAAGATCGCATTGTTCGTAGAGACCTTGCAAATACAGTATATCGGGAGAAACTTCTTGAATTATAGTCTTGAAAGTATGACTATGGTAGTCCTTATCCGATAGGTATAAAACATATTGATTACTTGTCCTTTTTGTCCAGCCTTTTGGAACATCGTATGTCTCAACCTCGTTAAAGTCATGGTTGGTGGTTATAATATAGTGTTGATGTTCTTGTAATAGTTCACAAAAATTGTCTATACTTACAGGAGGGCCTCCGTATTTTTGACCTGGGAAATACCCGCTAATTACAATTAATAGCTTCATTTAGAAAATCTTAAATAGTTGGATTATGCTCTACATATTTCTCGCCCCAAACAAAACGGACAAAAGAATCAGGAAGAATGTTAATAATATGAAGGTATAGAACAAACAAACAAGCCCGAAGTAGTCCTTTGTGCTTTCTATAGAAATAAAAAAGAATGCTTGGCTTGGCACCCAAGGGAGAGTACAAACGAGAGAATCGTTGGCCAATAGTTGCTCCCCACTTTCGTACTCGACAGATTTTTCCATTATTGAATCCAAACGCAACAGCTTCTCTTGTTGAAAGAACAGGAATCCCATTTTCAGAAGCAACAAGACCGTAATCAACATCACCGATATCATGCCAGTATACCGGATCAATAATGCCGATTCTTTCCACAATACTCCGCGGTACCAACACAATATTGCCATTCATATTTACTAATGGTTGTGGGAACATTGATTCCTGGACAAGTCTCCCATCTTTTCCGGTCCCGCCATAAATAATCGAACCAGAAGCGGTGTCCTTAACTAATCCAACAATAATACAGTTCTCGCCTCCGAGTTGAAAGCATTCCATCAATTCAACGAAAAAAGACGGTAATAAAACTATGTCATCATTGAGCCACAAATAGAAATCATAATTGCCAGGTAACGCTTCTTTCCACGCACAATACATCCCTCTACTCCAAAACAAGTCTCCTTTTCCATAAATGATTGTAGTAAGCGGGAACTCTTGCAAAACAGCGTCCGAGGTCCCATCTGTGCAGCCATCATCTGTTAGGAAGACATCAACGAATGGAATAACAGGAATTAGTGAACGCAGGCACGCCAGCGTCTTCTCTTTCCGATTATGACAAGTTAAAATAGCCGCAACTCTCATTAGGGTACAGAATGATGCAGTTTCTATTTGATATACTTAATAACATGGCAAGGATTCCCGGCCGCGATACAATCCGGGGGGATATCCTTTGTGATAACGCTTCCGGAACCAATAATAGCTCTATCGCCAATGGTAACCCCTTTAAGGATAATGCAGCGAGTACCAACAAGTACGTCGGAACCAATGATAATGCCTTTTTTTATGGCATTAGGTCTGTCTGTAATGGGATTTCTTCGTTGCAAATAATCAAGAGAATGTGCGTCTGAGTCAAGAATGATCGTGTCTCCGCCAATTTTGGTATTATTTCCAATAGTCAAGGAGTCAAAAACCCAAATGCAGGAAGAACTAATACCAACATTGTCTCCAATTATCATTTTAGACCCCTTTTCCATCTCGATGGCGGCGCGAATATTACGGGCGAGCGGGTTATAGCCGGATCCGGAGGATACTCCAAAATTATCCCCAATTATAATCGTATTGTTCCCCTTTAAATGAAGATAAATTCGATTACAAATTCTTAGTCCCGAACCGAATTTAATCCCCATATGATGGAATCTGATTCGGTTTAGAATAATGTAAAAGGGTCTGGAAAAAGTCATATGCTATTAATCTTTTTCAAAATATCATTGTCTGTTAGGTCTCGTATGTTTCTGTTAAGACAAATCCCCATTGCTAGGTAAGTGGTAAAATTGATAGATGGGTCTTCAATGAAAGCAAAGAGAAACTTATACGCAACGAATAAGGCCACTAATTTACAGAAGTTATTATTAGCCTTCAAACCAGAGGAACTCGATTTGTAACAAAGCAAGAAAAAGGCAACGCATCCAAATAGACCATAAAACACAAGGATATTAAGAATGCCAGCCTCTAGACGCCCTCGGCCATTTTTGAAAACATCAACATTAGAAATGGATCTGATGAGATATGCGGGGCCGTGACCCAGAATAAGTGTTTTAGGATCTCGAATATTAGACATCGCATCCAAATAGACGATGGTCCTCGAGTCGACATTCGTACTCCTTCCTCCTTCATGCTTTCTCCCACCTAGTTCAAAACTAATTGATTGCTCTTCCAAAGCCTGAAACACGTTAAATTTCCCGGATGCTCCCAGAATAGAAAAGACAATTGGAAGCGCATATAATGCTAAGTGAACTGTTTTGGGAAATACAACGAAATGATTCTTTGGCCAGAGACTAAATAAGAAGGCAATGCTAAGGGAGACAATTACAGAAAGGGTACAGGAACGAACCGATGCGTCGAACATTAATGCAAAGACTAATGCAGCAATAATAATGCAGCGATATCTTAGTGGCCAGTAAAACAGTGTAAATGCAAAAAGTGTTAAGTATGTCATAATATGAGGAGTATCGAATGTCAGATATCCCTCCCAAAAAAAGGATGAAAAAATGCCTAACGGAACAAAGAATCTAATAAAGGCCTTTAAAAACAAATAAACATATTCTACATCCAGGACAGAAAAAATAAACAAAATACTGACTTGATCCAGAAGCGCGATAACGAATGTTACCATCATCCCTCTGGACAATCCGGAGATTATGGAATGCAAAAAACCAAGGAGAAGTGCAGCGAGCCATAATTTCAAATAAAACTGGCCATCAATTTTAGCTAAGAAGCCATGTTTATTTAACTGAAAAAAAACATAGAGCGAAATTATGGTATCAACAATAACTCCAATCCCGACCATTCCCGGGAATAAAATGTATATTAGAATTGGTAGAGCTTTGGCTACCACTAGCCAATTAATATACTTTGCTTGTAAAGAATAGCGGCAATCAACCATTTACGCTAAAAACAATTAAATTAATCCAAGTCGAAAGGGAAGCGAACAACTACCAATAACACGCGCCTTCTACTCTATTGGCACTTTCGGGTGTTTCTTCTTTAGAAGGCCTAACCCAGTTCTCATTGAATAATGGTCTATAATTAATACTGATATCTACTCCTGGTCTGTAATGCCAGTAATCTTTATATGCTTCGGATTCCCATCGATTCCCCTTGATCCCAAAAAACAACTGCAAACCGCCCCCAATATGAACGGCTTGCTTGCCCATTCTTTTGATAAATGCACCTAAAGGTAAACCATATGCCCCACAGCCCAATAAAGCAACGTCAAAACTCATCCTGCTAATTTCACATTCCATAAATGATAAAGCGTCAAACCAGGATTCAAAAAGGTTGCTTCCGCCCAAAGATTGAACGGGCTTATAATTAATAAGTTCAAATGATGGTAGGATATCTTTGTTGGCAAAGAGAACGTCTTTTTTCGAATACTGAGAAGCAATTGTAGAAGAAAAGGGATGAACTATCAGGACTCTTTTCCCTTCAAGAATTCGAGTCCACGGTCTGTCGACATAAAACGGATATAGCATTTCCAATTGAATGCGGGTAATGTCATCGCGCAATGGCATAAATTTCTCCATATATTGATGACAAGCTAACAGATCTATTTCGGGACTGTCAGCTAAATATCTCTCGGAAAAACGCTCTGCTGTTTCTGTACAGGGAGGAAATATACCCGAGTACCTAACCATGGTTTCAAAATGATCTTTATTCCACCATGGGGTCGAAGTCTGGTCCATGATATAGTCAAGGCATTTCTGTCGGAAACTCTTATTGCTATGGACGGTAAGATAGTTGTTTACACAGTTTATTTCCGTTGTCCCATATCGGGCAATCAAACAAGGCTTTCCGGCTGCTAATAATGCATAAATTTTATCATTGCTAGATTGCCTATCGTAGTCGCATTCCGGACCGTAAAACTTCTTGTTAGTTATTTTTCTGTAGACGAGTCTTCCTCCCCGTATCAAATAATCATATAATTTCATCTTCAACTACTTATATATGCTTAATAAATTGTTGTAATAGCGTTTACCATATGCGTCCCAAGTTAACTTTCCCATTTCGGAATACTTTCTGAAGCCTTTCTGTGTGTATGCCAATTCCAAAGCAATATCTACACATTGCTTCAATTCTGTCACTGTTAGTTCCTCCATCTCAATTATCCATTTAGGATCATCAATTAGTTCTTTCAAATCTCTACCGCCTGTTTCCTTGGAGCAAACTATAGGAAGCCCGGAGCCAATGGCTTGAATCTGAACCAACGACAAACCCTCCGCTCTTGAAGGTAATACAAACACTTTCGCTTTTTTGTAATAATCAGTTAGTTTTGACTGAGGAACGGGGTCTATGTGTTTCATATGTTCCACCTGAGGGAAACTCATATTAACCAATCCACCCACATGAAGCAAAGAGAACCCATATTGGGTGCATAATTCGATCAGTAAATCAGACCCTTTTTCATAGCGCCAACCGCCAATTGAGATTAAGTCAAAGGCATTTTCCTCGCAAACGGTTGGTGGGAACTGTGATATATCTGTGCCATAAGGATTGATTAGTAGTTTTGATGATGGAATCCCATGCTTCGTAAATGATGTCGCAACTTGAACACTCGGAATGGCAATGTAATCTGCAATTTCAAACGCATCCAACTCGCGTTTCAAAGTGTCGACATTTAAAGACATAGGAATACCAAAACTCTTTCGCTGTTCGATGGAGTGCTTGCTTCCCCATTCAAGGATTGTTATCGCTCCAGATTTTTTAGCCTTGTGCAATACATCCAAATATACTGATCCTAAAGCAATGACGATATCCGCGCTACGCATAAATCTACAGCAATAAGCATCTATGATTCGATGAATCATCTTTAAATAAGTAAGCTTTTTTGCTGGAAACAGTTTTGTGATGACTAAAAGGGGAGAGACCAGCCACAACATACTTACTGCAGATCCCTTTTTCAAGTTGGCCTTTTTGGTTTTAGAATGTGGTAAATAGGAATAGAAACGCACATCTAGTCCTTGTTTTTGTAATTCATATGCCAAAGGGAGGACGTGAAAAGCAGTGGAAGATAAGATGTTGACTTTTATCATATGTCTGCCTTAAAAACTGAGAAATTGCTTTAGCGAAAGATAGTGTTTAGAAGACTATTATAATAATAGCTGTAACCCGCAACACCTTATAATCTTTTTATATGATTATAAACTGATGTGAACTAATGGTTATTCAAGCTCCTTGTCATTGGCCTCTAAAAACGAGTCCACATTTTCAAATTCATTGGAATGATTTCGCACCCATTCTTCGGTTTTTTCCCACCATTTTATTCTTAACAGTTTATCAATTTGGTTGTCAGAAAAACGATACTTTACGAGTTTGGCTGGGACTCCTGCAACAATGGAGTACGGGGGAACATCCTTAGTGACAACGGCTCCCATCCCGATGATAGCTCCATCTCCAATCCGAAGACCACCTTTTATTAGTACCCGATCTCCAATCCACACATCATTCCCAATAATTAAATCATATCCTTCAACTGTCATTCGTTCATTATATTTGTTATTATCCACGAATGATTGTCCGTTTTGCAACCTCGTACTAAAGAAAGAGGGGCATGTTGAAACAAATAAATCTACGGGATGAGAATAGCATATTACTTCTACGTTCGGAGCAATAGAGCAGAAACGACCAATCCTACAGTTAACTAGTTTGCTGCCTCTCCCAATGTATGTGTTCCGTCCTATGGTTGTATTGCTAACCTCTGCGTGAGATTGGATAACGTTATACCCTTCAAAGAAAGTCCTGTGATTAAAAACAGCATATGGAGACACATCTATATGTCTTGGCTTCAAAATGATCGATTTACAGACTTTCCAGAAAAACTTAATAATCTTTTTCATTTTTATTCTTTTAATGTGTGTCTAGAAAAAGGCTCGTAAAAGACACGCGCTCCAAATATAAAACAGAAGGCGGGGTCTATTCGTGGTCCTCGAAGTGCCATTTACACTATACTTTGGTTATTCGTCCCTCAATTAACTGATTACTTGCGATAAAGCAATTGGGTGAAACGCGAAAAGGTATCCCGGAAATTCAGTAGTTCTTTTAATGTTACACATATTTCTTTGTTCGCTAATGGCAAAGAAAGAGTTAACATAATGAAATCCATTGCAACAAAACCAATAGCAGCTCCGGCTAGACCAAATGGATAAGAAAGAATATAAGAAACAATTGTGGAAAAAAGTGATGAGACAAACCCATATATGGCGAAGCGAGTCGGTTTATTAATTGCCCTAAAAACACTCCCGGCCGTGAACCACAAAGCATTAAATGGAATACCTACCATAAAAATGAGCCATACACTGCTGTCCACTTTTAATTCGTTATGAGTCCACCATGCGTATAAAGTGGGACCAAAGAAAATTAAGAGAACAAATCCAAGTAGTGAGACAATCGTAACGGATTGCATAGCAAAGATATAGATTCTTTTTACAAGACTCTGATTGCCTTTCCCATATGCGATTTGGAGTTCTGGGAAAATGGCGCCATAAATGACCGAAAATGCCGCATTAATGGATTTGCAAACTGTCCTTACGGTATTAAAGACTGCTACTGCAGCTGGGCCAAGCACTATTCGAACAACAAATGTTGAGCCTTGTAAGTATATACTTTGCCATACGGGAGTGAGCATAAAGCCTAGGCCCTTCTTCAATGTGGTTAATCCCACCTCCTTGTCGTAATGACCTTTGGGAAGATCCTTTATAAGTAGCCTAGCCCATAAAGCAAATAGTAAGTTGCAGACCAAGGCTAATACAAACTGCCAAAAACTATAACCTACAATATCACACCCTAAAACTAAACATAGAATCCCAACACCAATCCTTAACAATCCTTCGATAGTATATAGATTAAAGGCCGTTGCCGCTCTTGCCTTAGCTCTGAAGAAACCCTCAAAGAGTTGCATATAGAAAGCCATTAATCTACTAGCCATCAAAAAAGCCAGAGACTTTAATATGTCTATTGGTGGTATGATGCTTTTCTCAAGAACGTCTAATTTCCAACCGCCAAAAATGACAATCATACTAAGCACGACACCTAATAAAACTGTAAGGGTATTGAAAATTAGGCCAGTTATATAAATATTTGACGCTTTTCTTTTGTCTCCCTTAGAATATGACAACACAAAGGCATTAGAAACAGCTGTTCCAAAACCTAAATCAGAGAACGCGAGAACACTTGGGATGATTGAAATGGTTAGCCACTCTCCATAATACTCTGGCCCCCAAATAGACAAGAAAAAGGGGACAAGTAATAGTTGTTCGAGGATTCTAACAACTTTATTACCGACCTGACCGATCCCGTTTAATATGATATTCCTTTTTACTGCCATTTAGTGCAACTAATTCATTCTCCAATCAATACCCCTAACCTGGCCTTCCGTAAGGCTAAAGATATACAGATACTAAGAGTGGTAGAAACTATAAAACAAAGTGCAACCATTGCTAAAGGAGGCAATGACATCGCAAACCTATCGAAAAGAACATATATAATGGGAGAATGAAAAAGGAAAATGCCCATAGAATTCTTCCCCAAAAAGCTCAACACTTTAGACGATCTCTCTGATACAAAAAGGAAAGAGGACAAGACAATCAAAAGCGACGCAACAAAACCAATTGCACTACCCAGGATTCCATTAATCGCCATTGCAACTAAGGGAATAGAAACAACTGTAGCTGAAAGGATAAGTTTAGATAGAGTAGTTTTTCTATTCGGGAAAGTAAAACCGTATCTTTTAAAATAAAACCCCAGCACAAACCAAAATGCCCAGTTTAAACTAAGTTTTAGAAGGGGAAACAAAGGGATAAAGCTAGAGACGCCAACGGCAGTTAAACTAATTAACAAGATGACAATATCCTTTTTTATACTTGACTCTCCTTTCAAGGGATAATATAAACAGACAAACAAAATAAAAAGCACTGGTAAAAACCACAAATGCCCCCAATCTGCATGTAGGAATGCTTTCAATCCATTTATGTAGCTTCCACCATACCCCGGATAATTTGCAAGGAGCCGAACCGGAATCAACCAACACAGTCCCACGAAGAAAAAGGGAATGAGTAAACGCTTACTCTTATTCTTAATTATTTCTAAATAGGAATGCTTTCTAGATGAAGTAAAGAATAGAAAACCGGAAATCACAAATAGCAATTCCATTTGATAGGAATTAATCACCATCTTAAGCCACATAAAGAAGGCTGATTCATATGCCGCTGGATATGTGTCCCAATACCCATCATATATGATGCAACTATGGCCTAACACGACAGATAAAACGGCAAGAACCCGCAAATTTACAATTTGATAATTCCATGAGGATTCCATATGCGCTTATCCAATATATTTCCTGATTTGAATGGTAAGATTATTAAATTCCTCCTCAATTTTCTCTGGATTTGGATACATTATCCCGTCATTTGATTTATAATCGAACCCCATTCGTTCGAAAATACCCGCCCGGGGCGTATTGAACATAAAACGAGCAGGATGCCCACAGGCAAGAGAAACCGCACAAGCGTGCACGCGATCGGAAATCGTAAATTCCGATGACTTTACAAGTTCGAGATATGTCAACGGATTAAAGCTTATAAAACTGTTGGGAACGGCGAAATTGATGTGGTTAAAGCGCGTGCTCAGTCCTTGTATTGTGCGGACTATTGTTAAACCACCAACTTCTGCCTGTTGTTCATTAAGAAAATTTAGATGGCGACTTAATGAATAGGGGAGTCCCAGCCGATTATTGCGATGATGAACTTCAATGTTCTCCAATGTACAAGGCAAAGTGTCATCTTTTAAGCAAAACCTCGGCTCTTCCTCGCGATAAAAACTACTGATGAAAAAAGGTCTTTCCATTTGATATGCACATATGTCAAGGTTCTTATCAACAAGGAAAGCCGTGCAAATCCCATTGTAGCTGTTGGGGACAAATGGACTAAACGTGTTGTAAGTTTCTTCATCACGAGTCGCCATAAATAGTGGAGGATACTTCTTTAGAAAAGTCCCCAACTCTAATATTCGATTTGATGAATAACCCGTCCCCGAACAACTAATCAAAGCATATTTTTCACCGCGCTCTGTTAATCTTTTAATTTTCTGCAAATAGAGATTATCTAAATCCGACAACATCGGTCCAGAGAAAACATGTATATCTGCTCTTTGATATTCCATCCATTTTAACGCATTCGCTTGCTGCTTGGGGTTTTTAATGCGAAATGCTAGAGAGATAGGACCTTCTCCCATAATAACATTATGCTCGGGAAAGAGTCTCTTCAGCATATAAAACAAAGAATACTGATACCACCCGTTGCCAATGTTAGCCCATACAGAATTTTCAACAAGAATCGTCATGTATTAAGAAATTTTACCCAGGACAAAAAAGGATACTTTACTTAGAATAAAGGATAGTAAAAGAGATACTGCGAATGATATATAGAGAGGATAATCAAATACAAACAAGTGATGAACTAAATAGAATTCCATCAGCATCGATGAAAGAAAAACTATGACTCTACTCTCTGGAAGGGCCCTGAAACACTTCTCAAATAACATAATGACTAATAGGCCAACAATATATCCCCAGATTTGGAATAAAAATGCCGGGTAAGCGCCTTCGTGGCATTTAATAAAGTAGTAAACAATGTATGATACTACTATCAAAAACACGAGAGCGTACACATTAATCCTTTCAGCTTGCTTCTTAATTGAATCTGCGTTGTAATAAACTAGTAAGTAAAAGAAGGCAACAATAAAATAAAGCCGCTTAAAGAATAATCCACTTATTAGCAAAGCCATAAAGAAAACGGCAATCCACCACCGATTACTCCAGATGCCTTTCCCTCTCTTTAGCATATTGGTTTGATTAAGAAAGAAGAGAAGGAGATAGCACATCATAATAAGCTGGAGAAAATACAAGTGTCCGCAATTTGGAAGAGGCTTAACAATGCTCCCGAAGTCAGTCAAATACAACAACTCGGAAATAAGAGAGATTGTATATGATCCAATCATTTTAGGATCAGAAATACACCAAAAAGAATAAACACATAGAAGGAATATATAATACGGCACGGAAAGTTTAATAAACCGTTCCTTTAAAAAGCTATACCCAAAAATGCGATCTTGCTTCTCGTTCTTAATTCCATACAGATAAGCTGAAATGAGAATGAAAGTAGGAACAGCACCGCGAAGGACCCAGACATATTCTACCAAGTCGTGACTCGCAAAATAATGTAGAAGAAATACCTGAAGCATGCAAAACACTCTTAGGTACTTTACCCACACAATTTGCCCGTTTTTCACCTTTTCCAGTTCTGCATTTCCCGTAGTAATCATTAAAATAGGATACTGTGATTAAGCCAAACAATCCTGGTTATGCATGCAGGCTAATTGAGTACACTCTAACGAACCGCTGGTGCAACTCTTACATTTTTCACTTCCTCCACACCAGTTTGTCCACAATTCCCGTATAACTCTGGATGATCTTCACTACTTTCGTACTCACATTCTCATCAACATAGTCCGGTACGGGAATGCCGTGATCTCCGGCCTTGTTCATCTCCACAGCAGTGTCCACCGCCTGCAGGAGCGATTTCTTGTCGATGCCGGCAATGAAGAAACAGGCCTTGTCCAGGGCTTCGGGGCGTTCGGTGCTGGTGCGGATGCAGATGGCTGGGAACGGGTGGTCAACGCTGGTGAAGAAACTACTTTCCTCGGGTAGGGTGCCGCTGTCGGAGACGACGGCGAAGGCGTTCATCTGCAGGCAGTTGTAGTCGTGGAAGCCCAGGGGCTCGTGCTGGATGACGCGCGGATCCAACTTGAATCCGCTGGCCTCCAGGCGTTTGCGGCTGCGGGGGTGGCAGCTGTACAGGATAGGCATATCGTATTTTGCAGCCATTGCGTTGATGGCGTTGAACAGGCTCAGGAAGTTCTTTTCGGTATCGATGTTCTCCTCACGGTGGGCGGACAGGAGGATGTATCTCCCTTTCTCCAGGCCCAGGCGGCTATGAATGTCAGAGGCTTCGATCTCAGCCAGGTTGGCGTGCAGGACTTCAGCCATCGGGCTGCCGGTTACGTAAGTGCGTTCCTTGGGAAGGCCGCATTCGGCGAGGTATCGTCTGGCGTGCTCGCTGTAGGCTAGGTTGACGTCGGAGATGATGTCCACGATACGGCGATTGGTTTCTTCAGGCAGGCATTCATCTTTGCAGCGGTTGCCGGCTTCCATATGGAAGATGGGAATGTGCAGGCGCTTGGCCCCGATGACGCTCAGGCAGCTGTTGGTGTCGCCCAGGACCAGGACAGCGTCGGGCTTGACTTCAACCATCAGCTGGTAGCTCCTGGCGATGATGTTGCCCATTGTTTCGCCGAGGTCTTTGCCTACGGTGTTCAGGTACACATCCGGGTCCTTCAACTTGAGGTCTTTGAAGAAGACGCCATTAAGGTTGTAGTCGTAGTTCTGGCCGGTGTGTGCGAGCAGGCAGTCGAAGTACTGCCGACATTTGTTGATGACCGCCGCCAGCCGGATAATCTCCGGGCGGGTGCCGACGATGATAAGGAGCTTGAGTTTGCCGTTGTTCTGGAACTGTGCCATATGGATTATTCTACAGGTTCGAAGTAAGTGTCAGGACGATTAGGGTCGAAGGATTCGTTGGCCCACATCAGGGTGATTAGGGGCTCGGTATCGGAGAGGTTGATGATGTTGTGGGTGTAGCCGGGGAGCATATGGACGGCTTTTATCTCTTCTCCGGAAACCTCAAAGTTCAGGATGTCGTCGGAGCCGATGCGGCGTTCCTGGATGAGCGCCTTGCCGCTGACGACGATGAAGAACTCCCATTTGGTGTTGTGCCAGTGCTGGCCTTTCGTGATGCCAGGGTTGGAGATGTTTACACTGAACTGGCCGCCGGAAACGGTCTTCAGGAGCTCCGTGAAACTTCCACGAGCGTCGACGTTCTTTTTCAGCGGGTAGGCTACTTTTTCGGCCGGTAAATAACTCAAGAAAGTCGAATAGAGCTTCTTCGCAAAGCTACCTGCAGGGATTTCCGGGATGATGAGGGTCTTGCGTTGTTCTTCGAATTTGTGGAGCAGGAAGACGATCTCTCCAAGAGTAGCTTTATGCGTTGTGGGAACGTAGCAATATGGGCCGTTCTCCATCGGAAATACGCCCAAGCCGTCGAAGTCGCAGCGATGTTCTTTTCCCTTCAGGGCGGCAATCATTTCGTCCACCAGGTCGTCGATGTATAGGAGTTCGAGCTCGACTGAGGAGTCATTGACGGTGAAAGGCAGGTCGTTGGCGATGGCGTTGCAGAACGTGGCCACGGCGCTGTTGTAGTTGGGGCGGCACCATTTGCCGAACAGGTTCGGGAAACGGTAGATCAGGACTTTGGCTCCGCTGTCCTGGCTATACTTGAGGAACAGCTCCTCCCCCGCCTTCTTGCTGCGACCGTATTCGCTGTTGCCGAAGCGGCCGGCGAGGCTTGCCTGCTGGCTGGAACTAAGCATTACCGGGCAGGGGTTGCTATGCTTCTTCAGGGTGTCGAGCAGCGTAGAAGCAAAACCGAAGTTGCCGCTCATAAATTCGGATTGCTCTTTCGGCCGGTTAACGCCGGCGAGGTTGAAAACGAAATCGGCTTCCTGGCAGTAGCGATCAAGCTCTTCGGGTGTGGAATCGATATCGTATTCGTACAGCGCCTCGATGGCCACGTCGTAATTGCGGGCCTTTCCGTCCTTGATGTTATTAAGTTGCGCGCACAGGTTTTTGCCTACGAATCCCTTGGCGCCGGTGACGAGGATCTTCATTTACTCAGTTCCTGCTGGATGTATTCAAGGCTGGCGATCTTGGCCTTGGTCTCTTCGAGGTTCAACCGCTTGGTGTTATTGGAGTTGAATTCGTCGATGGTGACGGCCTTGACGTTGCCTTCGGTGAAGAACTTGTCATAGTTCAGCGTGCGGTTGTCGGCCGGGACGCGGAAGAAGTTGCCGAGGTCTTCTGCCTTGGCGCATTCTTCTTTGGTGAGCAGGGTCTCGTACATCTTCTCGCCGTGGCGGATGCCAATCACCTTGATGTCTTCTTTCTTGCCGCCGAAGAGTTCGCACACGGCTTCGGCCTGCGTCTGGATAGTACAGGCGGGGGCTTTCTGGACGAGGATGTCGCCGTTCTGGCCGTGCTCGAAGGCGAAGAGG
>JAEEGL013689565.1_pt1 | contig 18071 bp, 13 predicted proteins | sample 9134231 | NCBI WGS metagenome assembly JAEEGL01 (sample SAMN16246548, study PRJNA631951) | gut metagenome | biome: gut microbiome; feature: rumen; material: fiber-attached | host: Bos | place: Iran: Karaj | collected 2018-10 | reverse complement strand
TGGATGTTACCGATACCTGCTGCAAGCATATCTACACCAAGATCAGCGATTCTCTTACACTCATCAGGATCAGCGCACTCACCCATACCAACAACGCCGTCCTCTTCGCCACCGATTGAACCAACCTCAGCCTCGATTGAAAGGCCAAGCTGATGAGAAACATTTACAAGCTCTGATGTCTTTGCAACGTTCTCTTCGATGTCATAGTGTGAACCATCGAACATGATTGATGTGAAACCAGCCTTGATGCACTTGTAGCATCCTTCGTATGTACCATGATCAAGGTGAAGAGCTACAGGAACTGTGATTCCAAGGCTCTCGTCCATAGCCTTAACCATTGCAGCAACAGTTGTGAAGCCTGTCATGTACTTGCCGGCACCCTCAGATACACCAAGGATTACAGGAGACTTAAGCTCTTCAGCTGTTAAAAGAACTGACTTTGTCCACTCAAGGTTGTTGATGTTGAACTGGCCAACTGCATAGTGGCCTTCTTTTGCTTTTACAAGCATGTCTTTTGCGGATACTAACATTTTGTTTCTCCCCTTTGTTCGTAGATTTGATAGTTAAAAATATTATATACTCGTTGCTTTGAAAAATAAAGCAAGAACCTCATATTTAGTCGAATTTGAAGAAGTTGTCTGACCAGAATTCCTCGTCACTTACTGCCTCGAAACTGTTGTACCTGAGAACATATCCTGTGTTCCTTGACATTGTCAGGCACATAACGCCGTCCTTAGCAGTTTTTGTGGTTGGTGCAGTATCAAATCCGGTTCCATCTGAAACCAGAAGCTGCTTGAACTTTGCATTCCTTGGAATACCCAGTGGCCATACCTGTATGTCCCTTGTAACCTCAAAACTATTGTTGTTTATAGCTACTATTATTGCAGCAGTTCTGTTGAATCTTCCGTATATGATTATGTTATTCTCTGCGTAAAGTTCCCTTATTGAACCGGTCTTCAGCTCAGGGCAGGCCTTATGGATCCTGATCATCTCCTTGTGGAAACGGATCATCTCCTTGTCCTCATGGCCCCATGGGTAGGTTCTCCTGTTGTCAGGATCGGTAAATCCGCAAACTCCCGCCTCATCGCCGTAATAGATAGTTGGCGCTCCCGGCCATGTAAACTGCACTATAACAGCCTGTCTCATCTGATACTTCTTAATTCCGGTATCTGCTGACGCTGACATAAGGGTGTCACATCTTCCAACCTTCTGGCTGGTCCTTGTTAAAAACCTGGAGTGATCATGGTTTGACAGCTCGTTCATTGAGGTGTAGAGAGATGGCATGGAAAAGTTCTCTCCTGCCTGATAGAGCATCGTGTCAAAAAACTCCCTGGCATTTCCCACACGGATTGGCTTAAACTCGTCACTGTGCTTATCCATACCTGTAAGGAACCAGGTAAGTGGCTCCATGAAGGCGTCATAGTTCATGACAGTGTCCCATTCGCCTCCCTTAAGCCATTCTCTGGCAGGACCATAATGCTCCGCCAGGATTATCGCCTGAGGGTTAGCTTTTTTGACTTCCTGTCTGAATCTCTTCCAGAAACGGTGATTATACTCCGCAGAGTGTCCTAGATCTGCTGCCACATCAAGTCTCCAGCCATCTGCGTTGTAGGGCTCAGATACCCATTTCTTTCCGATACCGATTATATAATCTTCAAGCTCTTTTGAGCCCTCGTAATTAAGCTTTGGAAGTGTGTCGTAGCCCCACCATCCATCATAGTTTCCGTTATAGGGCCACTGATCCCTGGAAAAAGAGAAGTAGTTTCTATAGGGGCTTTCTCCGGTAATATAGGCGCCCTTCTCATATCCCCTGGCATCCTCGTATATTCTCTCTCTGTCCAGCCACTTATTAAAGGATCCGCAGTGGTTAAATACTCCGTCCAGGATTACCTTGATATCCCTTTTATGGGCCTCTTCCACCAGCTTGGCAAAGAGTTCGTCGCTGGCCTCAAGGTTCCTTTTTGAGGTCACCCTGGAGATATACCTGGAAGCCTTCTTGTTGCTCTTTTCAAATTGGGGAAGTATATCACCGTCATCCTCAATAATCTTTCCGAAATGAGGATCTATATGGTCATAATCCTGAATATCATATTTATGTGAAGATGGAGATACAAAAAGAGGATTAAAATAAATGACATCTATTCCCAGGTCCTGAAGGTAATCAAGCTTACTGATAACTCCGGCAAGATCACCACCATAGAACTCACAAAAGTCGGTCTTTGGGTCCGGATACTGATTCCAGTCATCTACCTTTTTGGCAGATAAGCCATTGTAAGAATACTCCCCGTTCATTACATCGTTGGATTCATCCCCATTGCAGAATCTGTCCACAAAAATCTGGTACATTACTGCACCCTTTGCCCAGGCAGGAGTTGAAAAGCCAGGTATTACCTCAAACTTCATGCTCTCAAAAATGTCGTGAACCGGTCCTCGCTTGTCATAGCGGATAAAGCTGCCATCCTTGCCTGTTATCTCAAAGTAGTATCTGAAGGGATCCTTACCAATATTTACTGAAATATCGAAATAATCAAATCCATTGTCTGTCTCGGAAAGCTTCATTTTCCGATGTTCTTGTCCCCACACCAAAAGAACCTGGCTTGCTTCTGACTGGGCACATCTGAATCTGAAATCAGTAATACGCTCAACATCTGGCTCGGCAGGCCTTAGGTAGTCCAAGGTCATATCGTGAAATAAAGCATCGTAATTCATATCGTTTCCTTTAAATATCTGAGTATAGCAAAAAAGACAGCGGGTAAGCTGTCTTTTTAGAGAAGGTATTTCTTTCTTATGGGGTATAGCAAAAAACTATATAATGTATTGGGGGGTTACGCTTATTATACTAGCACCCGCCTATACCCGCGTAAAGACTAATACTTCACAAATTTGTCAAAAACAGCTGATAGTTTTTGTGAATATTGCACAATTATATTTCCACATTCAGGTCTTCGGCAGAGGGCTGATCCTCAAAAAGAGCTTCAAATTCCTCTCTTCCGATCTTTTCCTTCTCCACTAAAAGCGCTGCGCTCTTATGAAGAACATCCTCATACTGGAGGATTACCTCTTTTGCCTTCTGATAGCATCTGTCGATAATGCTCTTTACTTCCTTATCGATCTCGCCTGCCACAAGCTCTGAATGCTTCTTGGAATGTGAGATGTCATATCCGATAAATACATCTTCCTCGTTGTCATCGTAGCTCACAACGCCGATATTATCTGACATTCCATACTTGGTAACCATACTTCTGGCTTCCTGGGTAGCTTTTCTGATATCGCTGGAGGCGCCCGTGGTGATATCTCCAAAGATAATCTCCTCAGCAATCCTTCCGCCAAGTGAAACCATGATATCCTGAAGCATCTTGCCCTTTGTAAGGAACATTTCGTCCTTCTCAGGCAAAGGCATTGTATAGCCTGCTGCTCCAAGACCGGTAGGTATTATTGAAATGGTGTGTACAGGACCTGCATCCGGAAGTACATGCATAAGGATTGCATGTCCGGCTTCGTGATAAGCAGTGATCTTCTTGTCCTTTTCTGATATGATCCTGCTTCGCTTCTCGGTTCCAATTCCCACCTGAATAAAGGCCTTGTTGATATCAGCCTGTCTGATAACCTGTCTGTCATCAACTGCTGCATTTATGGCAGATTCATTGAGGAGGTTCTCAAGGTCTGCTCCGGTAAAGCCTGCTGTGGTCTGTGCTACCTGCTTGATGTCCACATCATCTGAAAGAGGCTTATTCTTTGCATGGATTCTGAGGATATCCTCTCTTCCTCCAACATCAGGTCTCTGAACAGTGATCTTTCTGTCAAATCGTCCGGGTCTTAAAATAGCCGGATCAAGAATGTCCACACGGTTTGTGGCAGCCATCACAATGATGCCTTCGTTTACTCCAAAGCCATCCATCTCAACAAGGAGCTGATTCAGGGTCTGCTCCCTCTCATCGTGTCCGCCGCCCATTCCGGTTCCACGCCTTCTTGCAACAGCATCTATCTCATCTATAAATACAATACAAGGTGAATTCTTCTTAGCATCAGCAAACAGGTCTCTTACTCTGGAAGCACCTACGCCGACAAACATCTCAACAAAGTCAGAACCGGAAATACTAAAGAAGGGAACTCCTGCTTCTCCTGCAACTGCCCTTGCCAAAAGAGTCTTACCTGTACCGGGAGCGCCTTCCAAAAGAACACCTTTGGGGATCCTTGCTCCAACCTTGGTGAACTTATCAGGGTCTTTAAGGAACTGAATGATCTCATAGAGCTGGTCCTTTTCCTCCTTAAGGCCTGCCACCTCATTGAGAGTAATTGTATTTTCCTCTCCGTTGGTCATTCTGGCGCGGCTCTTTCCGAAATTCATCATCCGGTTGTTACCGCCTCCGGCGTTCTGGGCATTGGTGAACAGCGTAAACATAAAGACCATGACAATAAGCCCCACGATAATGGGGATTATTCCGGTAATAAGAATATTGTCTGAAGGAACATCCTTGACCTCAACATTTATGCCGTTGGTAGAAAGGTAAGTCTCGATCAACGACACATCTGTTGAATAAAAGACTACGTCATCGCTGCCGTCATTAAAGCTGACCCTCACCGATCCGGTGGGCGTCTCAGCATTAGGCGTGATAGTAACAAACCTTACCCTCTGGGCTGTAACGTCGCTCTCAAGGGAGTTTCTTGAATAGGTTGTGGCGTTGGTATTAACCAGTCCTCTTCCATACTCCAGCAGCACTACAGCCACAAGAAGGATTATTACAAACACAAAAATGGAATTAAAACTCTTTGAACGATTCAACTTCGCTCTTATCCCCCTTTAACAAAACTCTTCACACAATCAGTTAAACTCTACTACTCCAATGTAAGGAAGGTTACGATATCTCTGATCATAATCAAGTCCATATCCCACAACGAACTCATCAGGGATCTCAAATCCTGTGTAATCAACCTTTACATCTGTAACTCTTCTCTCAGGCTTATCAAGGAGAGTGCACAGCTTGATGTCAGCTGGTCCTCTGTCTCCAAGCATCTTGATAAGATATGACAGAGTCCTTCCGGAATCCACGATATCCTCTACAATGATAACGTGTCTGTCCTTAAGAGGCTCATCCAGATCCTTAACAATCTTTACTACACCACTGGACTTTGTTGAACTTCCATAGCTTGAAGCAGACATAAAATCCATGGTTACGGGTACTGTGATGCGCTTTGCAAGCTCACACATGAAGAACACACCGCCCTTTAAAACGCAAACCAGATGAACGGTCTTCCCAGCATAATCCTTACTGATTCTCTCTCCCAGTTCTTTGATCTTCTGATCAACCTCTTCCTCTGATAATAACTCGCGTACAGATTCAGCCATTAGTATTTCCTCCATTAGTGATTTTTATAGCTAATATTCTTTTAGTATCTTTACTGACTTTAGCATTGTCGCCCATCCGATATCCCGGAATCCACAATATCTTCTCTCCATCAGCAAGAAGAACCATCCTGTCCCTAAGATCCTGCGGAACCTTTTCATCAGTCATGAACTTTCTCAGTTCCTTCCTGTGAAGACCGTCTTCCTGCTCCAGTAAGATCACATCCTTGGGTTTCCTTGTACGAAAAGCGACTGTTTCTATTCTATCATAATCGAACCATTTCGTATACGTTTCCCGGGGTGGTTCCTTCTTGCCATCATAGAGAAACTCAGCAATTGTGGTCATTCCGAAACCAGGAATTTCTATCTGAGTTTCCTTGCCTGGTGCTACCTCAACGGGTATTTCGTCAAAGGCCCCGTTCTCGTTTTCCTTTGGTCCTATCGATAACTTGTTATAACTTCGTATTGCAATAAGTCCATAGGGCAGGTCTGCGCTGGCTGTTCCAGCCAGATTCTCCAAAAGTCCCAGGACCATCTCCACATGTACGGCTGCAATATCCTTCCTTCCGGGCACAAGCTTTTCAAAGCACATAAGGATCACGTTCTGCCTGATGACCTCAGGCTCCTTTAAAAGCTCTTCGCAGTCAAAGCTAAGCTCTTTCCCATCAGTCGTCACCAGCCGTTCATATGCTTTTTTTGCGCAGTCTCTTATAAATTCATCTGCCTTTTCAAAAGACACTGCTGCCCTTGCAATATGCTCCACACTCCTTGGATTTATATCCCTTTCCATCGCAGGAATTATGGTATTCCTTATAATATTTCTCGTGTGGGTATTTTCAAGGTTTGTCTTATCCGTGCAAAAAGAGATATCTCTTTTTGCCAGGTACTCCTCAATCTCACTTCGGCTCACACATAAAAGGGGTCTAATTATATTGTCCCTGACCGGCCTTATACTGCTGCCTCCATGTAGTCCTGTGCCCCTAAGAAGGTTTAAAAGAAGTGTCTCCGCCACATCATTTTCATGGTGTGCTACAGCGATATACTGCGCTCCAAGGTCCCTGGCATACTCATTAAAGGCCTCATACCGTACCTTCCTTCCGGCTTCTTCCTCAGTGAGCTTAAGCTCTTTTGCCATTTCCGGTACATTTACACTGACAATTTTGCATTCAATGCCGCGGCTTTCGCAGAACCTTTGGCAAAAGCTCTCATCCTCAAATGCTTCTTTTCGTATCCCGTGGTTTACGTGGAGTGCATAAACCTTTATGCCAAGGATATCTTTAATATCCCACAAAACATTTAATAAAGCTGTGGAATCCGCGCCACCAGAAAAGCCCACCACCACAGTTTCTGTACCGGTGAGCATGTTGTTTTTTCTTATGAAATTCAATACCTTTTCTGTAAACTCGTCCATAGCTCTTTTTGTCATATAAAAACGCAGACCCCATACGAACAACGTAATGATGTCTGCGTCATTGCCACATAGATCAACTAGTTATCCGTATTCTTAAAGATTATCTCCCCCGGATAAACCAGCCCCAGCTTCTCCTTTGCTGTGTCTTCTATATATTTACGCGTCTGCGTGTATCTCTCGAAGTCTGCGATCTCTTCGCTGCGAGCATTCTCATACTCGATCTGCTCTTCGAGAGTCTCCTCACGGGCCTGTAATTCATTGGCTTTCTGCAAAAGACTGATGCTCTTGATTGACACTACTGTCACAAGAATGAGCACCACAATGCTAGCCCAGACAATTCCAGCCCGGTTTTGAACACGACGCCTTTTATAGCGTGCTCTGGTTGCCATATTTCACCCCACTCACAAATAAAATAACACTTAATATCTCTAATTATTGTAATACAGCCGTTTCCGGGCTGTCAATCAGATGTATCTGTAGAGATTTGTCACATCTTCCTTGTGGATTGTCTCCTGAACATCAAGTACTTCTACAGAAACATCCTTGTTCCCAAAGCCTATGGTTATCTTGTCTCCGACCTTGACCTCAGCTGATGCCTTGGCAGGTTTTCCATTGATCTGTACTCTTCCTGCATCACAGGCCTCGTTGGCAACTGTCCTTCTCTTTATAAGTCTGGTTACTTTTAAATACTTGTCTAATCTCATTTCATCCGCCCGAAGCAGCACTTGCTGCGTCTGTGGCTTCCTCCTTACTATTTGATGATCCGGTACTAGCCCCTTCTGATGGACTATCCTTTGATTCTTCTGTGTTATTGGTGCTTCCGCTTGTTGCCACGGTGCTGGCATCCTCACTTGATGTTGTGGTATCAGCAGTGGAAGAAGCCCCGGTTCCGCTGGAGGTTTCCCCTGTGGAAGCCCCATCTGTTGAAGATCCTTCCTTTGATGAAGAACCATCTGTAGCCGAAGTTTCCGCTGAAGAAGCATCTGTTGAAGCTCCTGTACCACCTGATCCCGAGTCTCCCGTAGTCGCAGAATCTCCGGTAGATGCAGAGCTGCTGCCTGACGAATCATCAGTACTTGCTGATGAAGCGCTGCTGGATGCACTGCTTGATGAGCTGCTGTCTTCGGACTCTATCTTCACAAGATCCGGGAAGGTATAATTCAGATCCACTTCATCTGAATCAACATTTATCCTGTAGCTCTTGGTCTCATATCCATCCTGTTTAAGTATGACCTCATGGGTTCCGGATATCTTTGTTACGCTTGTGGGGATCATACCAATATATCCCCCATCAAAGTAAAGCTCTGCTCCGTATGGCTTATCAAAGTAAAGCTTGTATCCGTCAATTACCTGATTGGTGCCCTTTTTCTTTTCATCGGATGAGTTGGCACTTACTGTTGAAGCAGTAGATGCAGCAGAACTGGTTATTGAAGATACATCTCCAACGCTGACTCCTATGCTGTTTGCAGTGGAGCTTGCGCTTGCAACATTACCAATATCACCGACAGTACTGCCTGTTGTTGAGGATCCTGAAGATCCAGACTCTGCTTCCAGCTCAATGCTTATGACAGACTTAGGTGTACCGATCTTCAGATATTTATCCTGAGTAATATATCCATCAGCCATTATCTTAAGGCTGTGGTATCCGTATCTTATTGACTGTGGAACGTCTGTCAAAACCTTCTGACCGTCAACAAAGACTTCCGCATGATCCGGAATGATCTCAAAGGTAACAAGTCCTTCCTTAGGTTTTGTGATGTTCACGTTGCTTGTGTCAACCACCGTTTCCTGGTTTCGACTGATATTGACTTCAGACTGGTAATTTGCACCATTTCCCAGTATCTGCAGGTTGTAATCTCCTTCCGGAGCGCTAAGCAGCATGTTGGGAGATATCTTGTAGATAACTTCATTATCGAGTTCTATCCATGCGCCCACCAGACTGTGATCCTCTACAGTATCTGAGGAAAGACTCACATACCCGTGGCCTCCTGTCACCATAACGCTGTAAATATCTTTTCCGATTCCGCTTACGGTAACTGTATCAGTGGAAAGTACATCCTCAGCAAGAGCCAGGGCTCCATCAGCCATAACAAGGGTCCTTGCATCTATCTTGTAGATCTCGCCCTTTACCTTAGCTGTGCCATCTCCCCTTACAAGCTCATGATCTCTGGTGTTTTCCACCACCCAGGCATCCTTCGACACATTTAAAGTGGTTATATGTTTGGTGCTTTTTAAGAAGGTCACGTCAACAATTTGTCCCACTTCAAGCAGAGAGGCAGAAAGAGCTGTACCCCTGGCATCATAGATCATGCTGGTATTGTCATAGTTTAAAGTATAGGTTTTACCTGTGGAATGATTGCGAAAACGAATCTGTTTTCTGACAGTATCGATATCCCTTATGGCAGCAGTATCTGCAGAATCGTACTTGCCGATCAAAGAGACACTGACCTTGTCAGCGCTCTCACCTGCCCATACTATGCTCTTTGGCGAAGAAACCAGCATTACTGCCACCAGGAAAAGAGCTGGTAATGTCCTGTAAAATTGTTTCGATCTTTTCATTTTCCCCTCGATTCAACAATCCTTTTTGAACTCACTTAGGCGCTCCGGCTCTAGCAAATACTCCTTTGTGTTGTGGGTCGGCTCATCAATCACATCCTTTAGCATATTGCCAAGGATCTTCCCAAGTTCCTTCCCGGGATTTACACCAAGTTCAATAAGATCCCTGCCATTTACAGCCAGAGTCTTTAAACTGGTGCAGTCCTTTCTTTCAATCACTTTTTCATACACAGCCTTTGTATCCTCTATGAGCTTAAGCTTTTCTTCCCTCATATAGGTACTCTGGGCCATTGTATCCGCATACTGTATCTCAAAAAGGAGCGGATAATCCTCTTCTCCAACCCTGTGGATCTGCCTCCTGACATTCTTTTCCGTGGCAGGGAACCTGTCATCATGGTAAAGGATCAGGTTGCAGACACGATCCATGGTGTCTCTGTCAAACTTAAGGCGCCGAAAAATACCATGAGCAATCTTCTTTCCTTCCTCTGCGTGCCCATAGTAATGATTGATGCCCTTTTCATCTATACTTATTGTAGCAGGTTTTCCCATGTCATGCATCAGCATTGTGAGCCTCAAAACCCTGTCAGGCCTGATATTTTGAAGTGTTGCTATGGTGTGTTCACCAACACTGTACATGTGATGGATATTATTTTGCGGAGTTTCCATGCATCTGTCGAACTCCGGCAGGATCTGCTTCGTTATCCCAAGTTCATAGGCCAGTCTTATCTTTTCCGGATGATCAGACAAAAGAAGCTTTACCAGCTCTGTCTGTATTCTCTCCGCGCTGATATTCTTAAGATTTGGAGAAAGCTCTTTTACCGCATCCCTTGTATCCTGCTCTATGTCGTAATCCAACTGAGCTGCAAATCTCACTGCCCTCATTATCCTCAGGGCATCCTCGGAAAACCTCTCCCTGGGGCTTCCCACGCACCTTATTATCCTGGCGTTTAAGTCTTCCACTCCGCCAAATCTGTCGATGAGACCTTCCTCATCGTTGTAGGCCATGGCGTTTATGGTAAAGTCCCTTCGCTTCATGTCCTCTGTAAGGTCTCTTGTAAATGTCACTTCGCTTGGGTGCCTTGAATCCTCGTACTTGCCATCTATCCTGTAGGTGGTAACTTCGTAGCCTTCCTTTCCCACCATTACAGTCACAGTTCCATGCTCTATCCCGGTGTCGATAGTTCTTTTAAAAAGCTTTTTCACCTGAACCGGAAGGGCATTTGTAGTGATGTCCCAGTCCCCGGGCTCTCTTCCAAGAAGGGCATCTCTAACACATCCCCCAACAACGTAGGCCTCAAACCCTGCCCGGTGCATGGTAGCCAATATCATCTTTGCATTCTCTGGAATAGTTATCTTCATACCTTCATAATATAATTCTCTATGCTTTTTGTGCAATAGGATATATACTTAATATATGGAATTATGAGGATAAATATATGAAATTATGGAATTATCGGCGCTTAAACCGGGTAATTGCTGCATTTATCCTACTGTCAGCTTTAGCCGTTGTAGCGCTATTATTTTCCAAAAACTATCTTCAGCCCAACTTCGCTATTTATGATCTTAACGAGGGCTGGGACATATCCTTAAATGGTGTTAAGCAGAGCTCAACCTCTCTGCTTGATTCGAATGTAGGCGTTATCGGAGCAGGTGACGTTATCACCATCAGCCGGACCATACCGGATTTTGGGCTTGATAGTCCCTGCGTTTGCACAACCAGTATCCATGCAATGATAGATGCCTATCTTGATGATACACTTATCTATTCTTTCGGCCGTGACTATCTTTTTGCCGAAAAAACTGTCCCCAAAAAGACAAATTACTTTCCTCTGGGTCAGGATTATGCCGGTAAAAAACTGACTATCGTTCTTTCTGGTTCCAGAAGGGATACTTTCACCGGTGTTTCTCCCGTTACAGTTGGAGAGAGAAACGATCTTCTGTCCAGTCAGATCATCAAAAACCGCTACAATATTTTGGCCGGGATGTTCCTTATAATCCTTGGTCAGGTTCTCATGGTGCTTTCTCCCTATATGATCGTCTACCATAACAATGATTACAGACTGTTCTTTAGCGGATTAGTATCATTGTTGTTTGGCATCTATACCTACTCCTTCTACGGACTTATTGACTTTATATGTGACAATCCCAATGTCAACACCATCTGTGAATACTCATCACTATACAACATTCCTACAGCAATCCTTGGATATCTTATGTCCGTTTATCACGGAAAACTCAAAAAAGTGTTCAGGCTCCTGTTTTGTGGGAATATTGGCGTGTTTCTGACAGTGTTTTTCTTATGCGTTATGGGAAGATATCGTATATTTGAATTCACAGCTCTTTTGCACGGAATGGCCATGTCCGAAGCTGTCTTTTCAACAATTGTCATCGTAACGGATGAGTTCAAAAAAAGGAAGGAGAAAGGACACTGGGTCTTCACCTCCGGAAATGTTTTTTCTATTGGACTTATTTCCTTCATGGCTTTGTCACTTGTGGATATTGTCCGGTATAACTATGCCAAATACTTTGGTTCAGGAGGCGAGCCGGCATCAACTATAGACGGTTTTGTTCTGGGTTCAGTTTTCCTGGTTTCCAGCCTTCTTATAAGCTACATACTTTACATCATCTATAATTCAGATCTTGATTCCATGCAGAACAAGATCGCATCCCTGGCCTACACCGATCCATTGACAGGCCTGGCTAACAGAGCAAGGTGCGAGCAGGTGATGGATATGCTTTCTCAGGAGCATATTGCCTATACCATAATCAGTCTTGATCTGAACAAGCTCAAGGAAGTAAACGACACCCTTGGACACCATGAGGGTGACAGACTTCTTCAGGGCTTTGCCACCATATTGTCTGACTCCTTCATGGATGCTAATCTCGTCGGAAGAATGGGCGGAGATGAATTCCTTGTCATCATGACTGAAGAAAGAGCCCTAAATACAACCAGAAGGATCCATGATCTTTACTCAATGATAAACGACTGGAACCGAAAAGAGCAGATGTTCCAGTATAGCGCTTCCTATGGCTATGCTTACAGCTACGAGGTTCCAACAGGTTCTGCCCAGGAAGTTTACATGCTTGCTGACAGCAGAATGTATGAGATGAAAAAAGAGCACCACAACGCCAGGTACAAGGGGGTGGTAAAGAATGCGTAAACTCCTCACCTTCCTTGGATCAGCCCTGTTTATAATGCTTGCCCTTTTGTTCCTGTCCATCAGGTTTTTCAGCTTCACCCCTAAGTACCCGATAATACGTCTTGAAAAAGGCTGGACAGTAACCTATCACAACCAGCAATTCCTTAACACAAATCTGGAGTCCATGGGAACCCAGACCGGACAAACCTTCTCGAGAGGCGATGTTATTATACTGTCCCTTGATCAGCCCCTTCCGGATATGAAGGTTCCTTTCCCATACCTGTTTTTCAAGACCCAGTACTGTGGCTATGAAGTCCATTTGGATAACGATCTTTTGACCAGTGCACACCTGGAAAACACCAGAGACAGTCGCTTTGTAGGAAACGGCTACAATTTTATCCCTCTTTCAACTGATTATGCAGGGAAAAGAATCTTCATCAAGTTATACGTCACTGAAAATGGCACCAAGGCCGATATCATTACACCTATGATGGGAGATTTTGAGGATCTTTACAGATACCTCATTACCTCAGCAATATTCCCCTTCGCCACAGGTCTTTTCCTGATCCTGTTCGGAACAGTATTCCTGATTATTTCACTGCTATTCTCAATGAGATCCTCAGGACTGTCCACCCAGATCCTTTGTTCCTTCCTGACCATGGCCCTAGGATTCTGGATGCTGGCAGCCTACGACATGTTTGACTTCATATTATCTGCTCCGGCTGCTACCACTTTCGGTTATTGCTTCCTGTTCCTTATTGTTCCACTGATGTACATGATCATTTGGAACCTTCACAGGAGAAGCAAAAATACAGTGCTGGTGATCCTCACCCTGTCATCGACTGCCTTTTCACTGCTGTTCATGGGGCTTCACTTCTTGGGCATTGTACATATCAATCACTTCCAATATTCTTACTACCTCGTTGCCGCTGTGGGACTTGTAGTGCTGATAGTCTATGAATATGTGGATATTAAGAGCAAGGTCCGCAACTACGCCGTAAGGATACTCATGGCAGGACTGATAACACTTGCTTTATCACTTATCGTTTATGTTATCGCCGCCATGACTCAGAAGGTCGCAGACTACAGGCAAAGCTTTGTACTCACCAATTCCGTACCTTTAGGTGCCATTTTCTTTGTATTTGCGCAGCTTCTTAACTACTTTATCTTCATGACCCACTCCTTCGCTCAGAAGAAGGAATATGCTGCCCTTACAAAGATTGCTTACATTGACAATCTAACCGGACTTTCAAACAGAGTAAGATGCGATGAGATGATGTTTGAATTCAATAAGCTCGAAGAGGATTTCTGTATCATCAGTCTTGACCTTAACGGACTAAAGGAAGTTAATGACAACTCAGGTCATCCGGCAGGAGACAGGCTTCTTAAATCTTTTGCCGATACCCTTGCCACAGTATTCGCAGACAAAGGCTCCTGCGCAAGAGTAGGGGGCGATGAATTCCTGGTTCTTATAAAATCCATAGAAAAAGAGGAGCTTGATAGTCTGCTTAGGGAACTTGACAGGAGGCTTTTGATCCTGGATGAAGAAGACCAGGAGATAAACCACAGCGTATCCTACGGATATGCCTACAGGCATGAAACAGAAGAAAAAGATACTCACGCAGTAAGTATGCTTGCAGATCAGAGGATGTACGAATACAAGCGTGAGCATTATGCACACATGATGGCAAGATAACGAAAACAAAAAAAGATGCGCAGCAAGGAACTCTTGCGCGCATCTTTATTATTATAGTCAAATTAGTATGCTCTTCCCCAGTAAACCATCTTCTTAGCTGGCTGTCCACACATTACGCATGTGTCTGAAAGGTTTTCCTGCTCGAAAGGAATGCATCTGCTGGTAGCTGAGAACTCCTCTTTTACCTTCTCCTCACACTCAAGGCATCCACACCACATAGCCTTTACAAAGCCCTTGGTCTCCTTGAATGCCTCAGCAAACTCCTCTTTGTTGTGAGCTGCAAAGGTGTGCTCCTCAAGGTGCTTCTTTGCTCTATCAAACATATCCTTCTGGATCTGGTCAAGAAGCTCTCCAACCTTTGCTGGAACTTCAGAAATTGCACACTCTGTCTTTTCTCTTGTGTCTCTTCTTACAAGTACACACTTACCTGCCTCAAGGTCCTTAGGTCCGATCTCAACTCGTACAGGGATTCCTCTCATCTCCTGCTCAGCAAACTTAAAGCCTGGAGTTCTGTCTGTATCATCAGTCTTTACCCTGAAATCTGAAAGGCTCTTCTGAATATCGTAAGCTGCCTCAAGAACGCCTTCTTTCTTCTGCTGGATAGGAATTACAACTACCTGGATTGGAGCGATCTTAGGAGGTACTACAAGTCCTGAGTTATCACCGTGTACCATGATCATAGCGCCAATGGTTCTTGTTGTAAGTCCCCATGAAGTCTGGCATACATAGTGAAGCTGATTATCTTTTCCTGCATACTGGATGCCAAATGCCTTAGCAAAGCCGTCGCCAAAGTTGTGGCTTGTAGCAGACTGAAGAGCTCTTCCATCGTGCATAAGAGCCTCAACTGTATAGGTAGCCTCTGCTCCGGCAAACTTTTCTTTATCTGTCTTTCTTCCCTTTACAACAGGGATAGCCATGTCGTTCTCAAGGAAGTCAGCGTATACATTAAGCATCTGCTGTGTACGCTCCTCAGCTTCCTCCATGGTTGCATGTGCTGTGTGACCTTCCTGCCAGAGGAACTCACGGCTTCTAAGGAATGGTCTTGTCTCCTTCTCCCAGCGAACAACGCTGCACCACTGGTTCAGCACCTGTGGAAGGTCCTTATATGAATGGATCTCTCCCTTATAATAATCGCAGAAAAGAGTCTCTGATGTAGGACGTACACAGTATCTCTCTGTAAGCGGCTCAAGTCCGCCATGTGTTACCCATGCTACCTCAGGTGCAAATCCTTCAACGTGATCCTTCTCCTTCTGAAGAAGTGACTCAGGAATGAACATAGGAAGGTATGCATTCTGTACCCCTGTTTCCTTGAATCTGGCGTCGAGGTGCTTCTGGATAAGCTCCCAGATTGCATATCCGGCAGGCTTTATAACCATACATCCCTTGATATTGGAATAGCTTACCAGATCAGCCTTGATACATACGTCTGTATACCATTGTGTGAAATCCTCATCCATTGATGTGATTTCTGAAACGAGTTTCTTGTTGTCTGCCATTTTGTTTCTCCTTTTCTTTGAGTAAAAGAGATGCTTACGAAATAAAAAGAGCCTTCGCATCCCCAGTTAAAAAGGGACCGAAGGCTTGTCGGCGGTACCACCCTAATTAAATCCCGGCGCCTGGCCGTGGACTTCACTCAATTTGCACCCTTGTCGCGGGAAACGCTGTATTTACGCCATTTACGAATTGGATCAGGGATGTTCTCCCTTATCCTGGCCTCATACAGGACTCCAAGGCAGGTTCGCTGCTTTTCCGTAAGAGCCTTCCACCAATGGCTCTCTCTCTGGAACGTGATTACAGTTACTAGTCCTCTTCAACGTCGCATTATTTATATTTCAATTATTCTAGTTTTAAAAAACTGTATTGTCAACCCCGGTCATGCCCTTTCGCTTAGCCCGGTAGCGTACACAAGTCTCTCTTATCGGTTAAGTTCGCTGACAGGGCCATCGCTGTTATGGTTTCTGATGATGCTGTCGATCACCTGCTTATCACAAGCCGGAAGATCTCCAGGCACGGTATTCTTAACGCTGGAAGTTGCATTTCCATAGAAAAGAGCTTTCTCCACGTCGTCATATTCAAGAAGCCCGTAGAGAACACCGGAAACATATGCGTCTCCTGATCCGATCCTGTCGATTACATCAATGGATCTGTAGGGCTCTTCAGTATAGAACATGTCTTCACTGGCGTTATAGATAGTGGACGTGAAGTTGTGCTTTTTAGGGCTTATTACTTCACGCTGGGTTGTGCACACTATCTTAACAGGATATTCAAGAGTGTAGCTCTTCATTATATCTTTAAGCTCGCCCTCTTTTTGCATCATGCGCCTCGAAGTCTCTTCAGAAACAAAAAGGACATCAACGTATGGGAGGATACTCTTAATGGTTTCCCTTGCCTCTTCCTCACTCCAGAGATTTGCTCTGTAATTGCAGTCGAAAGACACCGTTGCTCCTGCTGCTTTGAAGCGCTTTATCATCTCAGTGGTAACCTGGCGGGTATTCTCATTAAGCGCCATTGTTATGCCACTGGTATGAAACATTCTTGTGTTGGAGTAAACACTTTCCGGAATCTCTTCCAGTGAGATCCTCGTTATGGAGGAATTCATTCTGTCATAGACTATTGATGGCTTTCTTGGAGCAGCTCCGTTCTCGTAGTAGTAGATTCCAAGCCTTGCTTCGGGAGCTTCGTCATAAATCAGGTAGTCGTCCGAAACACCCTCAAATCTTATTCTGTTCTTAATAAATGTACCCAGAGCATTTTGTGGAAGCCTTGATATTACGCCCGTACGAAGCCCCAAAAGAGCTACACCCGATGCCACATTAAGTTCGGATCCTCCGGCACGCTTATCAAAAACATCGCCTCTGGTCATCAGTTCATAATTTGGTGGAGACAGTCTTAACATTATCTCGCCAAAGGTCAACAGATCAAAGTTTTTCTCCTGCATCAGAGCCTACCCTTCTGCCAGTCATCCAAAAATGCGCTCCTATAGCGCATTTCAGACAACAAGCTAACCATCAAAACCTACAAACAATTTGCAGATGATTAAATGATAAGCTATAAGAAATACTATTGTAAGCTCTTACATTGCAATTTTTATGGAAAATTCTGAACCTCCGTAGACTTTGTTTCTTGTCGCAATTCGTCGCAATCCCTGGCGCGAGGTAATTTGCTTACGACTCGTATCTGCTTGTATCCCGGTCGTTGTACTTTGAAAGAACTATCTCTCCGGATTTAAGTGTGGCAGGAACGTCGATGACGCGCTGGTTGGCAGAACCTCTGAAGCGGAGCATAAGGTTCTTTTGCTCCTCAACAAATTCGCCGTCCACTAGTACGTCCAGCATTCCAAGGATTGCATCTGTATCCTCTCCGTGACAGCGCCTGTTATCCGGGTCTGTCAGTTCATCCCAGGTGTAGCCCGAGTAGATCCAGATGGTAGCCTTGGGAACTTCTTTCCTGATGCGCTCCAAAAGGGGCCTTATTTCCTTCTGGTTTACGATCTCCATGGGCTCTCCCCCAAGGATTGTAAGGCCATCTATGTACCCGGGCTTTAAGGACTCCACGATCTCGTCCTCAACCTCTTTTGTATAGGGCACTCCGTAGTTAAAGTCCCAGGTCATCTCGTTAAAGCAGCCCTTGCAGTGGTGTGTACAGCCTGAAACAAAAAACGCTGTTCTACATCCCACTCCATTGGCCACATCATTATAGTAAATCTGTCCGTAGTTCATAGTTCTTTTCCTCGATAATATGGCGCCCGGCGCCTGATACAATACAAGCCGGACTAATATGCCCGGCTTGTATCTTTATATATACTTTTTCAAAAAACCCCCAGCGAATACCAACACGGGTTCGCTAAACTAAATCGATCAGCAGGAAATCTTTGGATTGGACATGTGGAGAACTCTCTCCTTGATCTCCTGTGTTCTGCCCTGA
>JAEEGL011153312.1_pt1 | contig 18071 bp, 16 predicted proteins | sample 9134231 | NCBI WGS metagenome assembly JAEEGL01 (sample SAMN16246548, study PRJNA631951) | gut metagenome | biome: gut microbiome; feature: rumen; material: fiber-attached | host: Bos | place: Iran: Karaj | collected 2018-10 | reverse complement strand
ATGAGTATGTTGTGGGGCTTTACGTCCCTGTGTATCAGCTGATGCTTGTGGGCCGTGGAGAGCGCCATGGCTATCTGCCTGGTTATGGACGCGGCGCGCCTCGGATCCAGAGGAGCCTCCCTCTTTATGATGTCCGAGAGCGGTTCCCCCTCCACCAGCTCCATCACTATGTAGTAGATGTTACCTTCCTTGCCCACGTCGTAGACGTTGACGATGTTGGGATCGACGATGCTGGCGGCCAGCTGGGACTCCTTCCTGAAGCTGTCTATGAACATCAGGTCCTTGGTGTACTCGGGACGCAGTATCTTAATGGCAACATTGCGGTCCAGCAGCCTGTCCCTTGAACGGAACACGACAGCCATACCGCCTTCGCCTATCCTCTCATTAAGTTCGTACCTTCCGGCTAAGATCCTTACTGCCACGGTTCTCCTTTACTGTATGCGTATGCACACGACCGAGATGTTGTCCTCGCCGCCCTCCTGGTTGGCCATGTCCACCAGCGCCCTGGAAAGGCCGTGCATGGTCTTAGAGCGGCTTGCCATGGCGGCTATGAGCTCCTCGTCTACCATGCCGTACAGCCCGTCCGTGCACAGGATTATGGTGTCTCCGGGATAGGTCCTGAACGTGAAGAAATCGGGCCTTACGGTGGGCTCACCGCCCACGGCCCTGGTAATTACATGCTTTTCGGGATGATCGGCGGCCTGCTCTGGAGAGAGCTCGCCGTTGTCTATCATCTCCTGGATGAGGGTGTGGTCCGTGGTGATCTGCATTATCCGGCCGTCCCTTACGAGGTAGGCCCTGCTGTCGCCCACGTTCACAACGTACGCGGTATCATCTCGCAGATAGCAGATGACGGCCGTAGTTGCCATGCCCGTGCTCCCGGGCTCGCTGTAGGCCTTGCCGAATATGAGCTCGTTGGCTCCGGACAGAAGGGACATGAAGTACTGCTTAAGAGCCGCGCCTTCCCTTACCATCCCCACGGGATGAAGGGCCGCGAACTGAGCCATGTAGCCCACGGCCGTGCGGCTGGCGAGCTCTCCGTTGCTCTGCCCTCCTACGCCGTCGGCCACCATGTAGAGGTTCCTGTCGGGAAGCACGAAGATCGCGTCCTCGTTGTCCTGCCTGGAAAGCCCCTTGTCCGTCTTAAAGCCTATGCTTATCATCTGATCTCCTTATCACGCAGCTGTAGAATCCGTCCCGCCCGTCCGGCGAGGGGTAGATCTGCTGCTGTTTTTCTATGGAATATCCCGGATGCTCCGAGATGAACCCTTCCGTTATCTGCTCGTTCTCGAAGGGATCCACGGTGCAGGTGCTGTAGAGCACCCTTCCGCCCGGCCTTGCGTAGAGCGCGGCGTTCTTCAGTATCTCCTTCTGCTTAAGCACCAGCTCCGCTATGTACTTCTCCGCCTCTTCGGGGCTCATCTCCCTGAGCTTTATCTCCGGGTTCTTTGACAGCGTCCCGAGACCGCTGCAGGGAACGTCAGCTATGACGGCGTCCCAAAGGCCTTCGAGCGAGGGCTCAAAGACCGAGGCGTCCATGGTCCCGGTGACTATGATCCCGTGCCCCAGCCTTGCGGCCTCTTTATTTATGAGCTCCGCCCTGTGGGCGTAGACGTCGAAGGCTGCTATGCGGCCGCTGTCCTTCATCAGTTCCGCCGCGGCGCAGGTCTTTCCCCCGGGTGCCGCACAGAGATCCAGGACGGACTCTCCCGGAAGAGGAGCCAGAAGCTCCACGGCGTTGGCCGAAGCCTCCCCCTGCACGGAGAACAGCCCGTCCTTATATTCCTCCGTATCCAGCGCTCCCCCGCCCTTTACAGTAAGGCAGCTTTGGGAAATGCTGCTGTTTTCGGTCTCAAGGCCAAGAGCCCTGAGCCTTGCGGCAAGCTCGTCCCTGCTTATCTCTACGGTATTCGCCCTTATCGTAAACGGCGCAGGAACGCAGGAAGCCTTCATGTACTCCTCGGCGCGCTCCGACCCATAGGCCTTGGTCCAGAGCCGTTCTATCCAGTCCGCGCAGGAATACCTCGTTGCGCATCCGTCGTCCAGCAGCCTCTTGCCGTCACGCTGGAAGCTCCGAAGGACCGCGTTTATGAAGCCCTGACGGCCCTTCATGAAGGCCGAGGCCAGGGATACCGTCTCGTTTACCGCCGCGTGGTCCGCCACGCCGTCCATTAAGGCCATCTGGTAGAAGCCCATGCGGAGAAGCACCCTTTCCGCCGTCTTAAGGCCGGGAGACCTTAAGAAGCGGTCTGTGTTATAGTCAAGGAGTTTGCGGTTCCTTATGCAGCCGTAGACCAGCTCCCTTACGAAAGCTTCCGACGAAGCCTTCTGCGAGGAGAGCGCGTCCTTTACCGCAAGGTTGGACCACGTCCCCTTAGCTTCGATCTCTTTTAATATCAGAAAAGCAAGGCGCCTGTCCCTATCCATTTATTTTACCCTAAAACGGTACCGATTTCAATTTTATTGCCCAGCAAATATGCCGCTGCGTCCATGGCTTTTTTGCCCGGCATCTGGATGTTAGTAAGCAGCACGCTCCCGTCTCTGCAGGAGACCTCGATGCCGCTCTTTCCGCAGGAGATGACCGTACCGGGAGCCTTGCCCGTCGGAGCAGTCTTTCCCTCCCTGGCCATGTGGACCTTCATCACCTGCCCGTCCAGCAGCGTAGACGCAGTGGGCCAGGAATTGAAGCCCCTTACCAGGCAGCAGATCTGCCGCGCGCTCTTGGAGAAGTCTATGACGCCCTCTTCTTTAAATACCATGGGCGCGTAGCTTGAGAGGCTGTCGTCCTGGGGCGTCCTAACGGCGCTTCCGTCCTCTATGCGGGAAAGTGTCTCCACTATGAGCTTTGCTCCAAGCTCCGCCAGTTCCTCATGGAGCTGAGCCGTGGTCTTTTCGCCTGTCTCCGTCTCTGCCTGAGCCAGCATGTCGCCGGTATCAAGGCCTTCCTCCATGCACATTATGGTGACACCGGTCTTTTCGCAGCCGTCGATCACTGCTCTGTGTATGGGGGCGGATCCCCTGTACGCGGGGAGCAGCGAGGCGTGGATGTTTACGCAGCCCAGGCGCGGCAGCTCAAGCACCGCCTTAGGCAGTATCTTTCCGTAGGCGGCGACTACTATGATGTCCGGAGCCGCGTCCGTAAGGGTCTTAAGGAACTCTTCGTTCCCTTTCAGCCTCTCGGGCGTCTCCACTTTTATGCCGAGCTCCAGCGCTGCCAGCTTTACTGGGCAGGACTGCATCTTCTTTCCGCGGTCCTTGGCCCTGTCCGGCTTGGTGACGGCAAGGACGACGTCGTGCCCCGCGGCGCACAGAGCCCTAAGAGGCGGCACCGCGAAGTCCGGTGTGCCCATGTATACTATCTTCATGCGCTATTCTTCCTCGCTCTCGGCGTAATGTATGTCGTCGGCCTTCTTCGTGTAGAGTATGCCGTCCAGATGATCGTATTCGTGCATGAAGGCGCGGGCCAAAAGCTCCTCTCCTTCGTGCTCTACAGAATCACCGTTTCTGTCAAGTCCTTTTATTTTCACATAGTTCGGGCGCTTTACCATCCCCACATAGCCGGGTACGGACAGGCAGCCCTCCTCGCCGTACTGCTCGCCTGAGGTCTCAACTATCTCCGGGTTTATGAGCTCGTACATGGGCCCTTCGGGGTCGATCTGGACTATGAACATGCGCCTCGGGATGCCCACCTGCGGCGCGGCCAGGCCTACGCCGTTGGCTTCGTGCATGGTGTCCGCCATGTCGTCAAGTATCATCCTTATGCGGTCCGTCACCTCTCCTACGGGCCTGCAGACCTTGTTGAGTGTCTCGTCTCCTTCTGTAAGGATCTTTCTGAGAGCCATATCTTTCCTCCTAAATGAATGAGTATGGGTTGATATCCACCGTCAGCAGCTGAGCGGCGTCCTTCGCCCCCGCGAAGACGTCCTTCAGTTCCCTGACTGTCCTGCTGGTGTCCTTTCTCCTCCCCGCCGGGGATTTTATCAGGACCTGGAAGCGGTACATCCCGTTGCCCTTTACCAGCACTCCGGGCGCTGGCCCAAGCACGGCGGCCTTTCCTTCCAGCTTTCTTCTGAGCCACACGGCGCATCTTTCGGCCGAGCTGTAAGCCAGATCCTCGTCCTCATCGGCTACCACTATCTGGTATATGTCGGAAAACGGCGGATAGCCGGCGGCCTTCCTTATGCCTATCTCGCGCCTGTAAAAGCCCTTGTAATCGTGTGACGCCGCAAGCACCAGGGCGGCGTTCTCCGGGTCGTTGGTCTGTACCACCACGCTTCCCGGCTCGTCTCCCCTTCCGGAGCGGCCAGCCACCTGGGTCACCAGCTGAAAGGTCCTCTCCGCGCTGCGGAAATCCGGTATGTTGAGGGACACGTCCGCGGATATGACGCCCACAAGGCCCACGTTCGCGAAATCCAGTCCCTTGGCAACTATCTGAGTTCCTATGAGTATGTCTGTCTTTCCTTTGCCGAACTTCTTCAGCACGGATTCCAGGCTGCCCTTTTTATTTACCGTATCGAGGTCCAGACGGGCCGTCTGAGCGTCAGGAAACAGTTCTTTGACCTTTTCCTCCACCTGCTCCGTTCCGGCTCCGAAACCGCCGAAAAAGCGGCTCCCGCACTCCGGGCAGACCTTTGGCATGGGCGTCTTCCTTCCGCAGTAGTGGCAGAGCAGAGCGCCTTCCTCCCTGTGGTACGTAAGCGTTATCCCGCACTCCGGGCAGCGCATGGTGTGGCCGCACTCCCTGCAGGATACGTAGGATGAGTAGCCTCTGCGGTTCAGGAAGAGTATCACCTGCCTGCCCGCCTTCAGGTTGCTGTCCATCTTCTCAAGAAGGCTCCTGGAGAACAGTCCCCTGTTCCCCGCCTTTATCTCGGCGGTCATGTCGACTATCTCAACTTTGGGCAGAGGGTTGCTGTTGTAGCGCTCCGTAAGCTCCAGCCTTGTAAAAAGCCCGCTCTCGCTCCTGCTGTAATCCACAACGGAAGGTGTGGCGCTTCCGAGGATGATGGGCGCCTTGTGCCACAGCGCCCTCTTTTCCGCTATCTCAAGCGTATCGTATTTGGGGCTCTTGTCGGACTTGTAGGAGGTCTCGTGTTCCTCGTCCATGACTATCAGCCCTATATCCTTAAGAGGCGCGAATATGGCGGATCTCGCTCCCACCACCAGCTTCACCTCTCCGCTCTCTATCCTTTTGTACTGGACGGCTCTCTGTACCGGGGTGAGCCTGCTGTGCAGCACGGCTACGCTGTCTTTTCCGAAGCGGCTCATGAAACGGCTGACGAGCTGAGGCGTAAGGGATATCTCGGGCACCAGCACTATGCCCTGCCTTCCGGCCCGGGTGACCCGTTCCATGGCCTGGAGGTACACCTCGGTCTTGCCGGAACCTGTCACTCCGTGCAGAAGGAATATCCTGTTCTCCCGCGCGTCCGAAGCGGCGTTTATCTCCTTAAGGGCCTTGTCCTGCGCCGCGGTGAGCTCCTTCGGGTCCGAAGGTTCCGCTTCGAGCCCCTCGAAGGGATCCTTTGAGCGCCCCTTTACCTCGGATACAGGAAGGAAGCACTTTATCGCCTCTATGTACCTGCAAAGGTACCTTCCGCGCATCCAGAGCGCCGTGCTGACAGCCTCCTCGGTAAGCCTTACGTCATCGCAGACCGAAGCGATGTTCTTGAACCTGCTCACTCCCTCCGGAGGATCGTCCGATACGCTTACTACGTAGCCGTCCGCCATGCGGTCGTGCACGGAGAAAGGCACCCTCACCTTCTGCCCCACGGCTATGTCCGGGATATCCGTCCTGTAGGTGTAGACGGCGTCGGTGGCGTTGGTATTGTTGTCTACTACTACGCCGGCGTACTTCATCCCTCTTCCTGCCTTGCTTTTCTGTATGCCTCGGCCTCCCGTAAGGAGAAGACGCATCCGCAGTAGTCCTGCCTGTAGAGCCCGTATTCCTTAGAGAGCTCTATGGAGCGCTTAAAGCCGTCCTTTTTCTTGTAGTTTCCGGCCAGGAACTCCACCCCGTACCTGTAGGCGAAGGTATCTCCGGCTTCCTTTATTTTGTCGTAGTTCTTGTGAGGGCTCACGGAAAGAGTGGTTTCGAAGCAGTCGAAGTTATACTCCGCAGCCACCCATGCCGCAGCCTCGAGCCTTATTGCAAAGCAGAGCTCACAGCGCTTCCCGCCCTCTGGCTCGTCCTCGTAGCCGGACACTGCCTCCAGGAACTCCTCGGGCTCGTAGAAGCCGTCCATGAACTTTATGTCCTCGCCCTTTTTCCTGAGCTCCTCTATCAGCCTTATCTGCTCTGCCTTCCGGTGCTCGTACTCGGCGGGGTCCGTTATGTTCGGATTGAAATAGAAGACGGTTATCTCGTAACCCTCTTTAAGGAGCCTCTCTATGACTGCAGTGGAGCACGGTCCGCAGCAGGAATGCAGCAATAATCTCTTTCCGGCCATATCTTATAGTTTACCAAGAATATCCGTAAGTATCAAAGCATTTCCGTCCACGAGGAACTTTATTTCCCTGCCTTTGTACGAAAGACCGTAGATGCGCTCCGGATCGCTGTGGTAGGAGGGCCTGGGATCCTGTGCCAGAAGCTCCTTAAGGGTAACGGCGTCGTCCTGCGGAAGGCGCGCCAAAAGCCCCTCCGGGTCCTCAACGGATAGCGGAGTCCATTCCAGGGCCTTTGCAAAGCCCCCGAAGGCGTCCGCGGGAGCCTCGGTGTCCGGAAGGTAGGGCTTTATGTCGTATACGGGAGTTCCGTCCGCCATGTCCGCGCCGGATACCGTAAGCACAGTGCCGTCCTTAGTCCCGAACTCCACGGAAAGAAGCCTTACCAGCGACAGCCCCAGCATGTTAGGCCTGAAGGGAGACCTGCTGGCGAACACTCCCACGCGGGTGTTCCCGCCCAGCCTCGGAGGCCTTACCGTGGCGGACCAGCCTGCGTCCTCGTTCCTGGAAAAGCCCCAGATGAGCCAGACGTGGGACCAGTTCTCCATCCCGCGGAAAAGATCCTCACCGGAAAAGCCCTTCTCCATTACTATCCTTGCGGTAAGGGACGGCACCACGCCGCTCTGCCTCGGAAGCCCGAACTTGCTCTCAAGGCCGGTATATGCAGTTGCTATCTTTTCTATTTCCATACATTATAGAATAACACAAAAAGCGCCTCAGCGCCCGAAAAGTTGTGGAAATCCTTCCGGCAAGCGTTTATAATAATGGCTGTTTTGACAAAAAGAAGAAAGACAGACTACAATGAGCAGCGACATAAAAAAAGCAAATCTCTTCACCAGCGGGCCCATATTCCTGCCCCTGATAAAGTTTGCGGTGCCTATCCTGGGAGCGCTGATACTTCAGTCCCTCTACAGCGCCGTGGACCTCTGGGTGGTCGGGCAGTACGGCGTTACGGCGGACATCTCCGCTGTAGCCACGGGCTCCCAGCTGATAATGACCATAACCAATATAATCATAGGCCTTGCGGTGGGAACTTCCGTAATGATAGGCCAGAACATAGGCGCGGGCAACAGGGACGCCGCTGGAGACGTGCTGGCCGCCGGAATAAAGCTCTTCACCTGCCTTGCGGTGGTGGTGATGATAGCCCTTCCGATAGCAGCCCCGGCACTTGCCGGAGTCCTCAACGCCCCTGCGGACGCCTTCGATAAGACCGTAGGCTACGTAAGGATATGCGCCTTCGGCGGGATATTCATAATAGGCTACAACCTTCTCAGCAGCATATTCAAGGGCATGGGGGATTCACGCACGCCCCTTCTTTCCGTAGCGATAGCCGCGGTGCTCAACATCATAGGCGACGTGGCCTTCGTAAAGGGCCTGGGCATGGGAGCCTCCGGAGCCGCCCTCGCCACCGTGATATCCCAGGCGATAAGCGTGGTCATATGCCTCCTGATAATAAGCAGGCGCGGGCTTCCGTTCGAGTTCTCGGTCAGCAAAATAAAAAAGAAACAGGGCGGAAACATCAAGAGGACGGTAAAGCTGGGCGCGCCCATAGCGCTGCAGAGCATACTCGTAAACATCTCCTTCCTGGTGATCACTTCCCTGATAAACGACATAGGGCTTACGGAATCATCGGGTCTGGGAGTTGCGGAAAAGCTCTGCGGCTTTATTATGTTGCTTCCGGCGGCGTTCTCGCAGGCGCTCTCCTCCGTGGTGGCGCAGAACATCGGCGCAGCAAAGCCCGAGCGTGCCAGAAAGGCTCTTCTGATAGGCATGCTGTCATCCTTTGCCCTCAGCCTTGTGGTGGCGTACTTCGCCTTCTTCCAGGGGCAGCTGCTGGCGTCCATATTCACAAAGGACACAGCGGTAATGGCGGCTGCTGCGGACTACCTCAAGGCCTACGCGATCGACACTCTGCTGGTATCCTTCCTGTTCTGCTTCATAGGCTACTTCAACGGCTGCGGATATACGCTCTTTACTATGATACAGGGCATAATAGGCGGGATACTCATAAGGATACCGGTATCCATCATCATGAAATCCATAGTCCCGGTGTCGCTCTTCCGGATAGGGTTGGCAACGCCCTGCTCCTCCATAGTGCAGCTGATCTTCTGTCTGGTGGTATTCATCATCAAGAACAAGAAGACCTTGCCCGTGAAAGCGGATAAGGTCTGAAGATAAAAGCAGCGGGGAAGCTCCCCGCTGTTTTCATTTTCTGTCATTTGTCCTTGAGTAGAACTCCTCTCCGCTGTCCAGACACAGCGCCGCAAGCCTTCCCCCGGGGAAGCACGCACCGCAGTCTATCAGCACGTGGCCGTTGTTCCTGTATATGAAGCCAGGCCTCGGATTCTCCTCTATGCTCTGCGTGGGCGTATGGCCGTTCACCGCAAGTATGTCGTCCCAGTACCTTACGCTAAGGTCCGCCCTGTCCCAGACGAGCTCCTTGAGAGTGTAGTCCTCTATGTCCTTGTCCGCCGAGAAGTTCGACGGCCCGGAATGCACCAGCAGGTAGTCCTGCCCTCCGGCCTTAAGCTCCTCGTAGATCAGGAAGTCCCTCATGTATTCCGTCAGCTCATAGCGGTCCTCAGGGCTCAGCTCCCTGAACTCCTTTATTGTGCTGCCGCTGCCGTTCATCTGCCAGCTTGCGAGGTTCCTTATCATGCGCGCGTCAAAGGACGCCGCGCTCTGCTCGGTGATCTCCCTGCACAGAAAGTCCAGGCACTCCAGAGCCATAAGCTCGTGGTTTCCCGCAAGGCAGACTGCGTTGGGCATGGACATGAGCCTTTGAAGCACCTTTACCGGGTGCGGTCCCCTGTCCACCACGTCTCCGAGTATGTAGAGCGTGTCGCTGTCCTTAAGCCCTGTCTTGTCCAGAAGCTCCTCGAAAAGATCCAGTTCCCCGTGTATGTCCGAAATAACGTATGACGCCATCTAATGTCCCGCTGCCTTGAGCCTGCTTATCACCAGGCTGCTTATTACCCCTATGACTATCCCCGCCGCCATGCCGGACAGTACCAGCACAGGCGAGTAGATGAATACCTGGACGCTGCCCGCAAGCACCGCCGCTGCGCATAGCTGCCCCAAGTTGTGCAGCACCCCGCCCGCCATGGAGACGCCCGCGATGCTGAACGCGCCTGTCCTTTTGAGCAGCACCATGCCCGTGAGGCTCACCAGCCCCCCGCAGAGAGCATACAGGCCGGAAAACAGGCTCCCGAAAAGAAGAGCCGCCAGCGCTATCCTTACCACGTTTATCACCAGCGCGTACCTGGGGCCCAGCCTGTAGAGCGCCATCACGGTCGCTATGTTGGCAAGGCCTATCTTGATCCCCGGCAAGCCTATGTTCAAAGGCAGCAGGAATTCTATGTATGACAGTATGAGCGCCGCCGCTGTCAGCAGCGCGCAGACTGTAAGAGTTTTCGTGTCCAGGCTGCGCCTTCGTACCGGAGGCTGCTCCTGCATTCCGAACTGATCCGCGGAACGGCCTCTTAATTCGTCCACATGGCGTGCGTAGCCATCCATGCGAGTTTCCTTCAGTGCCATGCCCTACCTCACTACCACGTCCGGGCCTTCTTCGCCGCCCTCTACCGTCACCGAAAGGTGGTGCGGAAGGCAGAGTATAACGCTGCCGCTGCTGCCGGCCGGCGCAAAACGCGTGCAGTCGCCTCCGGGACAGTCCGCCTCGGAGACCTTCACCTTTCCCGCCTCTATAACCACTACGTTCCTGCCGTATTCTGTCACTATCTCGACTGTCCTGTCCTCCGAAAGGCTGTAGGTACCGTACACCTTTCCGTCCACACGAACCACCGCGGATCCGCCGCTTCCGCCTAAAGCGCGCGGCAAAAGCAGGCCGCCCATTCCCAGGATCAGCAGCACTGCCGCAAGCAATATGTCCGCTTTTTTGAACAGTTTACCCATTTCAGGAAATATAATACCATTACGGGCGGTCTTTTTAAACATTCGGCCGGCAAATCACAAAAAAACTTCAAAAAACATCCCCCCGGGGAGCTTACGCGGGAGAAAAACGTCTGCTATCATAATGCCAGACTCATTGCGCCCGCGCAGCTGTCATTGGGGAAGACAGCGTGCGGGCTGTTCCTTTTTGTAGTATAATTACGATAAGATATCGCTTTTCCGGAGAACAGGCAGGCATACCATGAAAGAGATAAGCATCAGATCGTTTAAAGGAGTAGGCATAGGACAGACTGAGAACGCAGCGGCCGGGACAGGCTGTACGGTATTCGTTCTGGGAGACGGCATGCCGGCAGGCCTTGACGTGCGAGGCGGAGGTCCGGCGTCAAGGGAACCTCTCCTTTTGGACCCCCTCACCGCGGCGCAGAAGATAAACGCGATATGCATAGCCGGAGGCAGCGCTTTCGGGCTCGGGGCTTCGGATGGAGTAATGAAGTGCCTGGAGGAGAGAGGCATAGGCTATGACGTGGCGGTAACAAAAGTGCCTCTCGTCTGCCAGTCCGACATTTTCGACCTTACAGTCGCGGACGCCTTCACAAGGCCGGACGCTGCCATGGGATACGAAGCCTCAAGGCTGGCCATGGACGCTCCCAACTACCGTGACGGGAACTACGGGGCAGGCTGCGGCGCCACCGTCGGAAAGATAGCTGGCATGCAGTACTGCATGAAATCCGGCATTGGAAGCTTTGCCGCGGACTGCGACGGCCTTATGGTAGGGGCTGTCGTCGTGGTAAACGCCCTGGGCGATGTTTTCGACAGCGAGACAGGGAAACAGATAGCGGGTCTGCGCGCCGAAGACGGCAGCCTCAGGAGCACGCTCGAATACATGGAAAAGAACTCCCGCCTTCCGGGAGATAAGTTCGCAGGCAACACCACCATAGCCGTAGTCCTTACCAACGCGGCGTTCTCCAAGCCGCAGCTCTGCAAGATAGCCGGCATGGCGCACGACGGCATGGCAAGATCCATAAAGCCGGTCCACACCTCAGCCGACGGGGACAGCATCTACGCAGTCTCCGCAGGAAGTTTAGAGGCGGACATGGATCTCGTGGGAGCGCTGGCTGCAGAGGCCGTAAGCAAGGCCATAACCAGAGCCGTAAAAAGCGCCGCCGGAGCGTACGGATACCCCTCCGCGGAGGATCTGCTATAAAAATGAAATAAACAGATGCAGGAGGTGGGATCGCTCAGCTGTCGCCTCGGGCTCCGCTTCGCGTGAACCCACTGTGGGCTCTCATCCTGCTCTCCCTGCGCCAGTAAAAAAGCACGCCTTCGCGTGCTTTTTTACTGGCGCAGGAGGTGGGATTCGAACCCACGTACCCCTTGAGGTAAATAGTTTTCGAGACTACCGCGTTACGGCCGCTTCGCTACTCCTGCATGTGCGCGGGGCGTTTCCGCCTCCGCTCGAATTTTACGGCTTGCAAGCGTATTTTTCTTTACGCTCTCTACAGCATCTCCGAGCCGTCCGGGATGATGAAGTTGATCGCTCCGGGCACCACCGAGATCTCCGCCTCAGTAAAGGGATTCACCTCTCCGTCTATGGAGACGTTCACCTTGTCTATGGCCCTGAGATTAAAGCTCCTCGTTTTGATGTGAGTTATTATGTCCCTGGCGGACTCGTCGTCCAGATGGGTGCCCATGCGGTACTTGGCCAGAAGCCTTATCAGCTTAAAGCCCTTTACAGGCCTTGCCAGAAGTACGTCCAGGTTGCCATCGTTGAGGCTGGCCTTAGGCGAGCTCTTAAAGCCTCCGCCGCAGAAGTGGCCGTTGGCTATTGCCACAAGAAGTATGTCCTCTTCCTTCTCTTCTTCGCCTTCAGACGAATAGGCCATGCGGTATCTGGGGCCTTTGGGGAGTATCTCCAAAGCCGCCCTCAGATAGGACAGGGATCCGCCTCTGTAGTTGGAGGACCTGGCTACTACCTCGCAGTCCGCACCTATGTTGAGCATGTTTACGGAATAGGTGTCGCCGCACTTTATGGCGTCTATTTTGACGACCTTTCCGTTCATCTGCCTTGCGGCATCCAGGAAGTTCTGCTTTTCCGTGAAGTTCCTTACGAAATCGTTGCCTGTGCCGCAGGGGAAGACGCCTACCGCGGCATTCTCCATGCCTATGGCTCCGTTTACGACGTCGCACAGGGTCCCGTCCCCGCCCATGGCGTAGAACCTTACCGGTCCGCCTTCCATGGCACGCTGCCTTACGTAGCTTCCGATCTCCTCTTTATTGAGGGAACGGTGGATCTCGTAATCCAGATCCGTGGTCTTAAGATATGTTATTATCTGAGGCTGCAGAACTTTCTCTGCGTATCCGCTGCCCGCCGCGGGGTTGAGTATAAATATGTGTTTCATTGTTCCTGTGTTACTGACGCGCGTACCTCGATATATTAACACGGGGCGCGCAGTATTTCAAGTGGTGACGGCCAATTCTCAGCTTTGCTTAAGTCCCGGAGCACGGGCCTCGCAGGGGACTTTTGTCTGGCACAGCCCGCAGCCGTACCTGGGGTAAAAAAGCTTGCCTGTCTTAAGCTGGAAGGCATAGCAGATGTTGTGATCCTTGCCGTTTTCCAATGTGATGGCGCCTACCGGGCAGCGCCTCGCACATGCTCCGCAGCGCACGCACCACTCGTAGATATCTGTGTAGGCGCGTACGTCCGGCTCTATCCTGTCGGGAATGATGATGCTGGTAAAACGCCCGGCCATGCCCTTTCTTGTTATGACACCTTTGGACAGCCCGAAGGTCCCCAGCCCGCATACGAACGCGGCGTGCCTTTCGGACCAGCGGCTGCTGAAGGTCTTCTCGTCTATGCAGTCGTAGCCTTCTATGCCCTTCCCCGCCTGGACCTGCTGCCAGCGGGGGTCGAAGAGCGGAACGCAGCTCCCTGTCCCGTCTTTTGCAAGGCGCTCCGCAAACGCCTTCATGAAGGCCGTCAGCCACGCCTGCCCCTCTATCCTTCCGTGCAGCCAGCCGCCCGACGGGTAGTCCTTCTGAAGCCTGTTGCCTGCGCGTATCTCCTCCGTAAACGGGAAGAACATGGAGACCACGGTCTCCCCTTCCGGGAACCACTCGCGCGGCTTAAGGAACCACGGGCCTATGGCCTTGGGATCCTTGTATCTTTCGAAGAGCTCATCGTCCGCGGAGCCGAAGCCGGCTATGGGGGCGTCGAATATCCTCAGCCCCGCAAGCTTCTCCTCCAGCGCCGCCTCCGGGCTTATCTCGTTGCCGGGGACGCTTTCATAGAGCTCCTTTATTATTTCTAAGATATCTTCTCTTGTATGCATTCCGTCTCCTCCTGACCAAAGACCCGCTGCATGAGAAAAACTACAGTATCCGAAGCGGCGCGGCGCCCAGCCTGTCCAGAGAGACCAGCCTGTAGTACACGCCGTCTATAAGCCCCTCCGGCGCGTTCCTGAAGGCCTGCTCGCCGTGCAGATGGCCGAATACGCAGGTCCTTACGCCGAATCTTTCCAAAAGCTCCGAAAAGCCCGAGGCTTCCGAGAACCTGTTGCGCGGAGGAAAATGAGTGGCGGCTATGATAGGCTTTCCGCATTCTGCCGCGCTCTGAAGGGACATCTCCAGCCTTAAGAGCTCCCTGCGGTATATCTTTCCGTCCTCACCCTCGGAATAGTCCGGCTCACCGGGGCATATCCACCCTCTGCTTCCGCAGACCACGCAGTCATCAAGTTCCAGGGAATCGTTCTGTATGAAATCTATGCTCCCGAAGAGCCCGCGCATCTTTTTCATGGAGGACCACCAGAGATCGTGGTTTCCCCTAAGGAGTATCTTCCTTCCGGGAAGGCTGTCCAGAAAGGCCAGGTCCGCCATGGCTTCGTCGAGCTTAAGCGCCCAGCTTATGTCCCCCGCTATTATGACGCTGTCACTATCCTCCACGAGCTTAAACCAGGCCGTCCTTAGACGGTCCGCGTGGCCCACCCACGGACCTCCGAAGAGATCCATGGCCTTATTGCCCTCTTCTATCCCGAAGGACAGATGGGTATCCGCTATAGCGTAGAGATGAGACAAACTGGTTACCAGACAAAATATTATGTAAAATTATCGTTGACAATTAATTATACCATAAATTATAATAAATTAAATATGAACAGATACCTGAGAAAAATAATTTCTGTGATACTGGTATTCGTCCTGCTGGCGCTGTCCGCGAGCGCTGTTTGCTTTGCGGAGACTCCGCCTAGCGTGGCCGACGAGGTGCGCTGCGACGTCTACGTAAACGGCAGCAAGGTCACGGACGAGGCCTACACCATAAAGGGCAATCTCTACATCTCCCTGGACACCCTTAAGAAATACGGGGACGCCGGGTTCTTCACTTTCAACACCACGGATCTTAAGGCCTACTTCAACGCGTCGGATCTTGACATGTTCTTCGCGGACGCGGAGACCACGAACTTCATCAAGAGCAACGCAGGGAAGGTCTACCTCCCCATCAAGTATTTCAAGGGAGACTACAGGATCTCTCTCGGAAGCGTCAGCCAGCTCTGCAAGCTCTTATACCGCTACGAGAACGGCGCCGTCTACCTCTACCCTTACAAGGACATAGCAAGGATACTCGTGGCAAGGAACAGCACCCCGGCCGTGGGCATGAGCGGAGAAAAGATAGGATCCTCCGTTACGCTTACGAACGGCACCATGGCCACCGTGGTCTCCGAGAGCACTTCCTTCTTTAAGGTAAGGGACTTCAACGGAAACGAATACTACGTCAGCAAGGCGGACGTGGACGAAAAGAGCGGAAAGACCGTCTCCAACTACATCAGGAACTCCTCCGCGAAAGAGACTCTGGCGGCGCAGTTCAACCTTGTATGGATGACCACTGAGGTGAGAAGCAACGACACCAGCCTTACAGGCCTTGCCCCCGCAAAGCAGGACGGCATAGACGTGATGTCCCCCGTCTGGATGCGACTGGACGTTGACGGCGGCGGAAACATAAGGAACTACTGCGAGTACGGCTTTACCGAGCTATGCCACGCGAACGGCGTAAAGGTATGGGCCTGCATAAACAACAATTTCGAGGCTACGGGCTCAACGGCCTTCACCACCAAGATGCTCACCACAACGTCAATGAGGAACAAGGCCGTGGCTCAATACCTGCTCTACGCCTGCCTCTACGACGTCGACGGTCTCAACGTGGACTACGAGGGAATGGAAAGGTCCGTAATAAAGGAAGGATACACGGCTTTCGTAAAGGAGCTCTCCAAACACGGGAGCAAGCTGGGGCTCACCATTTCGCTGGCCACACCGGCAGCCTCCCCCTACTGGCAGAGGTACTTCGACTTCGCTGAGCTCGGCAAGGTGGTGGACTACATCTGCCCGATGACATACGAGGAACACTACAGCCGCGCGGTGGGCGCCGGATCCACGATGTCCCCGCCCTGGTTCACATCCACGACTGACGCTCTGGCCGCCATCATAGGCGGAGACAAGGTGCTCATGGGCGTGCCCTTCTTCACCCAGTACTGGGAGTTCGATCCCAGCGGCAACATAGTGGACTGCTACGCCATAACCATGAACACCTCAATGAGGTACATCTCGGAAAACAACGCCACGCCTGTATGGGACGAGGAAGCCGGACAATACATAGCGCAGTACACGCTCGAAAGCGGCAACACCGTCAAGATATGGATGGAAGACCCGCGCTCCATGGCGGTCAAGCTTAAGTACATAAAGGATTCCAACATAGCCGGTACGGCATGCTGGGTATACGGCCAGCAGACTGCGGACATGCTGGACGTGTTCGGAAAGGTGTTCAAGCAGGGAGTCGCCCCTGCGGACATCCCGGGATACTGGTAAGGCAGCACGTACCCGAAAAGGCGACGCACGGATAATACTGAGAAATAAAAAAGGGAGGAATCATCCTCCCTTTTTCTACGCTGTTTTATTATCACTCTGCCGGTGTCTCAGCGGGTGCCTCAGCCGGAGCTTCCTCAACAGGAGCTTCTGCCGGTGCTTCCTCAGCGGCTGCGTTGGGATCCTGAGTAGCCTTGATGCTCAGGGAGATCCTTCTGCGGTCCTTGTCGATCTCGAGGATCTTGGCACGGACTTCCTGTCCTACCTTGAGCTCGTCGGAGACCTTGCCTACTCTCTTGTGAGAGATCTCTGAGATGTGGACGAGTCCGTCAAGTCCCGGAGCGATCTCTACGAAAGCGCCGTATTCCTTGATCTGAACTACCTTGCCTGTGATCTCCTGGCCCACCTCATACTGCTCGTCGATGACGCTCCAGGGTTCGGGATTGTTCTGCTTGAGTCCGAGGGAGATCTTGCCCTTCTCGGCGTTCATGCTGAGGATCTTGACGTTGATGACCTGACCGATCTCAAGAGCTTCCTTCGGGTGCCTGAGCTTGCCCCAGGAGATCTCGCTGATGTGGAGAAGTCCGTCTATGCCGCCGATGTCTACGAACGCGCCGTAATCGGTGAACCTCATTACCTTACCTTCGACAACATCACCTACGTTGAGGGTGTTCCAGATCTCAGCGATCTTCTTCCTTCTTTCCTCAGCGAGGAAGTCCTTGTGGGAGAAGACTGCCTTGTTCCTTCTCGGGTCTACCTTGGTGACCTTTACGGGGAGGGTCTTTCCGATGAACTCATCCGCGGTCTCTACGTAGTGGTCAGCAAGCAGGGACATCGGAATGAATCCGGAGATCTCCTTGTAGTTGGCGATGACGCCCTTGTTGACTTCCTTGACTACGGTGACTTCGATCACGTCCTTGTTCTCGCATGCAGCGGTGATCTCATCCCAGTTCTCGCTGGACTGCAGCCTCTTCTTGGAAAGAAGAATGTTACCGTCGCCGTCATCCGTCTTGATGACCTTTGCCTGGATCTCGTCGCCCTCTGCGAATACATCGGTAAGCTCCTGTCCTTCTTCGAGGTTTACCTCGTTCTTGAAAAGGACACCATCCTTTTTGCATCCAAGATTTACGACCACATGGTCCTTTGTTACCAGCACAACTTTGCCGTCTACTACTTCGTTGCGGCCGGGAAGCTTGAGGGATCTTTCGATCTGGTCCATGTACTGGGACATCTCGTTAGCTTCTTCGTTCTGCGGGTTCTTAGTGAAAACTTCTGTCATACTTCTGACAACCTCCTTAATAGTGCGTTCAGGTGCGGATGCACTTGCCGCAACGCCTATTTTATTATATTTTTTTAAAGTGTGCAATGGGATATTGTATGATTTTTCAACGAAAATCGTGTTTTTGCAGCCTTTTTTGCATATTTCGAACAGTTTTTTTGAATTGGATGAGCTGCTGTCCCCTATGACGACCATCAGATCGGACTCTGAGGCAAGCTCAGCGGCCGCTTTCTGCCTGTCGGAAGTCGCCCTGCAGATGGTCCTGTTTACCTGAGCCCCGGGGAAAAAACGAGTGATCACAGCCATGCAGCTTTCGAACATCTCAGCGGTAAGCGTGGTCTGCGCGGCGGCTGCTATGTCCTCGGATGAAAGGCCTTCTTCGAGCAGCCCTCTGCAAAGCTCCTCCGCCTCCTCTGCCGTCTGCACGGCAAAGCTGCGGCCGTCTGTCCAGCCCATGACACCTTTAAGCTCCGCGTGCGAAGCGTCTCCGACGAGTATGAGGACCTTGCCCTCCTCACCCGCCCTGCGGGCTATGTCGTGTATCTTCTTTACATGCGGACAGGTGGCGTCTATGAGCTTAAGGCCTTTTTTT